>Ga0187783_10001888_pt1 | contig 15522 bp, 14 predicted proteins | sample 1015_SJ02_MP02_2_FD_132471 | JGI IMG/M metagenome (GOLD analysis project Ga0187783, IMG submission 132471) | Tropical peat soil microbial communities from peatlands in Department of Meta, Colombia - 1015_SJ02_MP02_20_MG | ecosystem: Environmental > Terrestrial > Soil > Wetlands > Peat | place... | reverse complement strand
CGAACGTGTCGCGGACCGAAGCCCACGCCTCGTGCACCTTCGCGACCTCCGCCCCGACCGCGTCGTGGATCGAGAACTCATGGTGCATCAGGCTCCCGCGGGCCTCCAGGAGCGGCCGGCCGTCCGGGAGCGCCACCGTCGCCGCTAGGCCGGAAAGTCCCGAGCGGCTCGTCCGGAGCACCAGCGACGGGGTTCCCTGCGCGTCGCAGATCGTCGTCTGGCCGTCCCGGCCTCGGTACTCCATCACTGCGGTACCGCGGGGCTGGCCGGCCCCGTCGTCGATCGTCCAGTACGCCACGCGCTCGGGCGGCCCCCACGTCACCGCGAAGTGCTGGCCGGGGGACATCGCCGGCGGATGGAAGAGCCGCTGGAACGCCGCCTGGCGCTCGGCGGAGATGTTCTCGCCGAACGAGCCGAGGTGCCGTTTCTCGGCGTCGAGGACCCGGTAGCTGTGCTGCGGGCCGATCAGCACGTGCTGCAGCAGGAACTTTCGGCCCGCCGTTAGACCCAGCTGCTCGGAGAGGGGCGGCGCCGGGGCCGCCGGCGATGCGCCCGCACCCGACGGGTCGAACGACGGTGGGGCGACCGGTGCCGCGGCGACCGGGGTCCCGCAGCCCATGCAGAACTGGGCCCCGGGCGGGAGCGGTTGGCCGCACTTCATGCAGAACGACGCGGCCACGGAGGTACGAGCGGTGCCGAAGCTAATGGACTTGTCGCGCAGGGAACGGGCCAATCCCCCGGCTAGGGGCCGGCGAGCAACGGGTCGAGCAGACCGATCGGCGGGTTACCGAACCCGAGCAGGGAATCGTGGAACGCGCGCAGCGACGACCCGAAACGCGGGCCGAGGTACTTCGACCGGACGTCGAGGATCGCCATCTTGCCGAGCGTGTAGCAGAAGTATTCGGGGTTGTAGGTGCCGCGGATCGCCTCGCGCTCGGCGTGGAAACGTTCGAGGTGCGCTTCGGTCTCGAACAGGCGCGTCGCCTCTTCCACCGACATCCCCTGCGTGTGCATCCCGATCGACGCGAGGAGCCGGCAGTTCCGGGTGAGCGCGTCCGCGAGTTGCGTGACCTCCGCGGCGGCCGACCGCCCGTCGAACCCGGCCTCCAGCGCGACCTGCTCGCAGTAGTGCGCCCAGCCTTCCGAGAAGGAGTAGGAGTACCAGACCTTCCGGGCGAGGCTCTGGTCGGTCTTGCGGAAGTGTAGCGCCTGAAGGTAGTGCCCGGGCCAGACCTCGTGCACGGTCGTGTTCTTCAGCATCGAGTAGTTCAGCGTCCGCAGCCAGCTCTCCTGCTGCGCCGGGGTCCACGCGGGGTCGACGGTGGTGACCCAGTAGATGCCGTCGACCGGCTTCTCGAACGGACCGGGCGGGCTCATCGCGGCCGTCCATAGGTCGCGCGCCCACGGCGGTGTCTCCCGGACATGGCACGCCTCGGGTTCGGGGATCGAGACGAGGTCCTCCTGGCGGACGAACTCTCGGACGTCGTTCGTCATGTTCCGGACGAGCGGCATCAGCTCCTCGGGCTTGGGGTGCGCGTCGTTGACCCGTTCGATCAACAGGGCCGGTGTCGTGCCCGCGTCGCGCGCGATCTCCTGGAGCCGCTCCCGGTTGCGCTGGAGGTCCGCCGTGCCGCGCGCGAGGACGTCCTCCAGCGGGGTCGTCAGGCCCTCGCGGACCCAGAGGAGTCGCTGGAACCGCTCCCGGCCGAGGGGGAAGCTCTCGTCCGCGTGGGGAAGTCGCTCCGTCTTCAGCCAGTCGGCGAAGCCGAGGGCCGCGTGGTCAGCGCGTTCGCGCGCGACGCGGACCGATTCGCGCAGGGCGGCCGGTCCGGCCGCCGCGAACGCCTCGCCCTCCGCGAAGTGGGAGGTCAGCCCCGTGGCGATCTGCATCCCCAGCGTCACGAACGCCCGGGGCAGGACCGGCTCGAGACGCGCCTTCGCCCCGTCGAGGAGCGCCGGCACCCCCTCGAGGATCCGGACGATCGCCGCGACCCGGTCCGCGATCGGTGCATAGTCCCGAGAGATGTACCCGGTGAGGTCCGGAACGAACAGGACCGCCATCGGGTTCCGGTCGAGTTCCCGGCTCTCCTCGAGGTCGAAAAGGATCCCCTCCACGAGCAGTTCGAGCAACCGCCGGTCGAACTGTCGTGCGGACGAAAGCTCCGCCTCCGGGATCAGCGCCAGCGCGTGCAGGAGTTCGCGCGACCGGGCGGCCCACGGGACCGTGCTCTCGACCGAGAGGTCGGGCAATCGGCCGTCGTACGCGTGCAGGCCCAGCCCCGCCGCGAAGGTGGGCCGCGCCGCGAAGACGTGATCGACGATCTCTCGTTCGAGCGGAGCGAGCGCGTCGTCGGCGGGAGCGGCCATCGGTCGACGGCAAGGGACCCCGGTCGCCACTTAGTCCTTGCGGGCGCCGCCGAGAGAGCGACCGCGGGCAGCGCCGCGGACGGATGCCACGGAGTCACCCAAGCGGAGTTGTCCGTCGGCCCGTACCCTCGGATTCAGTTCGTCGGCGCGCTCGAGCAATCCCAGCAGAATCCCTCTTCCCCGAGAGCGAACGATCGATGGAGGCATTCGCGGCAGAGCGGTTGCCCGCAGCCGATGCAGGGAGACCAACTGAGAAAGTCGCCGAGACCCCTGGTGCAGGCGACGCAGGCCGTTCGCGCGCCCGATCGCGCGGCCGCCGGGACGCGGGGAGGAGGAGCGGGGGGTGTGATCGACATGGACGGTGCGTGGGGACTCCTCAGGTGCGGCGGGATCGGATTGATCGCTTCCAGATAGAGCAGGTGGTCGATCGAGCTCGAATCCGGGGTGAGGCCACCGCCGGACCAGGGCGGCGCGAGGTCTCCCGCCGGATACTCGTCCACCGCGATCGGTTCGGGAGGCGAGGCTGTCGGGACGAGGGGGGCCGGTAGCAGCGGCTCCGGCTCGACCGCCGCGGGTTCGGACTCCAGGAAACGGGTTCCGATGGCCGCGATGGGTCGGGCGACGGGGCCCATCGGCAGGTCGTCCAGCGCGGCGAAGACAGAGTCGTCGATCGGTGGGAGCATCGGCCCGCCGTCCACTCCGGGGCCGACCGCCGAAGGCATCGGCTCCTCCGGCGGGAACAGCCGGTCGAGGTCGTCGGCCGAGAACGGACTGCGGTGCGGCCAGTGCAGGGGATGACGCGCGGGAGGCGACACGGCTGGGGAGGGAAGGCTGGGCGCCGTTCCGGCCCCCGGTCGAAGCATGTCCCCGGCGTACGCCCCCGCGCGGTCGATTGGGACCGTGGGATGTTCCAGCCAGAGGTCGCGGTCCCGGGCCGCGAACGGATGCAGCACGCCCGCGCGCGGTGGTAAGTACGCGGTCTCGCCGACCGGCGGGACGAGCGGCGCCCCGAGGTGCCCAGCCTCGGCCTGCCGCCACCGTTGCCAGATCTCCGCCCCGGACCAGGAGAGGCGGGACGTCGCCGCCCGACCGATGCCGCTGTGCGGAATCGGGGCGGTCGGCGAGCGATGGGGGGTCGCGGGCGTCGCCCGGGTGGGCCGATCGTCCGCCGTCTCCTCGGGGGGCTCGGGAGCGATGGGCGGAACCGTCGGTCGAGACATCGAAACCGGCCGGGCCCTTCGTCGCAGCCAGACCAGCGAGCCGACCCACGCCGCGAGCCCGAGGCCCGCGAGGACGGAGACGGCGAGGGCGCCGGCCGCGGTGCCGGAACTACCGGTCGCGAGGAGCAGGACCCCAACGGCCACTCCGACGCCCTCGAGCGACGGCAGGACGTACCAGTACGTCACGCGGGCGAACCGATCCCAACCCCGGTTCGCGCGAGCGCCGGGGGTCCGGCGAGCGCGGGCCACAGCCACGGGCGAGGCGTCGGAGGAGCGGGGGATTAACCTATCGAACGACAGGAAGTCCTACGCAGTCCCGGACGACATTCCGTCGGCCCGGACGGCTCCGCGAAGGTCTCCGTGGGCTCGCCCCTCACGCCGAGTCCCGGAGCGAGGCGAGGTCCGGGCGGGCCAGCTCCTCGCGCACGTACGCGAGACGCTCCCGCACGGTCGCCTCGGTGCCGAAGTGGCGGGCGATCGCCTCCACCTTCTCGAGGCGACCGGGGGAGATGCCGTCGAGCACATTCGTGACGATCTTCTCCGCGTAGGCGCGCCACCGCTTGGTCAAGAGGCGGGTGTACCACACGAGCTCGGGGGACGCGTAGGTGATCCCGTCCACCTCGGCCGATGCTTCTTCGCGAAGATACCGGAAGAACTCCTCCCCCGTACGTCGTCCGGCGAACACCGCGGCGTCGAGCACGTCGAGCGGGACGCCGCCGATGCCGAGGATGCGAAATCGGGCCAGCTTCCCGTCCTCCCAGTCGAAGGCGAGCTCCCGTTCCTCCCGCAACTGGGCGAGCGTGCGCCGGTAGTCGGCGGTGGCGACCATGACGTCGACGTCGCGGGTCGCGGTGGCCGCGTTCTGGGCGATCGCCTGGCCGCCGATGACGACGTACCGTATCCCTTTCCTCCGGAAGATCGCGTCCGCGGCCGCCACCTCGGGCTCCGTCACGAACCACTCCCGAGCGGCGGATTGTTCCGCTCGATCCACCGGAGCTCCTCCTTCGGCAGCGCGGCCCCGACCTTCGGCAACGCCGGCGCGAACTCCTGGAACCGCACCTTGGTCGCGGCGCGCTCGAGGCCCTCGTTCCGCACGCGGCGGTACAGCTCGTGCGGGTCGATCCGCTTCCGGTTACGGACGGCCACGACCCACGCGGCGAGCGGGTCGAACCGGAGCAGGAGCGTGAGCAGTTCGGCGAACCCCGGCGCTCGCAGCGCCTCCTCGTCCCGGACCGGCAGGATCCGGTAATCGCTCGTGATCTTGCCGGCCAGTTCCTCCGGCACGGCCAGCCACGGCTGGAACCGGACGGGGTATCCGTGCGCAGTGACCCACTCCGAGGTCAGGAGGAACGCCGGGACCCGATGACGACGCAGCCGTTCCACGTCCTCCGGGCTCCGGACGCAAGGGCGGTACTCGACGCGAGGCCGCCCCCGGCTCCGCGCGGGCTTGAGCCGCATCTCTTTCGGCAGGGGCCGTTCGCCCGGCTCGCGAACGAGGCTCCCCTCCAGCTTCATCGCCCGGAAGATGGTTGGTAAATATATATAATAGATTGCACAGCGACCGTCTCCGGCGACCGGACCGCACCCGATGTTTTAGGGGCCGTTGCCTTCCCCGGACGATGCCGCGTCGTTCCCCACGCGGGGTCCGCCACTTCCACGTGGAGACGACGTTCCGGGCCCCCATCGACTTCGCCTTCCGCTGGTGCACGGATTACCGGCCCGACGATGCGAAGATCGAGAAGGACCACTACACCCGTCGGATCCTGTCCCGAAGCTCCCGCCAGGTCGTGTACCAGGACCTCGGTCCGCACGGGAAGGGGTGGTTCCTGAACCAGCAGACCGTCGGGCTGCATCCTCCCGACCACTGGCACGCCGAGTCGGTCGGAAACTACCGGACCTGGAGCATCGATTACCGGCTGCGGGCCCTTCCCGACGGGACGACCCGTTTCTCCTTCGACGGGTGGCGACGCGCCACCGCGCTGGCCGAGGGAGGACCGTCGCGGTCGGAGGTCACGGCCAACCTTCGACAGATCTGGTACCGGTTCGGGCGCGCGCTCGAGAAGGAGTACCGTCGATCCCGTCGCCGGTGAGCCCCGGGGGGGTCAGGCGGACCGCGCGAGCGCGTCCGCCATCCCGAGAAAGCCGCTGACGAGGCGCATGTACTCCGGCCGCTGCTCCCAGAAGCTGACGTGGGAACTGCGAGGAAAGATGTGAAGGAACGAGCCGGGGATGTTCCGGCGGAGGACGCCGCCGACGAGGGGGGTGACCTCGTCGTATCGGCCGTGGATCAGGATCGTGGGCACGGAGATGCGGCGCAATCGGTCGGTGATCACGGTCGAGCGCATCGTCCCGATGATCGTGAACTCGTTCGGGCCGTTCATCGTCTCGTAGACCGGGCGGCTCGTGCGCATCATCGTCGAGACGAGCGGCTCCGGCCACGGCCAGAGCCGGCACACGTGGCGCCGGTAGAACTCCATCGCCGCAGACTCGTAGGCGGGGTGGTGGAACTCCCGCCGGGCCCCGTACTTTCGCAGAGTCGCCTGGGTGCGCGCCGGTAACCGGCGGACGAGGCGCCGCATCTCCCGAACGGTGAGGGGAATGTCCGAGAGTCCCCCCGTCGAGTTCAGGCTCAGGAGCTCTTCGGAGTGGGCGGCCGCGTACGCGAGGGAGAGCATCCCGCCGTAACTCGACCCCATTAGGTGGACGCGGTCCGTGCGCAGGGAGCGCCGGACCTCGTCCAGGACGACGAGGTCGTGCTCGAGCGTGAACAGCTCCGGCGTCGGAGGGAGGTCCGAGCGGCCGCACCCGAGCGCGTCGTAGAAGACGACTCGGTACCCCGAGCGGACCAGGTCGGCGAGCGGCAGGACGTAGTCGTGGGTGCCGCCGGGGCCGCCGTGCACGCAGAGGACGGTCCCCCTCGGGCGGGCGGGAGCGAACGTCCGGACGTAGATCCGGTACCCGTCGACCTCCAGGAATCGGGAGTCGGACCGGTCCCGCACGGCACGGGGACCGCGGCGCGGCTCTTGAGTTCGTCCGCCTCGGACGACCCGACCCAGACGAAACGAAGATGAGGGAGGAGCCCGTGGGAACCGCTCGATGGCGGTCCTCACCGAAGCGATGATGGCGATGGTCCGCCAGCAACGTCTCGGCTACGTCGCCTCGATCTCGCCGGACGGCTACCCCTCGGTCTCGCCGAAAGGGTCGCTCACCGTCTGGGACGACAGCCACCTCGTCTTCGCCGACATCGAGTCGCCGAACACGGTCCGGAACCTGGCGAAGAATCCGCGGACCGAGGTGAACGTCGTCGACCCGTTCGTTCGCAAGGGGTATCGGTTCTCGGGGACCGCGACCGTGCTCCACGGCGGCGAGCTCTACTTCAAGGTCCTCGAACACTACAAGGAGGAAGGCGCCGACATCCGTCGGATTCGGGCGGTGGTCGTCATCGAGGTCGCCCGCGCCGCCGCCCTGGTCTCGCCCTGCTACATCGAAGGGTTCGGGGAGGACGAGGTCCGGCGGCTCTGGGAGGAGTACCACGCCCGCCTCGAGAAGAAGACGGTCCTCGACCTGACGCCCCCCTCCGACTTCTAGCGGGGGCCGGCGTGTCGAGCCTCTTCGGCACCAACGCCCCGGTCTATTCGGACGCCGTCCTGCTGTTCGAGGTCGCCGCGGGCGTCGCCCTGATCGTCGGCATGTTTCTCGTGCGCGCCGGCCACGTACGGCTCCACGCGTACCTCCAGAGCTCGGTCGTGCTCGTGAACCTCCCCGTGGCCCTCCTCTGGATGGTGCCGTCGTACCTCCAGTACGTCCTCCCGGGGATCCCCGGCGAACTCGCCCACCCGGGCTACTACGTCCCGACCGTTATGCTGGTCGTCGGAGCGGTCGCCGAGGCTCTCGGAGTCTACGTCCTCCTGGTCGCGGGAACCAACCTCGTGCCCGAGCGGCTGCGATTCCGACGCTACAAGCTCTGGATGCGGACGGTCCTCGGCCTCTGGTGGGTGGTCCTCGTGACCGGGCTCCTGACGTACTACGTCTGGTACGTTTCCCCGTCGGGGAGCCTCTAGCGGCGCGGCGCTCCGGGCGCGCCCCCATGGGACGGGTCTCCTCGAACGGGTCCAGTACCTCCCCCGGGAGCGCTTAACAACGGTCCGGCCGGTTCGGTACCCGTGCCCGTTCCTCACCGTCGACTCGCGGCCATCATGTTCACGGACATGGTCGGCTACTCCGCTCGCGCCCAGTCGGACGAGGCGGCCGCCTTGGCACTGCTCGACCGCCACAACACCCTCCTGCGACCGATCTTTTCGAAGTTCTCGGGTCGCGAGGTGAAGACGGTCGGCGACGCGTTCCTGGTGGAGTTCGACAGCGCCCTCGACGCCGTCCGGTGCGCGGTCGAACTCCAGCAGATCCTCCACGACCAGAACCGAGACGTCGGGCCCGAGGGACGCATCGAGATCCGGATCGGGATCCACGTCGGGGACGTGGTCCAGACCGGCGGTGACGTCCTGGGGGACGCGGTGAACATCGCCTCCCGGATCCAGCCGCTCGCGACGCCGGGGGGCATCTGCCTCACGCAGCAGGTCGTGGACCAGGTCGCCAACAAATTGGAGGCCCGCCTCGAGCGGCTCCCGCCACCGCAACTGAAGAACATCCGGACGCCGGTGGCCGTCTACCGGGTCGTCCTGCCGTGGGCGCCGGCCGGGACCGCGCCGGTCGCGGTGGAGACGGTCGGGGGCGGTCGGCAGCTCGCCGTGCTGCCGCTCGCGAACATCAGTCCGGACCCGAACGACGCGTACTTCGCGGACGGCCTCACCGAGGAGTTGATCTCCGTCCTGTCGCAGGTGCGGGGGCTGAGCGTGATCGCCCGCACGTCGGTGATGCCGTACAAGACCGCCCCGAAGTCGGTCGCGCAGGTCGGTTCGGAGCTGGGGGTCGACACGGTCCTCGAGGGGAGCGTGCGGAAGTCCGGCACCCGCCTACGGATCACGCTCCAGCTGATCGACGTCCCCACGCAGCACCACATTTGGGCCTCGAGCTACAACCGCGAGGTCGACGACGTCTTCGCGGTGCAGAGCGACATCGCCGAACGCACCGCCGAAGCGTTGCGGCTCCAGCTCGGGGCCGGGAGGTCGCTCGGAGGCAAGCGACGGCCGACGACCAATCTCGCGGCGTACGAGCGGTACCTCCGCGGGCTGGCCGCCCTGAGCCACGACTCGGACGACGCGCACGTCGACCAGCTCGGGAACGCGATCCGGTACTTCGAGGAAGCGACCCACCTCGACCCGGAGTTCTCGGAAGCGTACTCCGCGTGGGGCAACACCTACGTCATGGCCGGCGGGGACTCGATCTCGATGCGCGAGGCGATCCCGAAGGCTCGCGGTTTGGTCGCCCGCGCGCTGGAGCTCGACCCGGAATCCGCGGAGGCCCATGCGGCCCTCGCGAACATCTCGTTCCAGAACGACAACGACTGGGCGTTCGCGGAGGCCGAGTTCCGTCGGGCCATCGAACTGAACCCGAGCGGCGTCGTCGCCTACCGATTCCTCGGGCTGATGCTGTTCTCGCTGGGGCGCTTCGACGAGGCGAAGGAGACGATCCGTCGCGCGATGCAGCTCGACCCCGGCGGTCACATGGAAGGACTCCTCTCCTGGGTCGAATTCGAATCGGGCGACCTCGAGGAAGGCGTCCGGTTCATGGAGCAGGCGCGCGACAAGCACCCGAACGACATCGGCTCGCACACCTACCTCGGCATGTACTACGTCGCGGTCGGGCGCCGGGCGGACGCCCAGCGCGAGGCCGACCTCCCGTTCGAGTCGGCCAGCGGGTCGGAACGGTTCGACCACGCGCTGTTGAGCGCGCTCCTGGGCCATCCCGAGGAGGCGCGGGATGTCCTGGCTCGGGCGAAGGTGGGGGAGGCCGGGACGTATCTCTCGGCGACACACCTCGCGATGCTCCACTCCGCGCTCGGCGAGACCGAGACCGCGCTCGACCTATTGGAACAGGACTACAAGGACGGCGACCGGATCCTCTGGCTCTGGAGCCGTGGCGTCTACTTCGACAACCTGCGAAACGAGCCTCGGTTCCTCGCGCTGCTCGAGAAGTACCGCCTCCCGGTCGACAGCATTCAGCACCCTCCGCGCCTCGCGGCCGTGGCCCGGGGCCCGGCCGGCCATGCACGGCGGCGGGCGCACGCCCGGGCCGGGAAGTAAGGCGTTCCTCCCGGGAACGATGCAAAGCTTATCGGCCGCCGTCCGCCGTGCCGGCCCCGGAATGAAGAACGCGCTGAAGCAGCGTCTGCGGGACGACCGGAGCCCGTGCTACGGGACGTGGATCTCTTCGTCATCGGTCGTCGCGCTGGACGCGTTGAAGCACCTCGGATTCGAGTGGTTCATGATCGACACCGAGCACGCGCACGTGAATCCCGAAACGCTCTCGGCGATGATGGCGGTCCTCGGGGACCCGGGCCCCACGCCGCTCGTCCGGGTCGGCAACGTCGACCCGTATCTCATCAAGCAGGCGCTCGACTCGGGCGCGCGCGGGGTCCTGGTACCGCTCGTGAGCACCCCGGACGAGGCCCGGCGCGTCGTCGCGTACGCGAAGTATCCCCCCGAGGGGATCCGGGGCGCGGCCGCCGCGGCCGCCTCCCGGTACGGCACCGAGCTCCCCTCCTACCTGCGGTCCGCCAACGCCGAGACCTTGGTCGGGGTGCAGATCGAGACGAAGGAGGCGGTCGCGAACGTCGAGGCGATCGCCGCGGTCGAGGGGGTCGACCTGCTGTTCGTCGGTCCGCAGGACCTGACGCTCAGCCTCGGGCTGCTCGACGACCGGGCCCACCCCACCGTGCGCGCCGCGATGCAGCGCGTGGTCGACGTGGCCGAGCGGGCGGGGAAGGTCCCGGGCACGCTCGTGATCAACCCGGAAGAGAAGCGGGCGGCCGTCGCGCTCGGGTTCCGGTTCGTGTCGCTCGCCGCGGACGTTCGGTTCCTGCTCGACGGGGCGACGCGGTTCCTGGCCGCCTGAGCGGCCTCCCGGAGCCTCCCGTTCCGGGGGAGGGATCCAGCGCCCGATTCCGGAAACGGCCCCGGTGCGCCCGGAAATCCGGGCTCACCTTCGGTCACGTCCGGAGTCCGTACCGGGAGATGCGGACGATTTACCGTCAGAAAATTCATCTTCGTCGGCCATGAAACTAAGAACCCCTCCGCCCCTCGTCCGGGCATGCGTGCCCCCGCGCGAGCGAACGGGACCGTGACCGGTTGGGCGCCGACCCGCGACCCGGAAGGTCGCTTCTCTTCGGGCATCCCCGACTTCGACCGCCTGCTCGGGGGCGGTTATCGCCGGGGGAGCTTCTCGCTGGTCAGCGTGGACGAGTCGGTCCTCCGCGAAGACATCGACCTCCTCCTGTTCCCCACGTACCTGAACATGCTCTACCAATCCCGGGGGATCGTCGCGGTACTCCCGTCCAACGACTCCCCGCACGACTTCCGGGCCCGCCTCACCCGATTCGTGACCCGACGGCGATTCGACAGCCGGGTCCGGGTGATGGACTACGTCGGAGAGGACTCCGATGCACCCTACGTCGTCAGCTTCTACCACCAGGACGGGCGCGACCCGAACAAGTCCGGCCCGATCGAGCGGAAGAAGGCGATGGCGAAGGCGCAGGCCGGGGAGAGCGCCGCGAAGGGCACGGGGAACCGCCCGTTCCTCGAGCTGGTCGCGCTCGAGATCTTCGAGACGTTGATGGGCGCCGAGGCCGCGGCGAAAACGTACTTCCACGGCGTCAAGCGCACCCGCGAAGTCGGGAACCTCGGGCTCGGGATCCTCGGCCCGGGCCTGGGGTGCGCCGCGTCGATGCGGCGGATGGCGGACGTGGAGTTCGCGCTCCATCGGGACGAGGTCGGGCTCTCCGTCCGGGGAGTCCACCCGGCATTCGCGCGCCACGTCGTCGCCCCCGACCCGGCCGCCGGGGCCCCGCACGTCGCGCTCGTGCCCCCGCCCGCGTAACCCGCGGTCGGAGAGCGATACTCACCGCTCGTGTGGTCCCGAGGTGAGCTCGGCCTATGGATAGCCGACCCCTTCCCTCATCCGAGGCGACACGAGCATGTCGGAAGGAGCGAGCGGGGCGGCGCTGGGATTGGCGGCATTTCGGAACGAGTACCGGTCCCCCTCGGCCCGCGGCTACCGCGGCGTCGGGATGGAAGGGTCGATCGCCCGCTGGTACGCCCGCACGCGGGGCACGCCGAGCCAGCTGGCGCTGTGGGAACGCCAGGCCACGGAGCTGACCGGCGCGCTGCCCGTCGGCGCCGAGGTGCTCGAGGTCGCGCCCGGTCCCGGCTACTTCGCGATCGCGATGGCTGAGAGCGGCCGGGTCCACGTCACGACGCTCGACATCAGCCACACGTTCGTCGAGATCGCGAGCGAGAACGCCCTCCGGGCCGGGGTGGACGTGGCGATCCGCTGGGGCGACGCGTCGGCGATGCCGTTCCCGGACCGGTCGTTCGACCTCGTCGTCTGCCAGGCCGCGTTCAAGAACTTCCGGTGGCCCGAAGGGGCGGTCTACGAGATGCACCGCGTCCTGCGACCGGGCGGCGAAGCGCGGATCGAGGACATGCGCCATGACGCGACCGACGGCGCGATCGCCCGCGAGGTCGCCGGCATGGGACTCGGCGGGATGCGGGCATTCTGGACGACGCGGGCATTGCGCTCCCTCCGGCGGCGCGCGTACACGGTCGAGCAGTTCGAGCGGTTCGCGGCGATGAGCCCGTTCGGGACGGGCGCGGTGACGACGACGCCGATCGGGGTCGAAGTGCGTCTCACGAAGCCGGCCACCCCGCGCTGACTTCCGCCGAACGACGCCGCGCCGGTCGGGGTGCGACCGGGGGACTACACGTCGTGCCGGAACGACCGACCGCGCGTCGCGATGAGCGTCAGGAGTTCCGCCGTCGCGAGTCCCGCCACCGCACCGAGAACGGCCCCGGCCCACAGGCCGACCGAGAGGGACCCTTGGAGGATTCCGGCCGTGCACCCGGAAGCCACTGCCGGATAGTCGGAGTTGCCGTTCGGGCACACGGACGCGACCTGAGCCAGCGTCGCCCCGATGCTCCCCCCGCCGATACCGGCGAACAGTCCGACGAGGGCCCCCACCAGGCCGGCGAACTGCACGACGCGTTTGACTCGAGTCTCGGGGGAGCGAAGGGCGCACACCACGGCCGCGGCCGTCACGCCGGCCAGAGCGCCGGCGATCGCGCCGCCGACCAACGCCCCCTCCAGCGCGTTGCCTCCATAGGTCGCCACCCAGTCGGTGACGAGATCCTCCGACAGGTAGCCGATGGCCGCCCCGCTGCCCGCCCCCAGGAAAACGCCCGCCAGTCCTCCGAGGATCGGGCGTCCGGCGCGGGCGAGCAACAGCGCCGCGATCGCGGCGACTCCGGCCCCGGCGACCGCGCCGATGAGCGATCCGACGTAGATCGCGGGACCGCCGGCGGCGATCGGAGCGCTCCCGTACGAAAACAGCGCGGTGGAGAATCCGAGGAATGAACCTGCGATGCCGCCGACCAACGCCGCGAGCGCCACGGTCCAGCGCGCGAGCGGACCCGGACTGCGCATCCGGCCCGGGGAATGCCGTGCGGGGATTTCAGCCCCGTCCCCCGCGTCGGTGAGGCCCGAACGGCCCTTTCACGACCGTTGAAGGGAAATCGGCTCCGGGTCCACGACCCCGGCAGTGCCCCGACCTCCACTCTCCGGGTCTTCGGTCGACGACTTGGGCACGTGGCCGACAAAGAACAGCGCGAAGACGAACGCGACCAGGACGCAGACCGAGAGGACCAGGAACACCTCGCCGTAGGCCGTGACGACCGCGCTCTGGAGCTCCGCGGGGGTGATGGCGCCGGCCGAAAGCACCCCGGCCCGCCACGTGAGGAAGACGCTGAGGAGCGAGATGCCGACCGCCCCGCCCAGGCTCTGCAGGAACCGGGTCACGCCGATCGCCGCTCCGACCTCCCGAGCGGGGGCCTCGTTCTGCACGGCGATCGTGATCCCCGAGAGCGACAGACCGAGCCCGAAGCCCATCGGGATCAGCGGGACGACCAGCCCACCGACCGGGAGGAAGCCGTAGCTCAGGACCCAGAGCGGTAGGGTCGGGGTCACCCAGGTGAGCGCGAGCCCGGCGAGGCCGGCCACGAGGAGCGCCGGGGCGATCATCGTACGGTAGGAGACCCGCAGGAGCAGCTGGCCTCCGAGAGCCGCGCCGAGAATGAGCGGGATCGCGAGGAAGTAGATCACGTCGCGCACCTCGGCCGGGGCGTTCGGGCCGTTCTGCAGGAGAACGATGCCCACGAACAACGAGAGGAACGTGATCATCGCGCTGAACACGATCCCCGTGAACAGCATCGCCCCGCTGCTCGCGGCGATGACGCGCTGCGAGAGTAGGTGCAGCGGCACTAGGGGCTCCTTCGCTCGCAGCTCCCAGACGAGGAACGCGGCGAAGAGGACGAACGTGGCCACCAGGAGCGCGAGGATCCGCGGGTCGGTCCACGCCCAACCGGAGTCCGATACCTGGATGAGGGCGAGCATCAGGGTGCCTACCCAGCCCGACAGCAGCGCTGCGCCGGGAACGTCGAACGTCCCGCGGGTCGTCGAGCGGAGCGGTCCAACGAAGAGCAGGAGTACGACGACGGCCAGGATGCCGAACGGGAGGTTGATGTAGAACACCCACCGCCAGGTCGTCACCTGGACGATGTAGCTCCCGACGAGAGGTCCCGCGACGATCGCGACGCCGGCGGCCCCGGAGAGAATGCCCGTGATCCGCGAACGGAGGGCCGGCGGGAACAGGACGGCCACCATCGCGATCGCGACGGGGAAGGTCCCCCCGCCCCCGAAGCCTTGGACCCCCCGGAAGACGATCAGCTCCGTGAGATTCTGGCTGAGCCCGGCCAGTGCGGACCCCACGATGAAGATGGTGACGCCCGCGAGGAAGACGTTTCGACGGCTTCCGATGTCGGAAAGGCGGGCGAAGATTGGGATCGCGATCGTGGAGGCGATCAGATACGCGCTCACGACGAACGGCACGCCGTTCACCTGGTGAAGGTCCTCCGCGATCCGGGGCAGGACGGTGGAGACGACGAGTCCGTCCATCGCCCCCATCAGGATCGCGAAGAAGACCCCGACCAGCACCGCGACGAGGCCGACCCCCGATAGCGTCGCGTTCGTGCTTCGGGCGTCCGGCGCGGCGGCCACCGCCCCCGGCGTTTCTTCGCGGTCGGTCATTTGTTCCTCCCGGTGGTCCCGTGCGGACGGGGAATAGTGACTTACGGTCATAATAAAGTCTTTCGGTCAGTCGGCCGGGTGAAGGAAGGTAAAATAGGCCGACCGGCTTTGGTCGCTCGGGGCGAACGCCGAACCGATGCCGAAGGTGGTCGTGGAATACAAGGACCAGGCGCGGCAACGGATCGTGGACGCGGCCCAGAAGGTGTTCCGGTCGAAGGGATTTCGCTCGGCCACGATGGAGGACATCGCGCGAACGATCGGCGTGAGCAAAGGGGCGATCTACCTCTACTTCCCGACCAAGATGGCACTGCTCAGCGAGATCCAAAAACGCTCGCGCGACCAGGTGATCGAATCGTGGAAGCGGCTCCTGGACTCCGGCGACGTCGCGGAGGGGATCGCGGACTCTCTCGAGGAGGTGTTTTCCGGTGACGTCGACCCGGGCGTGTGGCACGAACTGATCGGGGAGGCCGCCTCGGACCGGGATCTCCGGCGGGCGATGCGAACGGATAACCGCGAGGACCTCGCGGAGATGGCCCGGTTCCTCGGTCGACTCGAGGCGCGGGGTCGGATCCGGCGTCTCCGCGACCGAGAGACCGTGGCCGAGATCATCCTCAATCTCCTCCACGGCGCCGTCCTCGGACTCATGCTGCACGGCCGGGCGGAAGAATCCCGGCGGGCGCTG
>Ga0187783_10001887_pt1 | contig 15523 bp, 12 predicted proteins | sample 1015_SJ02_MP02_2_FD_132471 | JGI IMG/M metagenome (GOLD analysis project Ga0187783, IMG submission 132471) | Tropical peat soil microbial communities from peatlands in Department of Meta, Colombia - 1015_SJ02_MP02_20_MG | ecosystem: Environmental > Terrestrial > Soil > Wetlands > Peat | place... | reverse complement strand
CGATCCGCGCCGGGTCGTCGAGCAGAGGGTACTTCACCCAAACCGTCGGGCTGGTTTCCTTCTCGTATTCGACCTCGGCTTCCGCCAAGGCGGTCTCATCATGAATGCACCAGTACACCGCCCTCAGACCCTTATAGACAAAATCTCTCTCGTAGAAAGCAAAGAAGGTTTCTAGCACCACCGACTCGTACTGCGGGGTCATGGTCGAATAGGGACGGTCGAAGCGCCCGAAAACGCCGATGCGCTTAAACTGATCGCGTTGCTGATCGAGGTACTTCTGGGCAAACCTGCGACATTGCTGGCGCACGTCGATCGGCTTCATCTGGAGCTTCTTCCGCCCGAGCTGCTGATCCACTTTGATTTCAATGGGCAAGCCGTGACAATCCCATCCCGGAACGTAAGGAGCATCAAAGCCGGACATCGTCTTCGATTTCACGACAAAATCTTTGAGGGCTTTATTCAGGGCGGTGCCCAAGTGGATGGGCCCACTGGTATAGGGGGGACCGTCGTGCAGCACGTAGGAAGGCGCTCCCCGGCGAGCCTCCCGGATGCGCTCATAGATCCCCATGGCCTCCCAGCGAGCCAGCATTTTGGGCTCGTTCTCAGGCAAATTGGCCTTCATGGGAAAGCCGGTCTTGGGCAGATTTACTGTGGACTTCAGCTCAACGGGCACGCAAGTTCCTCGGCGAAGGGTTCGTCGTCAATTATAGGGGAGCGGGAAAACGAGCGTCTATTTGCTACCCGAAAGTGCAATCGGAGACCGGGAAAAGCATGTGGAAATGGCAGAAAATGAGTGTACAATTTCTGTTGGGGAGAGTCACGCTTCCCGTGCTTAGGCATCTAACTGGAAGTCACCAAAGCGGCTCAGGCTGCTAGGGCTTTTGGGAACTGAGTCCAAGGGGAGTGTTTTGTTACCCGAAGGCGGAGATCTAGGGCGCAATATGGCGACTTGGGACGGTAAACCGGCGGGCGAAAGCGAACCCGAACTGAACCTTCTCCTTTCTAAGACCAGCCTGGAGGAGCCGCTCTGGCGGTCCTTGCTCCAGAACCTTGAAGACCGCTTCTTTGCCAAGGAACAGCCGCCCCTGGTGCTGACATCGAAGCCAGTTCCCGTCAAAGACATTTGGGGCTTTTACGACTACAAGAAAAATGGCGCGCTCGGTTCGACGGTGGTGCACATCCTTGCCCTGTCGTTCATCATCGGAGCCACTATTCTTGGCCGACGCATGGTGAAAGCGATTGAAAAGCCGCATGCCACCATCACCTTAGTGGCCCCGGACGATATTCCGGCGTTGGCCCCGTCGAAGACGCAGTCGGGAGGTGGCGGTGGTGGCGGGGATCGCGACAAGTTCCAGGCTCCCAAGGGGAAGTTGCCCAAGTTCGCCATGGAGCAGATCACGCCGCCGGCAGTGGTGGTTCGCAACGAGAACCCGAAGCTGACGGCCGAACCGACGGTGGTAGTCCCTCCCCAGATTCGCATGGCCACGAATAATATCCCGACCTTCGGTGACCCCTTGTCGCACCTGCCTTCCGGGCCGCCCTCGAACGGAGTGGGTTCAGGCGGCGGGATTGGCTCCGGCAGTGGCGGTGGCGTCGGCGTCGGTGAAGGCCCCGGGGTGGGTGCCGGTCGTGGCGGAGGTACGGGGGGCGGCGTGTTCCGGGTGGGAGGAGGAGTTTCGGCTCCCCGTCCGGTATTTACCCCCGACCCAGAGTATTCCGAAGAAGCCCGCAAGGCGAAATATCAAGGAACATGCGTTCTGTGGATGATTGTTGGCCCGGACGGCAAACCGCGCGACATCAAGGTGGCCAGAACCTTGGGCCTGGGCCTGGACGAGAAAGCCATTGAAGCTGTGAAACAGTGGAAGTTTGAACCTGCCATGAAGGATGGCCAACCGGTCGCGGTGCAAATTAACGTCGAAGTAAGCTTCCGCCTCTATTAGCCGGTTTCGGGTCGCTCCCCTCCTGCCTTCTCGACGTTCCTCGAACTCTATTCCCTCAAGTCGACGTGCTCGACAGCAGCGATGGGCTGGCCTAGGAAGCGAGTCCCCAAGCAGCAGAATTTTTCCGGCGAATCGCTCGCGAAAAACTTCAAGCCCGCGCCGTGAGCTCGCTCGCCGGGCGCCGGCTCCCGCAGCGTAGGCTTCCCCAGCATCCTGGCGACCGCCTGCGCCGTAGACTGGGCAGAATCGATAATCGCCACTTGCCGGGGAGCCACCCTGCGCAACACGGGCTTGAGCAAGGGATAGTGGGTGCAGCCGAGCAGAAGTATGTCGGCAGACTCGTAACCGCCGGCGAAAGCCTCGCCCAGGTAAATGCGACTCACTTGCTCACTCACGGGATGCTCGATCCAGCCTTCCTCAATCAGCGGCACTAGGAGAGGACACGCTTTTTCCCGCGCCTCGATTCCGCGAGCGGCCAGAGCTTTGCGGTAGGTGTGGCTACTAACCGTGGCTTGGGTGCCGAGGACGACAACCTTTCGATTCTTGCTCTCCGCCGCAGTTCGCTCCACTCCAGGCTCGATCACGCCGATCACCGGAACCCGCACCGCCTGCGTGATGACATCGAGCGCCAGGGCAGTTGCCGTGTTGCAGGCGATCACTAGCATTTGAGCCTGGTGGTGCTCGAGATAACGGGCGGCTAGAATCGCGTATTTCGAAACCGTTTCGATCGACTTCGACCCGTAGGGAAGCCGGGCCGTATCCCCGAAATAGAGATAATCGGCTTCGGGCACGAGCTCAAGTAAAGCTTTAAGTACGGTAAGGCCTCCGACGCCGGAGTCAAAGACGCCGATCCTGGCGTTGTGCGGGGTGAGCGCCACGTCAGGCGTGCCGTTCCGAGCCGAATCTGGAGAGGTTCGACGAGGTTCGGGGACAACAAGGTCCAGGCGGGATGGGTGCGCCGTGGGGGCAGGTGAGAGGATGGCCGAGGAATCTGCAGATCTTATCGGTGGCTTCGCGGGAGAGAATATGCTCGAACTTGCAGGCTTGTTGTTCGATCTCAGTTTCGCTGTCGAGCGCCAGGCTGTCGGTGAACAGTCGCTCCGCCAGACGATGGCGGCGAATGATATCGGCAGCCCGCTGGCGACCGCGCGGGGTGAGGTCCACAATCATTGTGCCGTCTCCGGTGGAGACCCCGTCCGGCTTGAGCGCATCGTGGCAAGGGTTCACGAAGGGCTTGTGCTGATGCGGTTCCGGGGGATGGGGCCGAGTCGCCACCAGGCCCAACTCGGTCATCTTCTCTACGGCGATCGAGACCGGCAGCGCTCCGTGCACCTCCATGCGGCCGAGCTCGGCAATCTCGCCGTGTTCGGCCAACACCCAGAGTTCTTCGAGAACTTCGTCGAACTGCTCTTCGTCGGCCATCGAAAAAACCACCTGGGCGGCGATTTTCCCGTGGTGGAGCTCGACGCGCCGGTCGGCAAGGCGCGCCACCACGGGGTCATGCGTGACCATGACGATGGTGCGGCCTTGCTGGTGCAGTTCGCGCAATAGGCGAAGCACAATCTCTTCGTTGACCGCATCAAGATTTCCGGTGGGCTCGTCGGCGAGCACAATCTTCGGATCGTTGATCAGGGCCCTGGCGATCGAAACCCGCTGCTGCTCGCCCCCGGAGAGCTCGGACGGCAGATGCTGGGCGCGTCCTTTCAGCCCCACACGCTCGAGCGCCTCGAGCGCTTCCCGGCCATCGGTCATACTATGAACGTACTGCGCGAGCATGATGTTTTCTAAGGCAGTGAGGTAGGGAATCAGGTGAAACTGCTGGAAGACAAAGCCAATCTTTTCGGCGCGCACGCGGTTCAACTGCTTTGCCGAAAGGTTCGCCACGTTGGCGCCGTCGAGCCAAATCTCCCCCGTGCTCGGACGGTCGAGACAGCCAATCAAGTTGACCAACGTCGACTTCCCCGATCCCGATGGCCCCATGATGGCAATCCATTCGCCGCCATCGACCGTGAACGAGAGATTGTCGAGCGCGCGGATGACGCCGCCGTTCGCCCCGGCTCTTGCCGGGTAGAGCCGGCTGACTTGTTTCAACTCGATCATTCCTCTCCTCGCAGGATCACCGCCGGCTGCACGCGACCCAGCACCGACATCGGCAATCCCGCCGCGATCAGTGCCACCACGATGCTTCCCAGGACGACCAACGGCAACACGCTGAAGCGCGGCACCACCGGGGCATGAAAGCTGACCCGCCCGATCCAGGCGGCTACCCCGATCCCAATAGCAAATCCTATCACGGCTCCCATCACCCCCAAGGCGGCGGCTTCGGCTGCGAAAAACCCGCTGATCAGGCCTTGGGAGGCCCCCAGGGCCTTCATGATGGCAAAGTCCTGGCGGTGGTCAATAACCCAGCCCATCAGGGTAGAGAGCACGCATAAGGCCGAGGTCAGGATGATGAGAACCGTGGCCGCCAACAGGGTAGCGCGAGTCTTGCCCAGAACTCGTGCCTCGCCCTCCATGACCTGCCGCACGGGTCGGACCTCGGCTGCGGGCAAGGCCTGGGTCAGCCTGTCAACCATCCTGCTGACCTCCTCAGGCGATCCGGCTACCGCAATCTCGATGGTCGAAGGCTCGACTCCGGTCCAGTTCTCAAAATCGGCGAGCGAAAGGTAAACCCGGCTATCCTCGGCTGCCCCGGTACGAAGTGAGCCGGCCGGAATGCAGTGCACGACGCGTCCCTGAAAGCGAAGGTCGAAAGGTCCGGCTGTGGGGCTGACGACAGAGGCGGCTCTTTCCCCCACCAGAACCTCTCCGGGGTTGCGCGGCCAAGCGCTCACGCGCCACCAGCTTTCGAGTTGGCGCACTTGCTCGAAATTGGTAGCCGACACCACTACCGCCTGCCCGCTCGAAGCCCGCGCCACGACATAGGCGAAGGGCACCGCCATGCCATGACTGCCAAGAACCGACTGGACCTGGCCCAAGGTGCCATCGGGGAGTTCCTGACCCTCTTTCGCCACCACCACGACATTGGCGCCGTAGTTACGAAATTCCTTGCGCAGCTTGGACTCGACGTCCACCGAGAGATTCATGATCGAAGTGGCCACGGCGGCCGCCACCACCATCGCCAGCAGGGCTGAAGCGGCGTGTCCGCGACCGCGAGTCGCGGCTCGCATCAACATGCGCAAAAACATTTGCGCCCGGGGGCCGCCGGCCCGGCGCTGGCGGACTTCGGCAAGGGCGGGGAAGCTCATCCTTCACCTCGCAGGGCATAGACCGGATCAAACTTCACCGCGTGACGAATCGCCATCGCACTGCCGGCGAAGCTCACGATCACGGCGATCGCCAGGATTACGGGGAAGAGCACGGGCTCGATGGTAATGGGCGCATCGAAAATGGATCGTCCGATCTGCCTGGCTAAAATTGCTCCTCCGAGGAAGCCCGCGCAACCACCGGCCAGGGCGAGAAGCGTGGCTTCGGCAAAAAACAGAGCCGCGATCAAGGCATTGCGGGCTCCGAGCGCCTTCATCAGGCCGACTTCCCGGCGGCGTTCGAAAACCGCCGTGGCCATCGCCGCCGAGACGGCGAGGGCGGAAGCCACCAGAGCCGCCGAGGTGATCCACAGCATGAGCCCTTCAATGCGGGCCAATACGGCGCCCTCGTTCTGTGCGACTTGGCGAATCGGCTCCGCATGGGAGTGGGGAATCGCTTCTTGCAGCTGGTAGGCAATCGACTGCACGTAAGGAGAGCAGTACCAGCGCTCGAAGAGCTCGGGATTCATGGTGCGGGGATCGCGGCGGGCGAGCGCATCCTGCGGTTTGGTCAGAGCACTGACATAGAGGCGTCGGACGGCTCCCTTTCTCCCCAGAATCTGCTGAGCAAGTTCGAGCGGGGCTACGATCTGGTCATCCTCGGCTCCGCCGGAGGTGAGAATCCCCGCAAGCCGATGGGGCTGCCCGGCGATCTGAATTTCCTGCCCGACCTTGAGACCGGCTCTTCGGGCCAGGTGTTCTCCGCACAGAACGTCCTCGGAGTTGTCCTCCGGCCACGCACCCTCCACCTTCCACCAGGGATAAGTTTGCCGGACGCCGGTCGAAAAATCCTCATGGCCGAGGGTAAGCTTCTTCGCGAAATAGGTACCGACGAGAGTAACCTGGTTCGCTCCCGCCAGCTCGACGGCAACCTGGACCGGCAGCATGGGAGCGAAGCCTACGATGTTGTGATGCCAGAAGGTGCCGCGGATCTTGGGGAGATCGGCCTCGTTCAGGTAGGCTCCCTCCCCCGGCGGCTTCAGGTTCACTCCTCCGATTTCCACATCCAGAGTGTCTTGTTCGGGAATGACCAATAGGTTCGCGCCGTAGCTGCGCAATTCGCGGTTAATTTTGTCGCCCACATCGGTGGCGACGGCGATCATGGCCGTGGTCACCGCCACGCCCAGCATAATGGCGATCGCCGCCAGAGCTTTCCGGCGCTTCTGCCGTCGGAGCGACTCGAAGACCAGCCGCAGGAACATGGGGTTACTTCTGGAACACGCGACTCTCGGAGGCCACCGTCGCCTCCTCGATGATGACCGAGTCGGAGGTGATCTCTGCCGAGAGCGGGATGGGATTGCATCCGCCGGGCATTCCGACAGATTGCAGGTTGATGGGGGAGGCACAGTTCTTGCAGATGATGGTGTTCTGCCTCTTATAAAAGCCGACCGGTCCGCAGATCTGGCAGGCATCGAGGACGCTGGCGATCTTGCCATCCGGCTTCTGGTAGAGCCAGAAGCGTATGTCAACTCCGTTTTCTCGTGCCTGATAGCGGTGCAGCTCGCCATCGTAGAGTTCGGTGAGAGGAATCCTCACCCGCCCGTTCACGAAGGTTACGGGGGTGGCCGGCGATAACGCACTCACGCTTTTCGCGTAGATGAACTCCGCCGTCACCAGCACGATGAACACAAAGGAGGTCGCATAAACCGAGATCATCCACAGGCGCTCGCGCCGGGCCTTCCACTGGGCCTTGCGTCGCTCGGCCGCGGACAAGCTTTCTGCGATGGGCTGGCGGCGCTTGGCCTCAAACAGCACCATCAGGGCGGCCAAAGCAAGAATCGTAATCAGGAAAAACACGTCATTGCGCACGATCGGCCCAATCAGCGCCATCTCTTGTTTCGAGGAGGGAAGGATTCCATTCTCCGACAGCTCATGCAGGCCGGAGATCAGGAGCTGAGCCGCCACAAAGAACAGGATCACGCTCGTGACGCGGAAGAACTTTCCCAAGTCAATCTTCACGCTGCCCTTCACGAAGGTGACCCCGAACACGATGGCGGCAGCCACCCCGGCGAGGGTCCCAAGAAAGCTGGCGAGCGAGCTGGAATTGAGAGAGACCGCAGCCAGAGTCAAGACCGTCTCCGCGCCTTCCCGCAGCACCATCAGGAAAACAAAGAGAAAAACACCAAACCAAGCGTCGTTTCCCGCGAGCAAGCCCAATTTGCCTTCAATTTGCCCCTTGAGCTGGCGTCCCGTGCGCATCATGAAAACAATCATGCTGACCACAAAGAAGGCGGCGGCGAGCATGATCCAGCCTTCGTAAAGATCCTCGTTCCAGTGCATGCGGGCGACCAGCACCGCTCCCCCGATGCTCCCCAGGAAAGCCGCAGCCAGCGCCGCATAGACGGCTTTACGGAGCTCAAAACGATGGATCTTATCCAGGTAGGCCAGGGTAATGCCGACAATTAAGGCGGCTTCGACGCCTTCTCGCAAGGTGATGATGAATGCTTGCAGCATGCCCGAAGACGGCTCACTCCATCTTGAAAATGAATTTCAATTTCAACTTTACTAGGATAGCTTAGAGGCGGTCAATTGCACAAAAGACCCCAAAAAACCGGGCAGGGGGCAGCTTCCAGGGGGGACGAATGGGCCTAATCCGAATCCGCCAAAGGCTCACAACTGCCGCAAGAACTGTTTGGCCCGGTCCAGCTGGGGGAATAACCTCTCCTCCGCCTGAAACTCGAGCGAATGCACCGAGCGACGGCTGCCGCGCAGTTTTACGGGATGCCGGAGGTGCAGCATTTCATGGTAGACAATGTACTCGACCGCATAGCGCGGGACGCGCGGATCGTCGAGCGCGCGGCTGACGACGATGGTATTGCTTGCGGGATCGTAGTGGCCGAGGCTGGTGCGGGAATGATCGCGGCTCCAGGCTAGCTGGGGACGGGCCAGCAGGCCGTAAAAGAAGCGCGTGTTGAGGTCAGCAAAGACCGCCTCCAAGTTGTACATCCTGCCCTCTGCGCTACCGACCCGCTTGCGCCCGCGAATCTGGCGCACCAGGTGGGCTTGCCTCCGCATCGCGGAACTCGACACATAGCGGCGGTAACGGGTGGAATATTCCCGCACGATGGGCTGGCGGTATATCTTTGCCAGCAGGATGTGGGCAATCGATTGCCATACCGTCTCGGGTGCCCCCTCGAGCAGGTCGGAAAGACGAACCAACAACTTTCCCTGCCGCAGGCGAATGGTGCTCGTGATGTTGGCAAAAGCGAAGAATTCGATGCGGAACTCGGGGACCGGGGAACGCGGTCGCAGTTCGCGATAGCTTTCTTGAAAGATTTCAAAAAGCCGTTGTCTCACCCTGCGGCTAGATTAGCACGGTCACCATCCATCGCGAATCTGGGCGTCAGAAATGCGACGGCCCCTCGGCTTCTTCGATCTGGGCAGCAACTGTCTTTGGCACATGTTCCAAAAATGAATCGTCCGTTGCTTTTCCGAGTAGGCGACCATCCTTTGGCAAAACAATTCCGAATAGCACGAGCGCAGGAGGTACAACCAGCCCGACCCACTGGTCGCCGCTGATGTCGTGGCTGCCGGCAACCACGCCTCACCGTTCTCACAAATTCGGCGTCCCCACCAGCACGGCGAAGGTAAGCCACAGCCGAATGAAGTATCTTGCCCCGACGCGGAGCATCGAAGTAGCCTTCGATTCTGGTTCCTCCCGGCTCAGGCGCAAATCGACCGTAGAATCAGCCAGTGAAATCATCTCTGTAATGCTTGCCCCTCTGCACTCTGAACGTGTTGTCGCCAACCCCGCCGAGAAGCGGGCGGGTGCCTTGGCAGCTGGCTATCGAGAACGGGGTCCAATGTTCTTCGTCAATTGATCGCCGCAAGGCGCCAGCAACCGCAGTCGGGTCAAGAGTGGAATGGAGTACGAAAACGGTCTGGCCCATACCGTCGAGTCTATGCGAGGCGATGCTTGAAGTTGTTGTAGAGGTTACGTTTGCACTTGTAACCCATTGGTTACGGGTCTAATGTTTTACGCCAATGACGAACTAGGACTGGCTATGATACGCCGGTCATTTCCGACTTGAGTCCCTTCGGCAGGAATCTGAACCATTGCCCATTAAGTTTTTTCAGAATGTAAAACCGCTCTTCTGCGCATAGGCCTCCACACAGATGCTCGACGTAAACCAGCGCCACTGTCCTGTCCGCATTGAATCCCACTCCTGACAGAATCAGGTAACCGCTAGAGTCAGGAAATGCCGTTCCAAATCCCTCCCACCCGTCGGCGACGACGTTGGACCTACGATGCGAAAAAGCAGTCTCGATCTCGCCTTTGCTGATCAACCTGTAGGGTTTCGTGATTGAGAATTGAAAGTCGAGCGACATATCTCTTCGGTTTGCGTCGTCGAACGAATCGAAGATCGGAGTAAAAGACTTTCTGAATGCGGAGTTTCCTTGGAGAGCACTTCGTGGCGAACCAATAGGCCATTCTCTTGGTGGAATTGTTTGAAGGATCAGAATGGTCTTCGAGTTCTCCCAGTACCAGCTATCCATAGGGATGGCAGCGGAGTAGACCTCGTAGGCTTCAGCGTCGTCATACACTGGGAGGCTGACACTTGAAGGTTGTTGGGATGACGCTGAATACGCGACTAGGAACAACAACAAACGAAGCAGCGATTTCGCAAACTTCATTTCCGCCACCGTTCGTCACCAGCCAAAAGTCTACCTCTGGTTGCCCGCCGTTCGCGCAACTATTGTAATCAGAGTCTAACAGCGAACCGAGGCCAAACCCGGGGGGCGTACCGAGCCCTTACTTTTTCTTGTGTTTCGCTGCCTCTTCCTGTTCGCTCAATAGCTGGCGGTGATCTTGGACGCCGGCGTCGACCGTGTCGATAACATTGGCGAGGACAAACCGGTAGTGTTCCGCCTCGCTCGGACTGGAATCGCGGGCGCTCTGCAAGGCGCGCAGCTTGGCCTGAAATTCGGTGTCGGCCTCGATCACCATTTTCAAGGGCTTACGCAAGTCTTCCTTACGCGCGACGAAGGTATCGATGTTGTCGTTCAACTCGTCATACACGGCGAGGAAATTCTCGAGCTTATCGTGGGTTTGCTGGGCCCGGTCCTTGACGTTCGGATCGGCGCGCATCTGCTCGAGCGAGACCAGTCTTGCCCGAGCGAAATCCACATAGAGCTTCATGCGCTGTGCCGGTGCCTGGGCGGCTTCCCGCAGCTGATCGATTTCTTTTGGGTTCAACGGCTCCTCGCGGAACTGTCCCCCAACTACCGAGAGCAGAAGGAACCAGAGCAGGGCAGACTGGGCGGCTTTATGAAGGGCGGGCATCATTTGTCCTTGCCAAACATCTTGGCGAGCAGGTCGTCGGCCAGTTTGTCCAGCCGCTCGGCGGCTTCGGCCACCGGTGCTTGATCTTCGAAATTCAGGGTGCGTCGAACATCCTTCAACCGATGCGACATCTTTCGGATCGCCATTTCGACGCTTTTGAGCTTCTTGCCCGACTGAATGGCGGTATCGTGCGCTTTTTCGGAGTAAGTCACAAGGCTGGCCACGGATTTCCGTGCGTCCTCCACCTTGCCGGCAGCATACAACTCGTCCGCAGACTTGAGCTGGCGCTCGGCGATTTCCACGCACAAGGCAGGCTGCTCTTTCAGAGGGGCTGATTTGGCGCGCTCGATCAGCTCTTCGAGCGAGGACTCGCGCGAGGCGAGGGAGGTCACCGCTAAGGCCAGGGCAAGCGCGACAATCGGGAGGCGGCGCATGGATTACTTCTTGGGTTCGATGGCGATCAGGCGATGCCGAGCCTGCCATTCCTGATCCGGATACTCTCCGTGGGCCACGTCCAGGAACTTATGGTAATTTTCCGCTGCCTGTTTATAGGCCCGCAAGTGATCATAGGCGGTAGCGCGGAGAAAGTAGCTGACCGGAATCTCGGGCAGATACTTGGCGCGTGCGTCCGCCGCCCGGATGGCCAATGCGTAGTTCTTGTTTTCATTGGCGGCTACCGCCAGGTCTCCGTAAGCCGCCCCAGAATCGGGTTTCAGCTTCACCGCCATGAGGAGCTCCTGTTCGGCGGCAGCGAACTTCTTTTGCTTCATCAGCACCACGCCCAGCCCATGATGAGACTCGGCATCCTGGGGACGTTCCGCCACCAGCCGGCGATACTCGGCTTCCGCCTGATCATACCTCTGGCTGGCGCTATAGAGATCCGCCAACTGACGCTCGAGGTCGGGATCTGCGGGAACGAGCTTGGTTGCGCTCTCCAGTTCGCGAATGGCCTCTTGCTTGTTGCCGGCGGCCGCCAGCACGCGGCCGAGTTCGAGGTGAACCGCAGGATCGTTCGGCCGCAAGCGAAGCAACTCGTCGAGAACCTGCTCGGCATCAGCCAGTCGATGGCCCCGCAGGTAAAGATTGGCCAGACCGGTGAGAGCGTCGCTCGATTGCGGGTCGACGGCTAAGACTTGTTTGTACTGCTGCTCGGCGTCGAGGAAGCGGTTTTGCTCATCGAGCAGCAGGCCTGCCGAGAGATGAGCTTCGGGGTCTTTGGGGGTCAGGGCGGCTGCCTCGAGGTACGCTTGGGTAGCCTCCTCCGGCTTGCTATGCTCGAGGATGTGGCCCAAGGAAATCCAGGCTCGGGCCTGTCCTTGCGCTCGATCGCCGGTCGGGGTCAATTTGGTGGCTGCCCGAAGAAACTCTTCGGCATCAGGCTGCCCCGTCTTGGCCAGCATGAGGCCAAGGTTCAGATTGGATTCAAAAACGTCAGGCTTGGCGGTGACCGATTTGCGATAGGCGGCAATGGACTCCTGGGTGTGGCCCAGTGCGTTCTCCACGAATCCCAGATCAAACCACGCCTGATAATTATTCGGATGTTCCTCCACCACCTTGCGCAGCAAAGCCTCAGCCGCCGGATAATCCTTCTTGTCAATGGCCGCCTCCGCCTGCGTGAGCTCCGGGGGAAAGGAAGGATCTTGCTCGACCAGGGTGTGATGTCGAATCGTTTGGCGGGCGGATGGCGATCCGAGAGAAGCTCCGAGTGGCGGCGACCAGCCGACCGCCAGGCTCGTGAGCAGCAAGACCAGGCTTTTCCCCCCGCCGGTTGGTCTATTGGCTGGCATTCTGCGAAAACCCATTTTGGTTGAGCACCCGCGCCAAAAACTGGCCAGTGTAGGATTCGGGGAGCTGGGCGATGGCTTCCGGAGGTCCTGAACCTACGAGATAGCCGCCGTGCTCACCTCCCTCCGGCCCAAGATCAATGACCCAATCGGCTGTCTTGATGACCTCAAGATTGTGCTCGATGACCAGAATCGAGCCCCCGGCCGCCAGGAGACGGCGAAATGCCGACAACAGCTTGCTGATGTCATCAAAATGCAAGCCGGTGGTGGGCTCATCAAAAATGTACAAAACATGAGGCCGGCCGCTGCCATCGCGCGCACCGCCGCTTGGACGGCTGCTGGGCTGGAGGTGGGCCGCCAGTTTCATGCGCTGGGCTTCCCCGCCGGAAAGTGTGGTGGCGGATTGCCCAAGCCGCAAGTATCCCAACCCCACTTCTTCGAGCACCTGCAGCTTGGCCGTAATTTTCGGAACACCGGCGAAAAATTGCAAAGCTTCCTGGATGGTCAGATGCAGCACCTCGTGAATGTTCTTGCCGTGATAGCGCACATCGAGGATCTCCGGCTTGTAACGGGTTCCTTTGCATTCTTCGCACGTCAACTCCACGTCGGCGAGAAACTGCATCTCGACGGTCACGGTTCCGTCCCCTTGACAGGCTTCGCAGCGTCCGCCGGGGACGTTGAAGGAGAAGTGGCCGGCAGCGAATCCTTGTTTGCGCGCCTGGGGCAGGGAAGCAAACAAATCGCGCACGGCATCGAAGGCCTTGATGTAGGTTACGGGATTGGACCTTGGGGTGCGGCCGATCGGCGACTGGTCGACCATCACGACTTCATCGACCAGCTCGGCGCCCTCCACGCGGTCCCAGACCGGGGCCGAGGCAGCGGGAGCGGGCTGCTTGCTGGCTCTCGCCAACGCCTGAAACAGCACATCGTACAGCAGAGTGGATTTTCCCGATCCGGAAACTCCGGTGATGGCGACCAGCATTCGCAAGGGAATCGCCAGATCGAGATTTTTCAGATTGTGAGCGCGAGCACCGTAGACTTTGATCTGCTGGCGCCCGGGTTTGCGGCGGGCATTGGGTACGGGGATGCGCAACGCCTCGGCCAGGTAGCGCCCGGTCACCGAGGCGGGAGCTTTCTTGAGTTGGTCGAAGCTTGCAGCGGCGACCAGTCGGCCACCATGTTCTCCCGCGCCGGGGCCGAGATCAAGAATGATGTCGGAGGCCTGCATGACATCGGGATCATGTTCGACGACCAAGATTGTGTTCCCCAAATCACGCAAGTCATGCAGAATCTTGATCAGCCGATGAGTATCCCGGCTGTGCAGTCCGATCGAAGGCTCATCAAGCACATACAGGGTTCCCACCAGGCGTGATCCGAGCGAAGTGGCGAGTTGAATGCGCTGCGCTTCTCCGCCGGAGAGCGTCGAGGAGAGCCGGTCCAAGGTGAGATATTCGAGACCGACTTCATTCAAGAACCGCAGTCGTTGCTGAATCTCTTCCAAGAGTTTACTGGCGATTTCCGCTTGCTGATCCCGCAGAGGGACAGCGGCGAAGAACCTGGCGGCGTCCTCGACGGTCATCGAGCCAACATCGCAAATGTTCTTGCCATGGATCTTGACTTGGCGCGCCTCCGTCCTCAACCGAGCTCCTTGACAGTCCGAGCAGACGGAATAGCCGCGGTAACGGCTGAGGAAAACGCGCACGTGCAATTTGTATTTCTTGCGCTCCAAGTGGTGGAAGAAGCCGCGTACCCCCAGGAATCGCGCTTCGCCTTCGAGGATTAGGCGGCGATGCTCGAACTCCAGATTGGCCCAGGGGACATCGAGCGGGATTCCCCTTTGCCGGGCAAAGCGCCGCAACTCGGCGGCCAGGGTACGGAATTGCGGCTTGGTCCACGGCTCAATGGCGCCTTCGCTCAGGGTCTTGGACGGATCGGGGATCACTCGTTCGAGGTCGAAATCGATGGTGTTGCCAAATCCTTGGCAGCGGGGGCAGGCGCCATAGGGGTTGTTGAAGGAGAACAGACGCGGCTCAGGCTCTTGGTAGAGGAGCTGACAACCCTTACACTCGAAACGCTGGGAGAAGCGTAATCGCTCAGAAGCTTCGTCGCCGCGCGGTGCGGTTTCGAAGATGATCTCTGCCGACTCGCGATAGGCGATTTCGATGGCATCAACAATTCGCGCGCGCGCGTCCGCGGAGACCGTCAGGCGATCGACCAGAAGGAAAACAGGCTCGGCGAAATTCACGTCTAACAGCGATTCCGGCGTGGAGAACTCGAATATCTGACGGTTTTGATACAGCCGGTTAAAGCCGCGTGTGCGGAGATCGAAGAGGCGCGCTTTCAGGACATCGGAGAACACCCCGGCGGGTATAACTTTTCGTGGCTTCCTTTTGGGGAGGTTGCTCGCGGCCGGTTGTTCCTCCCGGTTGCCGGCTGGGGCGCTTTGCAGGGGGAAGAGCGCGTTCAGCCGGGTGCCTTCTGCGAACGAAAGCAGCCTCTCGGCCACTTCATCCACCGTGTCCTTGGTCACCTCCTGGCCGCAGCGAAGGCAGTAGGTCCGGCCGATCCGCGAAAACAGCAGGCGCAAGTAATCGTAGATTTCAGTAGCCGTGCCGACCGTCGATCTCGGGTTTCGCGTGCTGTTCTTCTGGCGGATCGCCACCGCGGGAGCGATTCCCTCGATTAAGTCGGCATCCGGCTTCTCGATTCTTTCCAGGAATTGCCGCGCGTAGGCGGACAAGGATTCGACATAACGGCGCTGGCCCTCGGCGTAGATCGTATCGAAGGCAAGCGATGACTTGCCCGAACCCGAAACCCCGGTCACCACCGTCAGCGAATTGTGCGGGATCTCAAAATCGATGTTTTTGAGATTATGAACTCGCGCGCCGCGAACAACGATCGTTTCCGTGGACATTCCTCGAGAGATTGCCGCTCCCCAGTCCGTGCCCGGTGGTTTGGATGATGGGGCGTCCGGAGACCTCTGGGCGGGATGCGGAATCCTTTTATTATAAAGCAGAGTGAAATGGCAAGAAGCTACGCTCAAAATCGGGGGGAGTTCTCAAGCTAGGTTGATGAGTCATTCCTTTTTGGATAGGTAGCGAGGAACATTCCCAAAAGAAATTGAAAGCCGCCAACCATTCGCCTCGGCGTGGGGCGCTCGCTCCTGCGCTTGCCTCTTCGTATTCCTTGCCTACATTCACGCTGACTTCG
>Ga0187783_10001886_pt1 | contig 15523 bp, 13 predicted proteins | sample 1015_SJ02_MP02_2_FD_132471 | JGI IMG/M metagenome (GOLD analysis project Ga0187783, IMG submission 132471) | Tropical peat soil microbial communities from peatlands in Department of Meta, Colombia - 1015_SJ02_MP02_20_MG | ecosystem: Environmental > Terrestrial > Soil > Wetlands > Peat | place... | reverse complement strand
GAACCTTCGTTCGATACTGGAAACGGCTAAAACGTGTGGAGGAGCTGCTAGCGAAAATCCATCGCGATTGGATAATACGGCTCTATCATCGCGCTGCGATATCGAGGAGATGAGGTTGTAATGAGAGACGATTTCGCATCGCAAATCCCAAGCGCCTGTCGGCTCGAAGGATCTTTTGTCCTTCGCTCGGGCCAAAGGTCGACGGAATACTTCGATAAATACCGCTTTGAGGGTGAACCGTCGCTTTTGTGTCGCGTTGCGACACGGATGCTAACGCTCCTGCCATCAAGTACGCAGGTTCTGGCCATGCGGGATATTTGATGCATCAACTCTTCTTGGTCGTTGGCGCTATTCTGACCGTAGCCGCAAGTTCGGGTCCTGCTTCGGCGCAGGATTATCCCAACCGAACCGTTCGCATCGTGGTGCCCTACGCCCCGGGTGGCGGCGCCAGCCTCCTTGCCCAGATCGTCGGCAACAAGATTTCAGAACTAATGAATCAACCGGTTATCGTCGAGAATAAACCTGGTGCCGGCGGAAACCTCGGCGCGGACTTAGTCGCGAAATCGGCACCTGACGGCTACACGCTCCTGCTTCATACCAGCGCGATGTCTAGCATCTCGTCGCTTTACACCAAGTTGCCGTTCAATCCCGCCAAGGACTTCGTACCGGTGTCCATGGTGATCGCCACTCAGTTGGTGATCGCCGGGTCGCCGAACATCGCGTCGACGAATTTGCGTGAGTTTGTCAATGTCGCCAAGGAAAATCCAGGCGCGTACAATTTTGGATCAAGCGGGCCCGGCTCATCGCTTCACCTGTTCGCCCAGTTGTTCTGCACAGAGGCGGGCATCAAGTTGGTAGACGTTCCATATCGCGGCGACGCGCAAATGGTTACGGCGTTAATCGCCGGCGAGATCCAACTCGCGTTCTTGCCACAGGCCAACGGCGTTGCCGCTGTCCAGGACCATCTCGTTCGCGGACTCGGCGTCACCGGCGTTAAGCGTATGAGGGCATTGCCCAACGTGCCTACCGCGTTAGAGCAGGGCATCAAGGGTCTCGAAGTCGGCAGTTGGGTTGGGATGTTTGCGCCCGCCGGCACACCGCCTGCGATCGTGCTGACTGTCCAACAATATCTGGCAAAGGCACTAGCCGACTCAAAGGTGCGCGAGTGGTTGATGTCGACCGGCCAGGAACCGGTTGGCAACTCGCCCGCGGAGTTCGACGTACAGTTCAAGGCGGACATTGCGCGCTTTGGCGAGGTCGTCCAGACCGCAAATATTCCAAAGCTGGATTGAGGCGCTGTCAGTGCCGGCGCCCTTGTCACCAAGATACCACGAGCCAAGATCCCTGCTGCGCTGGATGCATTATCCAATATTGTGATAGATTGCGGAAAATTTCCAGGGAGGAAATGGCGATGAAGGCGGCAATGCTTGCAGTCCTGCTTTCTGTGGCTTCCTGCGCCTCCGCACTTGCAGCCACGTTCGTCTACGTATCAAACGCCGACGACGGCGATATCGGAATGTACACTCTGCAGCCGGACGGTTCGCTGCAACCGGGAGAGCGCTTCAAGGCCGAGAAGCTCGTCATGCCGATGGCAGTGAGCCCGGACAAGCGCTTCCTAATCGCTGGTGTGCGATCCAAGCCGTTTCAGGCATACAGCTACAGCATCGATCCCCGCACGGGCGCGCTCGAGCTCGTCGGTACAGGGCCCCTCGCGGAAAGCTTCCCCTATATCTCGTTCGATCGCAGCGGCCGCTTTCTCCTCGGCGCGTCGTATGGCGCAAACCTTGTAAGCGTGAACCCGGTCGGTGCGGACGGTCGGGTCGGGGAGCCACTGCAGGTCATTCCGACGGCGCGCAATGCGCATTCGATCCGTACTGACAACACGAACCGCTTTGCATTCGTACCTCATCTCGGCACCGATCAAGTGTTCCAATTTCTCTTCGACGAGAAGACTGGACGGTTGGCCGCGAATACGCCACCGGTCCTGCAGCTCAAGCAGAACACGGGGCCGCGTCATCTCATCTTTTCGGCCGACAACCGCTTCGTCTATGTGCTGAACGAGCTTACCGGCACGGTTACAACGCTGTCGTTGGACGCGAGCACCGGGCTTCTCAAGGAACTCGATTCCATGTCGGTGCTGGCGCCGGGGACCAAACTCGTCCCGGGCATGCCACGCGGGGCGGTCGGCACGCCGGGCGCGAACCAAGCGCCGCGCAACACCGACAACGATATCTGGGCCGCCGATCTTCACCTCACCCCTAATGGCCGTTTCCTTTACGCCTCCGAGCGCACGACAAGCACCCTTGGCGCCTTCCGCGTCGAGGAAACGACCGGCAAGCTCACTTATCTTGGAAGCACACCAACCGAGAAGCAGCCGCGCGGCTTTCGCATCGACCCCACGGGCCGCTTCATGGTGGTCTCCGGCGAGAAGTCTGACTCAATCTCGTCATATGCGATCGATGCCGAGAATGGCGCTCTAAAGCAGATTGGACGCTATCCGAGCGGCAAGGGAGCAAACTGGGTTGTAATTGTCGCTTTCGACTAGCGATACCGGAAACTAGCCGGTCCAGTCACGTTGATTCGCAACGCATTTAGAGTGAAGTCTTGGCAAGACACGCCGTGTCGACAACCGACTTCAGGCTTTCGGAATTCCGGCGCAGCGAGACAGTGAGCGGGTTCGCCCGTTTGCCACACAGGTTTGACGACCAGTTCAGGGATTCCGATCGGCCATAGTATCTCGCCAGCGGCCCGCGAACCGCCCTGACTGCTTCGAGCAGGGCGCTGAGCCGTGCGCGCATGGATTCCAACCTGCAAGGACGCTCCGCGGCCGCCCGATTTGGCACGCGGCGCCTATTTTGACAACGGCAAGTGCGAACGTACGGCGCAGATCATCGAGGTCGCCCGCATTTTGGGGATGGCTTCCCCGAATGGTCGGGCCCACGTCAGCCATTGGAGATTTCGCCATGCTAGCCAGGTCCTGCGGGCAAGCCGTTTCGTGAACTGCGTCGTCGACTGATGGGATGGCCGCTCCTGGCCCGGGCAGCCTCATTTGGTCAAACCGCACGTTCTGTTCTTCGCTCAAGGAGTCATAAAGCGCAATCACCGGTCTGCGGATGGTATTGAGGGCATCGAGCATCGCCGTCAACCTTAGCTTGGCGGTATCCAGACAGCCGAGAGGTGTGCGCTCCGCTCGGATCCGGCACGAAGCCTCGAGGGCGATTGTCGTTCGATTAGCGGCCATCTTAAAGTCTATGATCTTCGCTTCCTGATCGGTCGATGGTGGAAGAGTCCTGCGGATCCAATCAAGCAAAAAATCCAACGCGGGCGCCTTCCTGATTGCACACCTCGAACGGTCCGACATGTTCGTAACTCAAATAACGGCGAGCAGCGATCCGGCTGATGCCGCCACGATGCCCCGATATGACATGGCGCTCTCCCGAACTCGCAGACACCTCGAGATTTCGAGGCGAGGTGTGTGTCCACCGAAGGCAGGACCGCGGCGCCTCACACACTTCGATGCTCTCGAGAACCTTGAAGTCGGACATGCTCAAACGAGAATGCGTGATCGTCAGCCATCCTCTCGGCCAGAGCTTATTCCAAGATTGCTTCGGGCCCGGGCGACCAACAAGGCCTCTTGCCGGCGAACGCCCGACGAGTCGAATTCATTGGGAGCGCGCGGTAGGCCGGCTCTTGTGAAATCGAGGCCGAGCCGTTCTCAATCTTGGGCAGCGAAAGGCGCCGGTTTCCAGACTGGCCCCGCTAGGCATCAACTGGGTCAGATCGGAATCCGTCGCCCCAGCGCTTGATGTGGCCCCAGGACGGGGACGGGAAATGTGCTGCGCAACACAGGGTGTCACGGTCGCAATAGCGTTCGAGGAATTGGCGCCGCGTCTGTGCGGCTTGGGCCTGGTCGGCATCGAACACGATTGATAGCTCGGGATATCGCGCCTGCAGAGGCGAATGCATCAGGTCGCCAGTGATAACGCCGTCCGCACCATTGCGGCCGAAGCACACCGCCACGTGTCCGGGCGTATGGCCGGGGGTTGGCAGAAGATGCACAAACTCATCGATCTGATGATCACCATTAACGATATCGGCGCGTTTTGCCTCGACGATTGGCAACACGCTGTCATTAAACGGCGGGACCGGTGTGTTGGCATTGACGGTGACCCAATGAGCGTACTCCGCTGCCGTGAAAATATACCGAGCGTTTGGAAAGGTCGGTACCCAGCGGCCGTTTTCGAGCCGGGTATTCCAGCCGACATGGTCGGAGTGCATGTGGGTGCACATTACAAAGTCGATATCCTCGACTTGCAGTCCAGCCCCCGCGAGGCCCGTCATAAAAGCGTCGTCGTTCTTCATGTTCCATTTGGGTCGGTTGGGCCGCGGCTTATGATTGCCGATGCAACTATCGACCAGAATGACGTGATGCGGGGTGCGCAGGACATAGGACTGAAAGCACATAATAAGCCAATCCGACGGATCGAGCGCGGTTGGCGCCATCCAGTGGCGGTTGTCGGCGAGCCGCTCAGGTGTCAGCGCCGGAATGATTTCCAGTGCCGGCAGGAACGAAGTCTCCTGCTCGATAATCCGCTGCACGGTAATGTCGCCAATATGAATGATCCCTGCCATGACGGGATTACCTATCTATCGTGAGAGCCAATGTTAACCAAGACTTCGACGGCTGGATCATGTCAAGTTCCGATATTCTGGCGCCAGGGAAGGCAGCAACAGATGCCGATCTTCGATTCGCCACTGGTCGTGGGTGCAGGCCAGCTATGCTACGACCTGATCGCCGAGCCATTCGATCGCAGCCTGAACGCCGCCTTCGCCGTGTGGGATTGCGAGTGCGCGCAGACCGATCTCGATCACCGCGAGCGTGCCGAGCACCATCGGGGCGTTGACATGTCCCATATGGGCAATGCGAAACGCCCGGTCGGTCAGCTCGCCAATGCCGATACCCAGCACGACGCCACACTTGGTGTTGCAGTATCGGATGAGCTCCCCCGGGTCATGGCCATCCGCCATAAGCACCGTCGTCACGGTGTCAGAACGTTCACTTGGCGCCTCGATGTTGAACGACAGGGCATGGCCATGCGACCAGACCTCGACAGCGCGGCGCACTGCCTCGCCGAGCAGGCGATGCCGCCGGAACACATTCTCAAGCTTTTCCGTGAACAGCATGTCGAGCGCCTCACGTAGACCAAACATCAGATGCTCCGGGGGCGTGCCGCAGTATTTCTGGTAGTGCGCGTCACCCTCACGGGCGGTCCAATCCCAGTAGGGTGACCGCAGACCGGCGTGCTCATGCATCGCCCGCGCACGGTCGCTGGCCGCGACGAAGCCGAGGCCAGGCGGCGTCATCAATCCCTTTTGTGATCCCGAGACGGCAACGTCAACGCCCCATTCATCCATTTCGAAAGGAATGCAGCCGAGCGAGGCGACCGCATCGACCATCAGGAGGGCATTGTGCCGAGCAGCCCTAATAGCGGCGCCAATCGCCGCGATATCATTGACGACCCCGGATGCAGTGTCGACCTGTGCGACGAGCACGGCCTTGATCGTGCCTTTTTGATCGGCGCGCAGCCTTGCTTCGACCTGGTCCGGACGCACCGCGTGACGCCAGCCGGCTTCAAGCACCTCGACCGTCACGCCAAGAGTTTTCGCGGCCTCACCCCAACCTAGAGCGAAACGGCCGCTCTCTAGAACCAGAATCTCCTCGCCTTCGGAGAGGACGTTCGTCAGCGCGGCTTCCCACGCTCCATGCCCGTTTGCGATATAGACATAGGAGCGCCCCTCGGTACGAAACAGCCGGCTCAGATCCGCAAGCAGGCTGTCGGTCATTCGGATCAGCGCGCCCGAGTAGATGTCGATGGCCGGCCGATGCATGGCCCGCAACACCTCGTCGGGCACCGTCGTGGGCCCGGGAATTGCCAAGAACTCCCTGCCGGCTCGAACAGCCATAGCGTTTCACCCCTTCTGTACTCTGAATTCCGCTGTTCCTTACACCGAAAAGACGTTGCGGACGCAAGGCTCGTCTCGCCGATCAGCCGGCGCTCCGCCGAGACCCTCGGTCGTCGGTCGCGTGGTAATTCTTCAGCGTGAGAACGCCGTCCTACACTATCCGAGCATACCAGGATCCCGGGTTGCGAACGGCAGTCAAGACAGACAGAGAGTGTCGACAGAGGCGGGCCGATAGCAAGCGGACGCTATCGATGAAGCGAACGCTGCCGCGCACCCTGCGCTGAAGCAGGACCGGCCGATGCCGAAGTGGGGCCACGCGAGGAGAATTTGCCCAGGAGAACCGCTAAAGCGGCCATCCGTCGACCACAAGGCTTTATTCAGCCTTTAGGGCGGCGAACTGCACCTCGTTCACGGTTCCTCGAGGCTTACGTCGCTCACATCGCGCAGCCACTCAAGCTCGGTCGCTGCGCGATGGTCGGGGCCAGACTCAGTCGATGCTGGTGTCCGTCCAGCCGGTCCTAATCTGCTATCGCGGCAAGGTTCCTTGGATCTTTGCGTTCAGTGTCAACTATTCCATAGATTGCGAACGCAAAGCGGATCTCCCAGAGGCGGGAGGTTCACTGGCCGTGCGGAAATAATAGGTCCGAATCCGCCAAATATCTTGCCGCTTCGGGGTGCAGTCTGGCGTTATTCGCTTCGCGCAAGGCCGCGTCTGCCTCGCCATAAAGGAATGCCAGAAATGCGTAGCGCCGTCCTGTGGTGACAGGTGTCACTTGGTGCAAAGCACCGCAAGAGAATACGACTGCTCCCCCAACCGGTGCGCGGTAGACCCGGCGCCCAAACTCCGGGAATATAAGATCGCCACCTTCGTAATCCTTGTTCAGATTTATGGTGACCGCAAACCGCCGATGTTGTGCGCCGATATTTTCGTTATCTCGGTGACGATAGAAATGTCCGCCGCTGTCGTAACAAGACACAATGTAGCGGTCGAGCCTGGTTGCCTTGAATTGGAAAAAGCGTTCAATGGCAGGAACTAGGCGACGAACAACTTGGCTTCGCATAGCCTCGCGCAACACTGGATGCACGACGGTAAGGTCGCGTCGGCGCTTAAGTCGGTGATCAATTACGGTTCCAGTTTTTCCTTCCGCATCAAACAGAAATCCTGATTCGTCGCCCCCAAGTTCGTCGAAAGCCCGGACCAGTGTCTCACACAGCGGGAAGTCGAACACACGCGGTACGATCAAGACTGGAGCTGTCAGCGGTACACCAGCGGAATTGTCGACGTGAGGCAAGTTCTTTACGACGTCGCGGACCGCTTTGGTATGCACACCTGCTTCCGCCAAGGGAATATTGGCGACCGCACGCAGCATCGGATCCAGCACGAAGGTGCGGGGATTGTTGAAAGCGCCGAATAATCGGCCAATGCTCCCGTCGTAATCTCTAACGAAATGGATGGAACGGTTGCTGCGCTTGATCAACTGTTCGGGATCGCGGGGAGGGGTGGCCAGAACACCACAGAAGATCACATGGTCATCATCAAACCGCAGATCGCGTATAAACTCATCGAACTCGCCTTCGAGAGCGTCAAGATGAGCAGAGTCGAGAAATGCGACAACAATCCAGCGGCCGGCCGCAACCTGCAAATTGAATGTTCCTTCTCCTAAAAGCGGCCCGCCAAACCACGGTACCGGGTCGCCAAGAGGCAATGTGACCTCGGCCGGGGGACTGTTCGTCACAGATCCGCCTGAGCTCGACGAGACGCTGACCGCGCCATCGACTTTTCCGATTCTCCGGAAAATTGCATCGGCCGCACAGGTCGCATTCCGGCCGAAGTTATCAGTAAATCGCGTATCGACTAGGTATTGCCCCTGATGAGCATCAACGAATGTGCGAAGTACCTCGCGTTTGACCTCGCTATCCTCGACCACCAGGTAATCACCTGGAACGATAAAGCCGTGAAACAAATTCAGCACACCTGAGACGTTGTGATGGGCATCTTCGATCACCAGCCACGGATGCGGCGAGGCGCGGAGAACTTCCGTCGGGAATAGACTATCAGGATTTGTGCAATCGCCTTTGTAGAAGTTGACGGCCGGATGCCGCAACTCGACGTCGGCCATATCGACGGAGTGAACCCGTCCATTGACGGCGCCAAGCGCCAGGAGGTCGGCGAACCACGTAGCGCTCGCTCCCGTGCCTGAGCCGATCTCGAAGACGGTACGTGGGCGCAATTCGGCCAGCAAGGCGGGATACATCGCGAAATCGAACACGTTCTTCATCAGAGGCTTGCCGCGCCAGCGCATCAGCGAAAGCGCCCCTTGGCACGTCAGCAGCACGTCGGGCCCAAATTCGGTTCCGAAACGAGGATGATAATGGGTGCCCGATTGCTCACGGCGCGAATACTCGACAAAGCGACCCTGCTGCCATCGATCCAGGAAGAGCTTCAGTCGCATCAAATCCCATTGCAGGTCTCGGCCGTGCGCTGCAGCCTCTTGTGCGCTCTCCTCCCACGGACGAGCTCGGTCAAAACTTGAAAGTTGCCAAAGTACACGTGCGAACCAGCTATCGAAGACGCCAAGAAGTCCGCCTTGTTCCTGGTCGACTTTGATCCGCATTTCGGCCAAGAATTTCAGCGCCGATGCCTTGAGCGCCTCGCCCGAGATGAGATCGGTTGCATCATTCTGGTATATGGCTTGAGAGGGCATAAACACTCCTCGTTATTGTGGTGCGTTAGCGACAATTGGCGCCGCAACCGCATTCACTCGGCAGCAAGGATTTGCATCGATCAGTGCTCGACCGATTGGCTGAGCCCGTTTGCGTGATCGCCGGAATGCCGCCATTAGAACGATGTCTACCCAGCAGCCGTCTACGTAGAGCAGCCGCTTCAGAAGACCTTCTTTTTTGAATCCGACGGCCTTATACGCGCTGATGGCTCGGGTGTTTTGGCGGAAAACGATCAGCGCAACTCGCTCCAAATTCAGGTGGTCCCAGCAATAATCCAGTGCTATCCCTAAAGCCTGCTTACCGTAACCGCGTCCACGATGCTTTTCCTCTCCGATCCTGATTCCGATATCAGCAGATCGGTGCACGGCGTTTATATTGTGGATGTGAACATAGCCGATAATCTTGGGGTCTGTCCGCTGACGAACGGCGAGCATCACTCTTGATGGATCTTTGCCGGCCGCCTCGCACCATGCGATAACGTCCTTGAGGTTGACAGGGCGGAATGCGCCATCAAGGCTGGCTGCGACTATGTCATTCGCCCAGCAATACATTGCGGGATAATCGTCCGGCACGAATGCTCCGACAGTAATTTCGGGTCCAAAGATCATTGGGTGCCCGCCTGTAGTCCAAGTAATTCGCGGCGCGCGACCGAACTTCGTCTGACGAGTCGGTGATCAGGGCCGCTCATAATTTTGCCGGTGAGAAATCGCCGTGGCTCGCTGTTCGAGGAAATGCGATGTGTCGGCGCGCAAAAGCTGAAGATCATCATGATGCTTCTCCCTGAGGTTACTGTACCTCAGGTTCCACATCGCCCTTGCGCCATTGGTTGATTGAATCTGGTTAAGATACGGTTACTGGCGATCGTAATCGGTCATCTGCTTGAAACAAGCTCGAAATCAGGCACCGATTCGGCTGATCGGAGTTTGGCCACTGCCTGTGCCAAGCCCATTTGCAAGCGATTCTCTTGGCCCTCACCCGTACCAAATAGCGAAATTCGCGTGAATCGGCAGCGCTGTCCACCAAGGATTGCAGGCGATATGCGGGATATGACTGGTCTCCTGAAGGCAGAACTTTGACGCGTTTCAACCGAGTATTGTGGGGCCGGCTTGGACCGTATGTCGTATGCCGCCGAGCGAAGTGGCAGGAAATCTCAACGGTTTCGAATGGCAGGCGAAAAACTATTTGGCACAAATATGCAACACGGCGTGAAAGCAAGGGCGGGCTCGAATAGAAAATAGTCAGCGACCGTCCTATGAGAATTCTCGCGCTAATAAATATGGTGAGACAATAAAACCCAGGTTCGCGAATCTTGGATGTTTGCTGTGAGCGCAAGTAAGATCTCTGGAGGATCGAAACCCAGCTTCATTGCTTGTCGGGCGCCTGCGTTACAACGTTTTGAAAATTAGGAGGCGAATCTATTGGTGTGAGCGATGTGAGATCGCAACCACGGTACAAAATGACCTTTTGGCCAAAGACAATGAATCGTCATCACCGAGACGTTGACGAACGCACACATGCCAGGAGCAATAACCTGTATTTAGAACGCTCTGATGGACGCCGGAGTCGGGGTGCATCGATCAGAGCTGAAAGAAGTGCCATCTGGACTATTTGACCATCGTTGGATTACGCTTTCACGACTGGCGACGGTTGAACAAGGAACATCAGGCCATGGCTATGACCATTGAGGATCTGGGCGCGCACATGGCTGCGGGTGTCAATGGCATTGATCTCAATCGTTCAGTCGACGCGGCAAGCCGCGATCGCTTGCGAGGGGCGCTAATCGAGAGACAGGTGCTGTGCATTCACGGCCAGGAACTCACGCCGAAGGCTTATCGTGACGCAATGTGCATATTCGGCAAGCCGGTGGCGCGTGATCAGGCGACCCAGCATCCGGAGGTTCCGGAGATCAACATTCTTTCGTCTGACGAGCGAGATACCCTCGGTGACGGCGGGCGACTGATCGCTGGTGCGTATTGGCATACCGACGATAGCTTCAGAGCGCAGCCTTGCTCAATCACCATGCTATACGGTGTCGAGGTGCCGCCGGTTGGCGGGGACACCCAGTTCGCCAATATGTACGCCGCGTATACCGACCTCGGGCCAAACACAAAACAGCGTATCGAACGTCTCCAGGTTGTTCACATGTATCAGTCGAGCCGCAACGTGAACCCCGTTCCGACACTGTCGGCCAGCAAAATGGCCAAGCTACCCCCTGTGGTTCATCCCCTCGTGACCGCGCACCCGGAGAGTGGTCGCAAGGCCCTTTACATGAATCCAAACCGGATGGAGCAGATCGTCGGCATGGCGCGCCACGAGAGCGATGAACTACTTGATGAATTGATCGCGCACGCAACTCAGTTGCAATACCAGTATCGTCACAAATGGCGGCGCGGCGATATCGTCATCTGGGACAATCGCTGCCTGATGCATAAAGCCAATGCAGACTATCCGGCGAGTACGCGCCGCGTCATGCACCGCATAATCATCGAGGGCGCTGCACCCATGATGTGAGGCGTAACTCAGTGAGTGTTCGGGCGGCGTCAAATGATGCTCGAGGCCATACCGCCGGGCTGGCTTGATTGCGGTTTGCTCGCTCAAGGTATTTGCATAGTGGCAGCGCAGGAGTTCTTGGGCTGTCGCACGCCGATTTCACAAACCAATCTGTCGCGCGCCGGCCTTGATCGCGACATCAAGGACGAACGCCAGCTAGTTCCTTTGTCAAGGTCCATAACGTTGCAAAGTAGTAGATCGGCTTCGCTCGTCGGGGCTGACGTATTTGATCTAAGTCAAACGTCGCCAAGCCGCACATGTTTACAATAAAATTGCCAGTCGGCCGTGGCGAAGATATTGCGCTGACTGGACCTTGCTGCGAGCAACTTCAAGGTATGACCGGGGGAGGGTCAGAAAGGAAGGAACCATGAGCAGGAAGATCTATATGTTCGCGCTGACGTTCGCCGGGTTTGTCTCGCTCGGTTCGCTTGGTGCGTCCCAAGTCGCTGCATTCCCGACCAACGCTGCGGCCGTAAAGTCAGCGGCACCTGTCACTATCGTTGACGTGCGGGGTGGCCGCGGCGGCGGCGGCGGCGTCCGGGGCGGCGGCGGCGGTGCCCGCTTTGCAGGCGGCGGCATGAGAGGCGGTCGTGTTGCAGGTGGCGGCCGGGTCGCAGGTGGCGGCCGGTACGTCGCGGGTGGCGGGCGGTACGTCGCAGGTGGCGGCCGTTATGCAGGGGGCGCCTACCGCGGTGGCTATTATGGTGGCGGCAATGGCTGGCGTGGTGCTCCATATTGGGGTGCTGCGACGGTGGGCGCTGCAGCGGCGGGCGCCGCGGCGGCGGGTTCCTACTATTACGGCCAACCTGGATCCTACTACGGCCAGCAATGCGGTTACGATCCCTATCCGCCGTGCTACTAGCCCAAGGAATGTCCTCCCCAATCACTTTAAGTGGTTTATGAACGACATCCCCCGGCAGAGCCGGGGGATGTTTGATTTCAGGACGTCGTTGATATCACATTTGATAATCGGGCTCAGAGCCCAGCAGGCACTGTTATGTCGTGTATCGGTCGGAGAAAGATACGCAGGTTGCCGCGGTCATTTTCGGTCGCCTGTCGATGAAAGCACGTGCACTGATTGATGCAGGCCGCTCCGCAACTTCATTTGACAGTAATGCAATGTCGCCCCTGTGCCCATCGGTGATAACCGGAATCTACATCAGGAAATCGATCCTGGAGTGGTTACGGTGCGCAGCATTCGATATCGGCCGCCTATCTGGCACCGTCGTTGGTGGTCGTGTAATGTGATCCAGGCAGTTCCGCAGTCATCCTGGGAATCCCAGTTTGGCTGGATGGTTCAATTCGGGAGAAAGGCAATGGCCGACCCTACGATTGCTGAACTTGATGAGCGCATTGCTATCATACGGCAAAATATCAGCGACTTAGTCGAACAGGCCGCAGCTTATTCCGGTGCCGAAGATGAAAGCAGGACGGCGGACCGGATCGAGGATCAGGAGCGGGAACTCGCGAAGCTGATGGAACTCCGCGACGCTTTATCGGGCAAGTAAGCGCCATGTTTTCGTCGACGCTCGATATTGACACGCCTAGCCACAACATAAGACCTTTTTTCCACGACGACATCTGACAGGACTGGAGCCCTGCCGCGGGGAACCACGGTGCTTCTTGGTCCAAAGCTTACGCAGCCCGGCCAAGCAAACGGCGCACTTAAACGGTGCCTCGGCGAAGGAACAGCTTCCCTGAGGCGATCAAAGTCGCAGCAGTCTTGGTGGTTTTCGGTCGCAGCTATGTTGATCTAGAGCATGCGCCTGATGGTGTGCGATATACTACCAACGCGCTCGAAAATCCGCCTGACCTCTGCCATCGCTATGATCGCAATGAAGCATTGAGACGGTGAGAATTCTGGGTTAGTGGCCGCTCGAGCCGAGCAAAATTAAGTATCGTTGATCCTCAGACAATGTGAAATAGCGGGCAGCGCTCCAACAGTAGCAACCTGACCGACGCGGTCGAGATGGCGAGGCGCGGAATTAGAATCGGGCCTCCAGCTCCAAGAACTCGATCTCGATGGTGCGTTCAGAAGCAGCACAATGGCGAAAGAAATTTGTGACTGGCATGTGACCTGAAATCTGACATTCAGCACATGTATCGATCTTTCGCATATAGAGTGATTGCGGAGCGGTCCAAATTCTGGCACTTTGAACGACGGCTGCCTGAAGGCTTCGACTCGGGGAGGAAAATATGTCAGTCTGGCTAACGACATCTTTCAGAATATCTAGACTGATCTTTGCTCTGGGCCTATCGATTGCTATCTATGGTGGCGCCTCACCCACAGCGCGGGCCGCCGACGCCGAGGCAGTGACCATCAATACGACATTTACGGTCTTCACGCCGCCCGTGCGTCTCGACAAGCCAGCGCGCCCGGCGCGAGCCAGTGTCATTCTCATGGCCGGTGACAATGGTCTGCTGAGCCTTGATGCGACTGGTACCATCATAGATGAGACCGGCAACTTTTTGATCCGGACTGCTAATATCTTTCTGCGAGATGGCCTTAACGTGATGATGCCAGACTCGGCGCCAGCGTTTCCTGCAGGGTTTGATGACGGAACCCGCCTCAGCCCCATACACGCGGCGGAATTGCAGGGTTTCGTCAACGCCGCAGCAAGCCGCTGGGGCAAACCCGTCTGGGTGGTTGGCACGAGCAACGGCAGCATATCGACGGTGACGGCGGGTGGCTTCCAGCCGGCTCTGGCCGGACTCAGGGGTGTGGTCTTGACCTCACCGGTGACGATTCTGCCCGCGGCCGATCAAGCGACCTTCAACCTTTATGCATCGCGCATCACACTTCCAACCCTGGTCGTCTGGCACCAGGACGACCACTGCTCGATAAGCCCACCGGCTGGCTCGCAGCAATTGTTCACGGCGATTCCATCCACCGCCAAAGCAAGCCGCTCATTCGAAGGTGGCCATTCGGTCGCCACTGATCCGTGTGGAGCATTTTCCGAGCACGGCTACGCCGGCATTGAGGAAGAGGTGGTCAATAAGATCGCCGAGTTCATCCGTGGGGATGACGGGTATTGATCGAACGTAAGATTGTGTCGGGCTCCGTTTGCACGTTGAGGGGCCCGACGTCCGATCACGGACGTCTGTCGCTCAGGCGGTTGCCATATCGAGTGGAGGCTTGGCCTCGACCGGCAGCGGTGACGCATAGGGCCGGCCCTTTGTGCGCTCCGCAAGGTCAGCCTTAGCGCGTTCGATGAGCGTCGGGTCCTCGATTGCTTGGACCGCTGTGGCTGCCATCACTTTGGCGACGTGCACCATACCCTTCTTGGCTGCGGCCGTCTTACCCTGGGCGGTGAGTTGCCAGGAGTGTCCGGGAGTGCCGATTGCATAAGTTGCGCAGTGAGCTTGGACGGTCGGCACCACCCAGCTCACATCACCCACGTCGGTGGATCCGACCATCGGGGTACGTCTGGATCGCAGAGGCACGACCTGATCACATAGGCTGGCCTCATCGCGCTTTATGCCGACGCGCCGATACGCGGTATTGATGTCCTCGTCGCTCAGTGTCGCCTGGATCTCGCGGGCAAAAGTCCGATCGGTCTCGTCGAAGGGGGGCGGTCCGAGGCGCTCGTAGCAACCATGCATCGCTTCCTCAAGCGGCGTATTGCCCAGCAGGTTCGACACCGCACTGATCAGCTTTATCTCGACCGAGGTCTCGGTCATGAGCGCCGCCCCTTGCGCGATCTTCTTCACACGTTCAATTAGCTTAGTAAGATCCTGCAACTCACATGCACGGATCAGATAGCGCACACGCGCGCTAGCCTGCACCACATTGGGCGCAATGCCTCCGGCGTCGAGCAGTGCGTAGTGGATGCGCGCATCGCTTGGCATATGTTCGCGCATATAGTTGACGCCGACATTCATGAGTTCAACTGCATCGAGCGCACTGCGTCCAAGATGAGGCGCGGCCGCTGCATGCGAAGCGCGGCCCTTGAAAGAGAAGTCGATGCGTGTATTGGCGAGTGACACCGCATCGGCGACCTCACAGAACGCCGACGGGTGCCACGTGATAGCGACGTCGACATCTTCAAAGCTGCCAGAGCGCACCATGAAGCTCTTTGCGGCGCCGCCTTCCTCAGCCGGACAGCCGTAGTAACGCACGCGGCCGGGAATGCCGCGGCGGGCGAGCCAGTCCTTCAAGGCGGTCGCCGCAAGAAGCGCCGCCGAGCCGAGCAGGTTGTGTCCACAACCATGACCATTACCGTTTGGCGTAAGCGGCCGCCGTTCGGCCACGCCAGCTTCCTGGCTGAGGCCGGGGAGGGCGTCG
>Ga0187783_10001885_pt1 | contig 15524 bp, 13 predicted proteins | sample 1015_SJ02_MP02_2_FD_132471 | JGI IMG/M metagenome (GOLD analysis project Ga0187783, IMG submission 132471) | Tropical peat soil microbial communities from peatlands in Department of Meta, Colombia - 1015_SJ02_MP02_20_MG | ecosystem: Environmental > Terrestrial > Soil > Wetlands > Peat | place... | reverse complement strand
GTTTGGATTTAGCAGCCGGCGCTTTCTCGCTGGGCTGCAATAAAACGCTTCGCACCAGATCCGCGATCTGGTCCGGCACGACGCTGAGTTGGTTTTTCGCCTCGAAGACGCCGCCCAATCGTTCGTTGAAGAGCGTCGTTAGTTCTTTTGAGGTGAGCCCGACCTCTTTGGCGAGCTCAAATATCCTTACTTTTCCGGCCAAATTCACTCTCGAGCGCTCGCCGCTCGAGTCCCATCAGTTGAGTGCGCGGAGCCCCAACCGACGGCCTGGCCCCGCTAGGTAATCAAAGGTCGGCCCTCATCGGAGGGCACGATTATCGCTGCTAATCATCGATCTTGTGTTTTCGCACGAGTCCTCTATTAAACCATATTCTGCCGCTGCTGCGCTAAGCCCCGGGTAGCGGCGGTTCTTCCGGGCGCGCTGCGCGCACGGCGCCGAGCAAAGGTAGACTCCGCGTCCGGGCTGCTTGCGAGCCGCGAGCACGTCCGGGCGCCAGGCGTTGCCGGTCCGCACGAAACGGACTAGTTGGCGTTGCTCGAAGCGCCGGCGGCAGCCTACGCAGGTACGAACCGGAACTATGTATCTTCCTTCCCAAGCCGCTCGCGCCGGAACTCTTCGAGTTTGCGAATCAACTCAGCGTCGATCTCTTCGGCCGGCGGCGCAGGCGCCACCTCGGCGGCTTCGGCCGGCGGCTGTTCGCTGACGGCCCGCTCTTCGCGTTCGGCGAGATAGCGCTCGCGCGCTTGAGCCGAGTCGCTCTCGGTTGCAATGTCGAGCCGCCAGCCGGTCAGCCGCGCGGCCAGTCGCACGTTTTGTCCCTCGCGGCCGATCGCTAGCGAAAGCTGATAGTCGGGAACGATGACCAACGCGACGCCGTCGTCCTCGAAAAGCTCGACACCAATTACTTTAGCCGGCGCTAGCCCGTTGGAGATAAAGGCCGCCGGCGCGGGATCGTATCGAATGATGTCCACTTTTTCGCCGCGCAAATTGTCGGTAACGTTGGCAATTCGGCTCGATTTCGGGCCAAGGCACGCACCGATCGGATCGACCTCGGCCCGGTTGCTCTTTACCGCAACCTTCGAACGGCTTCCCGGATCGCGCGCGATCGCCATGATCTCGACCGTGCCGTCGGCAATCTCCGGTACCTCCAGCTCCAGCAGACGCTGCACGAGCCCCTCTGCCGCGCGTGAGAGAATTACTTGTGGACCCTTCGGCGATTTTTTGACGTCGAGAACGTAGGCTCGAATGAAATCGTTGATGCGATAGGCTTCGCCCGGCACCTGTTCGTCGAGATACATCACCGCTTCGTCACGGCCCTCCAGCGTGATGTACATGTTCCGCTGTTCGTAGCGCTGCACGGTGCCGGTGACCAGGTCGTTGAGTTTACGAACGTACTTGTTGTAAACCGTATCCCGCTCCGCCTCTCGGATGCGCTGTACGATGACCTGCTTTGCGGTCTGTGCGGCAATGCGTCCGAAATCGCGTGGCGTAACCTCTTGGTCGTAAAAATCGCCGATCTGGTACGGCGTACCGGCTTCCTTCGCCGAGATCTCGAGCTTGGGATCCTGCACCTCTTCCACGACGGCGCGCCGGTGAAAGACGCGATAGGCTCCGGTCTGCCGGTCGACGATGACGATGGCGTTCGACTCGCTGCCGAAGTGGCGCTTATACGCCGTCAACAACGCCGCTTCGAGCGCTTCGAGCAGCATCTCGAAAGAGATGTTGCGGTCTCTCGCAATGTCGCGGAGAACGTCGATCAGTTTATCTTCGGTTGCCGTGTTTTCTATCGTTGCCATACCCTTGTTTCCGTTGCAGTTTATCGCGCCGCAAATCGGCGCGTGGATCGAATTCCAAATTTGCCGCCTTGATCGCAGCCAATGGGAGCAGCAGCTCGCCGCGCTCCGTCGCGATGACCGCGGCCTCGCCACGCAAGCCGCGCAGAACACCGCGATGCGTCTTGCCGCCGTTAACCGTCAGCGACGTGACGATCCGTACGCGCTCACCCAAGAAACGCTCGTAATCGCTGTGGCGCAGCAGCGGCCGATCGAGGCCGGCAGACTCGACCTCGAGCGCGTAGGCCGCGTCGATCCCGCCGAGGCTTGCGTTGATTCTTGATGCCACGCGCTCGCACAAGGCCAGGTCGGCACCGCCCGGCCGGTCGATCGTTACGCTTAGCGCGGTCGAACCGCGTACCGGGCGGGCGCGGTGCGCAACGATCTCGACCCCGGCGAAGTCTGCATCGTGAACGATTGCTTCCAGCTCTCGTTCGAATGCCGACGCGATCGCCGCTGTCCTCGACACCGTCTTCATGTTCCTTTGCCTGCTTTGAAGCAGCGAAGCGCGGGACACCCGCGCTCCTATGTCTCGTTCCTTCGCGATTCAAGGGTGGAATCCTGGCTAGACGCGGGAAATGCGACGGGCCGCAACCCCACGTGGGCGCGACCCCTCGCTCTGTTTTACCTATCTTGCGATCGGCGCGCCGCCGGAAATCGTCCGGCTGCCGCGGGCGCGCTTGAGCGCCCTGTTATTCGGCGCGTAACTCGCGGGCTGCGTAGCCCGGTGGATTTTGCGGTTCCAACCGCCCTCCTTCGTGAGTTGACGAAGTGTGCCGGCGCTTCCGGCACACTAAAATTCTAGTGCGACTAACGTCGAAATTCAAGCGGGAAAGAGAGGCCGTTACGGCGACGAAACGGGCGACGGAGTGAACGGTACCAAAAGCCGGCCGTCGCACGGCTGCGAAACCATTCCGTCGACAATCGGTGCGATGCCCGCATCGAACGGCCCGAGCGGCGGGGCGGCGGGCCCAGCGCCGCCGATCGCGATCTGCGTCCCGTTGGCGGGGGCACTGTGCATGTCGTTGCGCACGATCGTCGAATCGGAGCCGGGCGAATCGGCGTAGCCGCCGCGCACGGGCTGTGGATAACGAACGAGCCACCCCGTGCAGATCGTCGTCGGACCTGCTTTGCGTGCCGCGATTACCCACATCTTCACGCGCGCTTCGCGACCGGTCCCGCGAACGTCGTACATGTATTTCGTCTTGGCAAGAACCTCAGGCGGCGGGGTCGGTTCGAGGCGGCCTCGCAACGAAAAAGTCGGGCCATAAGACTTGCTCGTAGGATGCACGGGATTGTTCGGCAGCAACGCGCGCAAGCGCGCGTTGATGTTCGGAGGAGTCTTCGCTTTCGGCTTGACCCGTGCGACCGGCACTGGGGTCGCTTGAATCTCGACGGGGCGTGGCGGCGCAGGTTGGCTTTTCTGCGCGATCCCCGGCCGAGGTCCGGGAGAGGCTGCGCCGCTGGGCCCTGGACTTGGCGCCGTTCCCGCCGTCCGAGCGACGGCCGTCGTGCTCGTCGGGCTCGGATTAGGTACCCCGGAGACCTTTGCCGGAGCGAGCGAGGCACGTGCCGCCGGAGCGGGACTCGTCTGCGGTGCGGCAGTCGCGCGGGCAATCGCGGCGCTAGTCGGCGAGGCCTTCGGCACGGCCGGAGGGGGCGTAGCCGCTTTCGGAGTCGGGCGTGCGACCGTGCCCGGCGCCTTTGGAGAGGGCCGCGCCGAAGGCGCGCTGGTCGGCACCGGTGACGGCGCTGCCGTGGGCGGCGGTTTAATGGAGACCGCGACGGGCCCCACGGTCGGGACGCTCGCCGGCGCCGCTGGAAGCTCCGTAGTCGGGCGAGTTTCGAAGATGTTCGCAGTCGGCTGCGGATTCGGCTGGGGCGTCTGCTGCGGGATGGGACGCGGGTTTGGCGGCGCCGTCGGCGCCAACCGCGCAAGTTCGTGCCGGCTGACCGGAAGGCGCTGGGTTTGCAGCTGCGCGGGCGGCGCGTGACGCAGCGGAGCAATCGTAGGAACGTGCGGCACCGGTTGGACGGCATGAACCGCCGCCGGTTGATTTGCGGCGACGATCTGACTCGTACGTTGGATCGTGACCACCTCTCCGCCCTGTACGTTCTCGGCTGCGCCTTGCTGCGAAGACGAGGTCAACACGGAAAAGAGCAACAACGCGAGCAACGCGTGCAAAAGCAGCGACGCGAGGAAGCTTCCAGTTAGTCGCTCCGGATATCGGCGGTCCAGAGGATCGCGCTCGAATTTCAACCGGGTTAAGTGCGCTTAATCGCGCGCAGGAGCCTGCCGTCTAGTGAGTGCAACGGCAGAACCTGTGACCGAGCTAAAGCTGTGACCGAGCCGATTCTTCAGAAGCGGACAAAGATCGTCGCGACGGTGGGGCCGGCCTCGTCCGATTCGGCGATCTTGCGCTCGCTATTCATCTCCGGTGCAAACGTCTTGCGCTTGAACTTTTCGCATGGCACGCCGGAAGAACACGCCAACGTCATCGCGTCGGCACGCGAAATCTCCGCTGAACTCGGCATTCACACCGCCGTCTTACAGGATTTGCCGGGCCCGAAAGTTCGTACCGGACCGCTTTGCGACGGCGTATCTTCGGTTCGGCTCGAGCGCGGGGCGCGCTTGTTCATCACCGTCGAGCCGGTGGCGGGAACGGTGCAGCGAGTCGGCACGACGTATCGCGATCTTCCGGCGGACGTCGCGATCGGCAAACGTCTGTATCTGCAAGATGGAAAGATTGCCCTGCGCATCGTCGGCAAGAGCGCGACGGAGATCGAAACGACGGTCGAGTTCGGCGGCGATTTGCGCGCCTCGCAAGGCATCAACTATCCCGACGGATCTTTGAACATCGCCTCGGTCACCGCGCGCGATTTGGAATACCTGGCGTTCGGCCTCGAGCACGGCGTCGATTACGTCGCGATCTCCTTCGTGCGTTCGGTTGAAGACGTCGAGCGCGTAAAGGCATTCGTCGCCGAGCGCAACAAACGCGTCCCGATCATTGCCAAGGTTGAGAAACACGAAGCGTTGACCGAGCTCGACCATATCATCGCCGCCGCCGACGGTATCATGGTGGCGCGAGGCGATCTCGGCATCGAAGTTCCGATCGAGACCGTCCCGATCATCCAAAAAGAGATCATCGCGAAGTGCAACCGCGCCAGCAAGCCGGTCGTTACCGCAACGCAGATGCTCGAATCGATGATCGCCTCGCCGCGACCGACGCGAGCCGAAGCAACCGACGTGGCCAACGCGATCCTGGACGGCACGGACGCCGTGATGCTCTCGGCGGAAACCGCGCTCGGCGCATATCCGACCGAAGCCGTTCGCACCATGGCCGAGATCGCCCGTGAGGTCGAGCATCATTACCCGCACGCTTCACTGCGCGATCGCCGTTTGGAGAATTTTGCGCCGACAATCGCTTCGTCGATCGCCGAAGCGGCGACGCGCGCGAGCGAAGAGTTGAATATCCCTTACATCGTTACCGGGACGACCACCGGCAATACCGCTCACCACATCGCAGCTTTTCGCCCGCGCGCGCGGATCGTCGCGCTGACGCCCGAGGACTACGTCGCGCGCCGGCTCGCGCTGCTATGGGGAACCGAATCGCTGCTGATCGATCCCTACGCCTCGATCGAGGTTTTGCTCTACATGACCGAACGTCAAATGGTGCACGAGGGCCTCGTTCACTCAGGCGATTTGATTGCGTTCACGACCGGCATGCCCGTCGGTTCCGGCGGAACCAACGTTCTAAAGATCCACCAGATTCCCTAAGGTACCTCTGAAGAAAGCAGCTTGGGAATGCTGCCGTGAAGACGCTCGTCGCGCGCAGGCGTTACGCAAGAGGGAATTGCTGTGTCATCCTGAGGAGCGCGCGCAGCGCGCGTCTCGAAGGACGAAGCGTGAAGCACGCGTCCTTCGACTTCGCTCAGGATGACACGGCATTCTTGAGTAAGGCGCGCGCGTGACGCAGGGCGGCGTCGTGCGATTCGCCCGAGAGCATTCGCGCAATCTCGGCCTCGCGTTCTTTGCGCCCGGCTATTTCGTGCACCGCGATTGTGGTTTGCGCTTTTCGCTCGATCTTGTCGAGAACGTAATGGCGATCCGCCCACGTCGCGAGCTGCGCGAGATGCGTCACGCAGACGACCTGGCTGCGCTGCGCTAGCTCGCCGATTCGCGCCCCGACCGCCGTTGCGGTCGCGCCGCCAATGCCGGCGTCGATCTCGTCAAAGACGAGCGCGGCCGGCTCGTCTCGCGCACCCGCGAGCACGACGACCAGCGCGAGCAAAACACGAGAAAGCTCGCCTCCGGCGGCAACGCGCGCCAGCGGAGCTGCCGGTTCGCCGGCGTTTGCCGCAAAAAGAAACTCGGTGCGTTCCGCACCGTGGGCGCCGGGGTCCGCCAGTTGTTCGAAGGCGACCTCGAAACGCCCCGAAGCCAGCGCGATCTCGCGAAACTCGGCTTCGACTCGCTTACGAAGCGCCGCCGCCGCCCGCGCGCGAAGCGCGGTCAGCGCGGCGGCGGCCTCGTGGAGCTCGCGTCTTGCCGCTGCAGCCTGCAGCTCCAGCTCCGCGGCGCGAGCGGAGCGGCCCTCGTAATCTTCGACGAGCGCGCGTGCGCGCGCACCCGCTGCGACAACCTCGTCGACGCTCGCGCCATATTTTCGCTTGAGACGTTCGATCGCATCGAGACGCGCGTTGATAGCTTCGAGTTCGGATGGGTCGTACTCAGCGGTTTCCAGCGCGCGAGCGGCATCGGCTGCAAGCTCGACGGCATCGGCCTGAAATGCCGAGATGCGTTCGGACATCTCCCGCAGCGCCGCGTCGTACTTGCCCACGCCGGCAAGCGCGGCGCCGGCTGCGCCCAACGCGCCGATTGCGCTGCGCTCGTCTCCGGCGAGCGCCTCGTGCGCGGCATGTAACGCCGACGCGATGCGTTCGACGTTTTCCAAGTACGCTTGGCGCTCGCGCAGGCGCTCCTCTTCGCCCGGGTCGAGCCGCGCCTCTTCGATCTCGCGCGCGGAAAAGCTCGCATCCTCGTAACGCTCGCGAGCGCGCCGCTCGTCCTCCTCGAGACGCGCGAGGCGTTGCGCCGAATCCTGCGCGCGCGCGTATGCCGACGCGACGGTATCGCGCAACTTCAACGCGTCCCTGCCGGCGAATCGATCGAGCAGCTCGAGATGATACGACGGCGATAGAAGGCGCTGCGCTTCGTGCTGACCGACGATTTCCGCAATCGAGTCGCGGATTTCGCGAGCGTACGCGGCCGTTGAAGGACGACCGTTGACGCGCAGCGTGGAACGCCCCGCGTCCGTCATTTCGCGCGCAATCGTGCCCGTCTCTCCGGCGTCGAGTTCGAGGCCGTCGGCGGCGAGCCGGGCGCGCAACCGATCGTCCGGCTGGAACGCAAGCGTTACCGACGCCTTGCCAGCCCCTCGGCGAACGATATCCGAACCAGCACGTGCCCCTAACGCGAAGTCGAGCGCGCCGAGCAGCATCGTCTTTCCGGAGCCGGTCTCACCCGTGAAGATCGTGGCGCCATCGGCGAACTCGACCTCGGCGCGCTCGATCAGGCCGTAACTTTCGATCCGAAGTTGGCGCAGCATCGAATTCTTATGAAGGCTCTCTTACCGACGGGGATCCTTGATGGAAACACCCCACAGCATCTTTGCTTCCAGTCGCTCGAGGAAATGCAGCGGAGCGGTGCGCGCAAAGTACACGCGCTTGGGATGGCGCCGGATAACGACGCTCGAGTTCGGCGCGACCTCGCTGAGCACGTCGCCATCGCACTCCAGATGTGCGTGGGCCGACTCCAAGTCGGAGGTTATCTCGATCCGCGACTCATTGGGTACGATCAGCGGTCGTGAGAAAAGCGTGTGCGGCAAGAGCGGTACGACGCCAAAGGCCGCGACGCTCGGCGCGATCAGCGAACCGCCCGCCGACAAGAAGTAGGCGGTCGAACCCGTCGGCGTCGCAACGCAGACGCCGTCGGCCGCGATTTGCGTCGGCTCTCCATCGTCGACTCGAAGCCCGAACGGCACCAACCGCGAGACCTCGCCCTTGCGGACGACCACGTCGTTGAGCGCAAAAAACCGCTGATCGCCGTATTCGGCGCGCAACGCGGTGCGCTCGTCGATGAAGAGTCCGCGCGCAACCAAAGCCGGCAGGTCGGAAAGGCGAGGATCGTCCTCATCGAGCTCGGTCAAGAAACCTAATCGCCCGGTGTTGATGCCGAGCAACGGAACGTCGTACTCCACGGCGATGCGGGCCGCGCGCAGCAGCGTACCGTCCCCGCCGATCGTGAGGATGAGCGAAGCGGCCGACGCTAGCGGTCCGTCGACGACTTCGAATCCGCCGGCCCGAAAATCGGAAGCAACCCGGCTCGCAATCGTCCGCGCGTGCTCGCGCTCGGAATCGACGTACAGCCCGATGACCTTCCGATCGAGGGCAAGCGCCTTCGTCATGAAATCGTTCCTTCGTCGAGGACCGCTTCTAATCGTGCGTCGCCGAACGGAACGCCGGTCCGGCGCAGCTCCATGAAGAACTCGCGATTTCCCGCCGGCCCGCGCAGCGGCGAGGCGGCCAGCGCGACGGGCATCAGGCCCAGCGCTATGACGGCGTCACGCAACGTGCGCAGCACGTCACGATGAGTCGCGGCGTCGCGCACGACGCCCCCGCTTCCCACGCGAGCTCGTCCGGCCTCGTACTGCGGCTTCACCAACGCGACGATTACGCCGTCTTCACGCAGATAGGCGACGGCTCGGGCGAGGATGGTGCGAAGCGAGATGAACGACGCGTCGATCGTGACAAGATCGAATCCGCTCGGGAACGCATCGTCGGAGAGCTTGCGGAAGTTCACGCGCTCGAGGACGCGCACGCGCGGATTGTTGCGCAATCGCCAATCGAGCTGGCCGTAACCGACGTCGACGGCAGTTACTCGCGCCGCTCCGTGCTGCAAGAGGCAGTCGGTAAAGCCGCCCGTCGAAGCTCCGACATCGAGCGCTTCGGCGCCGGTCGGATCGATCCCGAAAACGTCGAGCGCGCGCTCGAGCTTCTCGCCACCGCGGCTGACGAAACGACGCGGTCGCTCGATCTCGATCTTCGCCTCTGGCGCGATGCTCTGCCCCGCTTTCGTTGCGACGACGCCTTCGACGCTGACCCGCCCTTCCATGATAAGGCTGCGCGCTTGCGACCGCGTCACGCCGCCGCGCTGCGCGACCGCGGCATCGAGGCGAATTTTCATCAACAGCCGGCAAGCAGCTCTATCGGCGCATCAAATTAAAATGGAATCTGGTCGTCGAGTTCGCCGCTCTTGACTGTTTTGTTTGCGCCGGCTGCGTCCGGCTCCGCCATTGCTTCGTCTATTTGAGTTTGCGCGCTCTTGAGCAAGACTTCACATTCGCGGGCGAGCGTTTTGCCCTCTTTGAAGAGTTCAGTCGCGCGCTGGAGTTCGACCGTTCCGCCCTCCAACTCTTTGACGATCGCATCGATGCGCGCCAGCTTCTGTTCGAACGTCTTCGGCAGACGATCACTCATTCCGGGCTCAACGTTTCCACGCGCGCTCCGAACATCCCGCGACGTAAACGCGCCGTCACCATCTCGCCGACTGCCAGCGATGTCGCATCGTGAACCGCGGCGCCGTTCTTTGTGACGATCGCGAACCCGCGCTGCAGCGGGCGCGTTGGGTCCTCACCGGCCAAAGCCGCCTGGGCTCGGGTAAGCTCAAGCGAGCGTGACTCCATGGCGCGCTCGATCGAGCGCACAAGCGCGGAGTCCGCGCGAACTAGACCTACACGCCACTGCGCAACACGCGTGGCGGGGCTACGTAAATCGAGCCTTCGTTCAACCACCCGAATGCGATCGTAGCCGCGAGCAACGAGGCCCTGCCCCGCGTGATCTAGCCTTAGTTGCGCCGGTCCCAAACCTGCAATTTTCGTCGCAAGCAACGAACGATATCCGCGTGCAAGCGCCTCCCGCAGCGTTCGCACTCGCTCGAAAGCTCGCAGCCATTCCTGCGCCAAGTGCACCGCTGCGGCCGTCGGCGTTGCGAGCGCAAGATCTGCGACCTCATCGGCGAGGTGACGGTCTTTAAGGTGACCCAGCGCCGTGAGCACCGGACGCCTGGAGCGGAGGATCGCACGAACGACGGTCTCCAGATTAAATGTAAGCCGGTCGTCTTTCGAGCCGCCGCCACGAGTGAGTACGATAACGTCGACATTTGCACGCGACGCGCGATCGAGAGCTTCTGCGATGTCGATCTCAGCGCCTTTCCCTTGAACGCGCGACGCGAAGAAACTGATTTCGACGTGGGGCGCGTCGCGACGCATTCGACCCTCAAAATCCGCACGTGCGTCGTCGTCGCTGGTCACGAGCGCGATGCGACGCGGGAAGGCCGGCACTTCGCGTTTTCGTGACACGTCGAATGCACCCTCGGCACGCAAGCGCATTCGCAACTCCTCGATCTGGGCTGCGAGCTTCCCCTCGCCGACGAGCGAAAGCGCGATTGCGCGAAGTTGATAGACCGCCCGATTCGGTCGGATCTCTATGCTGCCCTCAGCGCGGACCGTCAAGCCTTCGCGTATCTGCGGAAAGCGTCGCGCTTCACTCGCAAACGAAAAACACCCGAGAACGGCTTCCCCTTCCTTGAGCGTGAGATTGAGATTACCGTCGCGCCAACGTTTTATTTCCGTGACTTCACCGATGATGGCGATTCGTTGCAACGCTGAGTGGTTCGCGACCATCACGGCGAAGCGCCGCGAAAACTCGCCGACTGAAAGCTCGAGCATCGTTAGGGCGGCGTCGCGGTCGGCGCTTCCGATTCCGACGGAAGCGGCGACGGCGTGGGTGGTAACGTCGGCGGCGGCGGAAGCACCACCGGCGGGCTCGCGTTGGGCGGCGGAACGGTGGGCTCGCCAAGCGATGCCGCCGACTCCGTCTCACTGTTTTCAGAATCGTAGGCGTCGATCGAGCCTCCGCATCCCGATTGCGGCTCGGTTCCCTTCAAGTAATATTCGTGGCCGCCGCTGCCGCAGCCGGAAACCTTTGAGACTTCTTCGGCGGGATATGGGAAAGCGTGCGGCGGCGTGCCGGCGAGCGCCGCCTTCATAAAACGGGCCCAAATTCTCGCGGGCACGTTCCCGCCGTAGGATTCGACCATCGGCGTGTAGTCGTCGTTGCCGAGCCAGACTGCGGCTACGAGATCCGGCGTGTATCCGACGAACCACGCATCTCGAAAGTCCGAGGTCGTTCCGGTTTTGCCCGCCGCCGGGCGCCCGATCACGGCATTCGGATATCCGGTGCCGCGTGCGATCACGTCTTCGAATATTGACGTCATGATGTATGCCGTCCCCGCGCTCACGACGTCGGTTGCGTCCGGAAACCGGTTGTCGAGCACGGTGCTGCCGAGCGAATCCTTAACGATACGGAAAGGCGTCGGATCGACGTGCAGCCCTTGATTTGCCAGGGTTGAATAGCCGCTGGCCTGATCGAGAACCGAGAGTCCCGACGAACCTAGCGCCAAAGAAAGGTTCGCTTCGAGCGGCGACGTTACGCCCATGCGGTGGGCGTAGTCGATGACACGATCCAAGCCAACGCGTTCGGCAAGCTTAACCGCGACGATATTGCGCGAATAGACGACCGCTTCGCGCAAGGTTATCGCGCCCATATAGCTGTTGTCGTCGTCCCGCGGAGACCACTGGGTTCCGTCGCCCATCGGGTAGCTCACCGGGGAATCGTCGATGGTGGTCGAGGCCGGTATGCCGGAATCAATTGCCGCGGTGTAGTCGTAGATCTTGAACGAGGAGCCTGGCTGCCGACGTGCCTGCCATGCGCGATTGAATTGATTTCGCAGCGAAAACCCGGTGCCGCCCACCATCGCAAGAATTTCGCCGGTCGAGGGCCGCAGCGCAACCAATGCCGCCTCGTGTGCGCCGATACCCTCGGCGATCGCCTGCGCAACGCCCCAGCTCACCGCTTCCTGCGCGATCTGCTGCATGCGCGGGTCGAGCGTCGTGTAGACTTGTAAGCCGCCTTCTTCGACCGCGCTCTTTCCGAAGAGCTTCTGCAGCTGTGCGATCGCGTAGGTCGTGAAGTAGGGGTAGCGATACCCTTGAAGTCCGATGGGTTGCTGCGCGATCAAGCCGAGCGGTCCGTCGTAGTCGGCATCGGCTTCGTCCTGGGTGATGTAGCCGCTCTGCGCCATGCGGTCGAGAACGTGCCGTTCCCGGTCGCGAGCCAAATCGAAATTCGAAAACGGCGAATAATCCGACGGAGCCGCGACGATGCCGGCGAGCATCGCTGCTTGCGCCGGCGTCAGCTTATCGACGCTGCGACCGAAGTACGTATGCGCGGCTGCATCCACGCCGTAAGCGCCCGCCCCGAGGTAAATGATGTTGAGATAGCGCTCGAGGATCTCGTCCTTGGTGTAGAAACGTTCGATCTCGATCGCCAGGAGCGCCTCCTGCACTTTGCGCGAGAGCGAAACCTCGTTGTTGAGGAAGAGCCGCCGGGCAAGCTGCTGCGTGATCGTCGACGCGCCTTGGAACTCTTGGTGAGTGAGATCGGCGAACGCCGCGCGAATGATGCTTCCGAAGTCGACACCGTGATGGTAGTAAAAGTTGTGGTCTTCGTTGGCGATGAAAGCGTCGCGCACGAGCGGCGGAATCCGCGAAATGGGGACCCAAACGCGGTTCTCTTTGTACACCGAGGCCAGCAGCGTTCCGTCACGGGCGAAGATCCGGGTCGAGCTTGCGGGCTGATAATCGGCCATTCGGCTGATATCCGGAAGATTGCGCGCGTAGGCTGCGACCATACCGGCAATGGCACCGATTGAAAAGAGAACCGTCATCAGAACGACGACGAACAGCCCCCGCCAGAAGCGGCGTTGGCCGCGCCGGCTGCGTCTACGCCTTGGCATTAGCCACGGCGCTCAGTACGCCGTTGACAAAGCGTCCCGAGTCTTCGGTCGAGAAGCGCTTGGCCAGCGCGACCGCTTCGTTGATCGCAACGGCGGGCGGCGTCTCCGGACGACAATGAAGTTCGAATGTAGCCATCTCCAGCAGAAGCCGATCGATGGTAGGCAGGCGTTCGATCGCCCAGCCTTCCAAGAGGGGACTAACGATCCGATCGGCGCGCTCTGCGTATTCGAGGGTGCCGAGCGCGAGTTCCTCGACGAACGCGCGCTGATCGAGACCGGCCTCGCCGCCCACGATCTCATTGAGGGCATCGTGGGGGTCGCGATCGCCGATGACGACGGAGTAGAGCACCTGCAGTGCCTGCTCGCGCGCGAGGCGCCGCGACTTCATCGCTTTCCGTTGGTGGAGAAGTGGCTGGCGATGAACTCCACGTCGTATCGGCCTTTGCGAAAGCCCGCAGTGGCGAGGATATCCAGACAGATGCCGATCGTGGTGCTGACGCCTTCCACGAGCGTCTCGCGCAAGGCTCGTTCCATCCGCGCGATCGCAACCTCACGGGTGTCGCCGAACGCCACGACTTTTGCGATCATCGAGTCGTAATACGGCGGAATCGTTGCGCCGGCGTAGAGATGCGTGTCGACGCGAATGCCCGGGCCGCCGGGAAATACCAGCTTCGTAACCGTGCCGGCTGCCGGGGCGAAGTTATTCTCGGGATCCTCGGCGTTGATGCGGCATTCGATCGCGTGACCGCGCGCGACCAGGTCCGTTTGGGCATAACCCAGCGGCTCGCCGGCGGCGATCCGAATTTGCTCCTTGACCAGGTCGATGTTGTAAACCATCTCGGTGACCGGATGCTCGACCTGAATTCGGGTGTTCATTTCCATAAAAAAGACGGCATCGTTCGATACGAGGAATTCCAGCGTACCGGCGTTGGTATAGCCGACGTAGCGAGAGGCACGCAGCGCCATTTCATGCAGCTTGCTGCGAATGCTGCTCGAAAGGTTCGGCGCGGGCGTCTCTTCAACGATCTTCTGATGCGCCGGCTTCTGCACCGAACAATCTCGCTCGCCAAGATGAACGATGTTTCCGAACTCGTCGCCGAGGACCTGAACCTCGACGTGCCGCGGCGTACGAATCAATCGCTCGATGTAAACGCGACCATCCTTGAAGCTTGCCTCCGCTTCGGCGGTGGCGCCGGCATAGGCTCGCGGCATTTCGCTTGGATCCCCGACGACGCGCATGCCCCGTCCACCGCCTCCCGCCGTGGCTTTCAACAAGAGCGGATAACCGATCGAATCCGCCGCTTTGTACGCGTCTTCGATCGATCCCAGCACCTCGCTTCCCGGCGTTGTCGCAACGCGCGCCTCGTGCACGATTCGCTTTGCCGTGGCTTTATCGCCCATCAACGCAATGACGCTGGGTTTCGGACCGATGAAGGTCAGTCCGTGATCGGCGCAGATCTCCGCGAAACGCGCATTCTCCGCGAGAAATCCGTAGCCCGGATGAAGTGCGTCGCAGCGCGTCACCAGTGCGGTCGAAATAATGTTCGGAATGTTGAGATAGGAGCGAGCCGCGGGACCCGGACCGACGCAGAATGCCTCGTCGGCCTGCCGAACCACGAGCGAATCGCGATCGGCTTCCGAGTAGATCGCGACGGTCGGCACACCCAGCTCTTGGCAGGCGCGATTGATTCGTAGCGCGATTTCGCCGCGATTGGCGATCAAAACTTTCCGAAACACTACCGCGACCGTGCGACGAGGAAGAGTGGCTGACCGTACTCGACCGGCGTTCCATCGGCCGCAGCCACCGAAACGAGGCGCCCCGCTCCCATGCTGTTGACGGGCGTGCGAATGCCGAGCGCTTCGATGTAGCCAAGCTCGCGATCGCTGTCGACGAGCTCGCCTTCGACCGGTGCGGGACGCCCAAGGTGAAAGATTCCCACGAGATCGGCCTTAATAGCGTCGACTCGCTGCGCCGCCGCGGCGCTCGGTGCCGGTTCGGACGATAAGGAACTGAGGGCAGCTTTGGGTCTGAGGGCGACCTCGATGTCATCCTCGCCACGCGCAAGACGCACGCGAACGGCATCGCTGCCGATGAGAAACTCCGCTAACGCGCGCACGCGCTCGCCCACGGCGGGCAATCGTTCGTCGGGCATGACGGTTAGGCTTTCGCGTTCGAGTCTCGTCACCTCCGCGCGCTGCGATTCGTGCAGTGCATCGCGCAACGCTTCGAAACGATCGTCGATCTCCGCAAGTGGAACGAGTACGAAGGCGCGCTGGTGGAGACGCGGGTGCGGTATCTTCAAGCTTGGTTCGTCTATGGCAACGTCGTCGTACAGTAGAAGGTCGAGATCGATCGTACGAGGACCCCATCGCTCTCCCGAAGTGCGCCCAAGATCCTTCTCTATTTCTTGCAAGCGTTCGAGCAACGCATGCGGTGTCAATTCCGTTTCGATCGAGACGACCATGTTTGCGAACCATGGCTGATCGCTCTTTCCCCACGGTTGCGTCCGGTAGAGCGACGAGCGCGCAAACGTTTTCCCTAGTCCATCGACGGCGTCGAGCGCGCGCTCGACGTTGGCGAGCCGATCGCCGAGGTTCGTACCGACGCCGACGTATGCTCGGTGCGGCATCAGCTCGACCGTGCGGGGTTGTCGCGCTCGAGTGTGACGGAGGGCGTTGCGCCTGCCAAAATTCCGGGCTTCGAGATCGTAATTCGTCCTCGCGTCACCCGCCGATCGACGAAGACCGCGTCGAGAAGTTCGGCGGCGAGACG
>Ga0187783_10001884_pt1 | contig 15529 bp, 9 predicted proteins | sample 1015_SJ02_MP02_2_FD_132471 | JGI IMG/M metagenome (GOLD analysis project Ga0187783, IMG submission 132471) | Tropical peat soil microbial communities from peatlands in Department of Meta, Colombia - 1015_SJ02_MP02_20_MG | ecosystem: Environmental > Terrestrial > Soil > Wetlands > Peat | place... | reverse complement strand
GCAGTAGCGAACGCCGTTTACCGTTATTGGCAGCGACGAATGCCGACAATGATAGAAATCGCTCGCGCCCAACGAACCATTCAACGATGTAATGACAAGTGGAAAAAAGTCGCGGCGGGACGGCTGATTTATCGCTGTCGTGAGGGTGGTGTGACCAGTTACTATTGGGCGAAAGATCCGCAATCGCAGCATGAAATCAAAGGCGGTGCATTTTATCTCTGTTATCCCACCTTCGAAATGCCGCCGAATGCATCAACCCCTGAAATTAATAAAGTTACCGAGATTACTTCATTGCGTTGGTGCGATACCTTGGCCGAACAGGAACAGGCTGCACGCATATTGCAACTTTGGGAACAAGGGATTGAAGATTTGCGGGTGCTTTCAACTCAATTGCAACGGCAAGTTCCGCTGCCGCAGGGTATGATCAGCGATTATCATGTAGCAGAGTTATTTTGTGCTGCCGGCCGTTTAGAACTAATCTTGCCGGTTCAACAGGTGCATCGATCTGCGTTTTACTATTTGTCTCGAGTATCTGGATGGGAGGGGCTTCAGGATTGGCGTGGGCGAGCGCCGCTAGTTTCCGAATCATTCTCCAAAGCAGTGCGGGGATTACGTGATCAAATCGAGTATCGTTTATGGTTACAAAGCCGATTATTGATTGAGTGTGAATCATTGTGGCCAGCAGACGCCGGTGCTTTGTCTTCATTCCAGGATCTGCTACTAAAGTTAAACGATACCGATCAAGATGATGATTACCGCAGGGAGGTGCGCCGTCAATTGAAGAATTATTGCCAACTACCTCCAGGGAATAATGCCCTATCGACTTTGAATGATCGAGTATTGGAAATCTTTCATCTTTGGCGAGATTACGGCCACAATGCTTTGGCCAACGAGCAATTATCGTTTTATCGACAGGAATTGAATAGACAGCGGGACAAACTGGAAAAAGAAGTACAGAGATTGATCGGACAGCAGGAAATAAAAGAAAAAAAGGGGATAATCTCTCAGATAGGATCAATGATCGGAACTTGCGAAACGCTGCAAGCTGCCGTTTTGGCCGGGCTACCCACCGTTCTGAGAGAGCAACCGCCCAGTGAATGGAAAGAACGGGAGCAAATATTCGCAAACTGGAAGAGTCGAGTACAGGGCCTTTGGAAAACGCCCTCAGCTATTTTCACTGTGAACGGTGAAGTCGTCCGGCAATTAATGCACTCTCTCTGCGAAGAAATCCAACGCCAACTAGGGCCGCCACCGTGTTCCTTGGTCATTATTGGAATGGGTTCATACAGCCGAGGAGAAATGAGCTTTCAGTCCGATTTGGATTTTGTAATTCTGATTGAGAATAGTCTAGCGCGAAAAGGACTTTATTTTAAAGCCTTTTTGGATATGTTGGTTTTCAAAGCGAGCAGTTTTCCACGCGGCCTATTGCCGCTGGAAACCAAGGAATTATGCATGATGCGCAAGGGAAAATGGGGGATCTTCACTCCTCAGGAGATAGTTGCGAAGCATTTCTTTTTACCGGATTTCAAAAGGAGCCAAATGGCGGTGGACTATGCTCGTTGTTTACCCGTGCGCTGGGTCAAGCCGCTCTATCTACCTGATGATAAAGCTGCTCACGCGATATGGGAAGACTATCAACGACGATTAAATCAATTTTATAGTCAGCCGGTTGGTTTTGTTTCAATGCGGACTAGTCTGCCGCAGCCTGAAGAAAGAGAGGATTATGTTTTCTATTTAATAAAAGAGAGTGGCAAATTTATCGGATATTGTTATGAACACGGCAAAATGACTCGTCAGGAATTTGAGGAAAAAACAACTACTCAACTTGACCCCTATTTTCAAGCGGGGAGGCGCATTCAGAGAGGAGAGCGGGATTTTGATGAAATTGCATTGTTATGCAGATATGCCCCGAAGCCTGCTTATCGGCTTACCGAGCCCTGGTGTTTACAACAGCATTTAAAAAAGGATGGTTTGTTTGCGGCAGGACCGAGAGCGGCTTGCCATGACGAGAAGATTCACCGCTCGCTCTCATTCGACACAGTGAATCTAAAAGAACAGATTTATCCTCTGGCTCATGCCGTATTATGCTATGGCCGCACCGCAGGATTATTCGATACCACAGAAACTTTAGTCATGTTGGAACAGTTGGAAAAACACAAAGTCATGCCGGCGACTTTCCTTTTACGGTTACGCAGTGCGTTGAACGATTTGTATTTTTGGCGATTACGGCGGCAATGGGCGGAAAGCCGGGGGGCGGAGCGTCCTGGGTTTTTAGAGGAAAATGAAGTCGCGTTATGGCCGACCAAAGAGAAAGAAGGTGAGGACATTTGGCAAGAGATTCCTCACGGTTTTTATTTGAATGCGGATGAAACGCAACGGTTGACTGAAATTCAAGTGATGGTGCAGGCGGTGATTGAACGCAGCTTAGACCCTTATCTTGAACGCATTGATGAACTAAGGCCCATCATAGCGCCGCCATCCTCTATTTTTGATCCGTTGTCTGAGGCCGTGGAAAGAGCTTTGTTCGAAATGGCCATATTGGAAGCGGGCTTTCAGGCGGAACGCGATGAGGGTTTGAAACACTTAAAGGACAACCAACAAGTCGCCCTTTGGGAGTGGATCGCCGATATCATGGCTTATAGCGCCGAAGATCTGCCTACGGCTGCCCAAAACCCCAGCCATCCTCAATCAGTCAAGAACGACCCTCTTTTACGCCAGCACTGGCGAGTTTATTGGCGCATACCTGAACGATTGCGACGGTTTTATATGCAAAGGCTGCGCAACTCTTCTGGTCCACCTCATGAGAATATTCTGCGCTATTTAGCGGAAGCAGCGGATATATCCGGTTGGCGGTTGAGAGCCGAGGAGGAGCGGAAGAGTTGGAGTCGTACATTGAAAAAATTAGCTGAACCATTACCGGACTCAAAGGAAGCTAAAAATGAAATTGTAATTGAATGGATAGACCCTTGGGATGGTGTACGCAATAAAGGGCGATTGCGGCAAGGGGATATTAAAAAACTCTGGGACGAGAACCATCAATTAAAGCGGCCTGCTCGAGGAGATCGATTAGTCATTCCATTGCATGCCGAAGAAAACAATCGAAATTCGGAGATTTTAGCTTATGCTAAGGTCTATCCGGAAATGCCCGGCGTGCAAGCCGCCGTAGACTGTTTGAGTTGGCGGGTTAGCGGCTATGGCGGCTTAACCACCTTATGTCGAATTGCTCATCCGGAGCATAAGCGCGCTTTCCCGGTATTGATTTCCAAAAATATGGGCAAGAATTTAGCTGAGGAGGCAAAAACAAGTGATGAGGAAAAAATTTGGCAGTCATTAGACACTTATGCATTCACCTTAAAGGTCATCGAATGCTTGCTGATTAATCCGGAGGATTACAAATTCGATAATTGGGCGTTTTTTCCTTGGCGTTCGACCACCGGCGAACAAGGTTATCGATTTATTGCCTTTGATAGTGACCACGCCTTCGCGGAACAAACGTTATTAGAGTCGATTTTTTTTGGCGACCGGGTCAATGTAAAAAACGTACTGTATTGCTTAATCGGCATGCAGTCGCCATTAGATCCCGCTGCCATTGCCGATTTTTTAAAAATCAATCCCGTCAACTGCTTAGAGCAGTGGTTGGAAACTCTGAAAAATTCGGTGAAAATACCTGCGTTGTTTAGTAACGAAGAAATTTCCGATTATATAGAGGCGAATCATTGTTATCTTCCGACAGCATTTATCGCCGGCACAGTCAAACAAATCTATGAAAGGTGGCTGCGCATCCGCATGGCGTTACAAGACGAAGAAGCACCGGTAAAAACACCGATGGAATTATTAGAACGAATTGATCCGCCGCTGGCGTTACGTTATCACCAAACCTTTACTCCGGCTAGAGACAATCCCGAAAAACGATTTTCTGCTTTAAACACCAATTATAGAGAAATTAAAGACCCCCAATCGGCACAAGTCTATCGCCAATCGGTATTTACGGTTCAGGTCGTGACCTCAAAATCTATCCCGATCATTCGAGAAAGCAAAACCGTCGATTTTAGAACCGCGGTTCGGGATGGATCGTTATATGTGCCCACACAGGTGCTAGAACAGGAGTGGCCATCCATTCCGGACTACTACGAGCGAATCGGTAGATGGCGCGATAAACTCCAGCGAGGACAAATGAAAAATTGGCAGCGTACCGATTTATCACTTTATCAACGAGAGGAAGTGCTGAAGCGAATCGATTGGGGAAGTCTCGAGCGGGACATACAAAAACAATTAATCGAATCGATTGTCGAGTTTCCAACCATTCAAGTGTTATCCTTCGCTCGTTCGGATGTGTTAAACAACGATTTACTGACGAAAATTGTCAGAAAATGTTCACGGCTACGTTCACTGGATATCAGTGATTGCGTATCCATTACGCCTGTCATCATTTATCAAATCCTGGATTATTGCCGTCATTTGCAAGTGTTACGTTTGGGTGGTTTGTCTCAATTGATCCGATTAGACTCCACATTTTTTCAAGTTTGCTCATATAATTCCAAGGAATTGTTAGGCACGAAACTACAGATATTAGATCTTCGCAAGTGTTACGGCTTGCAGGAAATATCGAACTTATATTTACCACAGCTCCATACTTTAATCGTTAATAAATGTCTAAACTTAACGTCTATTCAGATTCAAAGCTGGCGATTGAGGAATTTCCGGCATAATAATTGTCCGAAATTGATTGGTTATGAAACTCATAACGGCTGGAAATCGGAACCGGATCCATTAACCATTCAGTGGTTTCAGAATTTGGCTAAAGGGGGGGATCGAGATGCGGCGGATGCTCTGACTTTGCTGCGGTCACGGAATTTTTATGAATTGATGCGATCAAAAGCGGAAGCAGATCCGGCCGAGAGGTTGCTTACTTTGGTCGCGGCAGGAGAGCAATCGTTAGCAGAAATGATTATCCAGAGAAATCCGGCGCGGTTATTAGCGGAGGGAAATGTCACTGACCTTTCTAATCGCAGATTTGAGCGTATCACCATTTTTCAATACGCGGTGTGGGCCTTGGATTGGCCGATGTGGCGAATGATGCTCCGTTATCTTCCCAAAGAAATAGCCGAGCAACAATACCAGAACTGGATACAACGAGGTACACAATACGGTCATCATTTTAGCTTGCGGGTACTCATTGAGGCTTTGCAGACCTACTTAGATCGATTTGATGACTGGGAATGGTCTGAATGCATTATCCATTGGTATAAAACTGTGGGTGCTGCGCAAAGACAGGCGCCCGTTCATATAGTGAATGGGTACTGTCATCCGGCAAGGTCGTTCAAGCCTTGTCCGAAGTTTGATGAAGAAAAGTTGCCTCGTAACAGACAGTTTGCTCAGGGAGAGTGGTTTACGGCCAAGTATTGCGATGGGTCGTTAGGAGAAACGTTTGCTATTTTCCGGGGTGAAGGAAATCGTGCAGCGATCTTACAGATGGTAAGAGGCCGCGAATGGGTGCGATCATTAAATCCGCAAGTCAGGTACGATCTCGAAGCGCTTAAAAAATTGTCTCAAGTCCGCGCCCATCAATTGAGCCATTTGCACGCTCAGCTTGGGCGGCAGCTGGATGCTAAAGCGAATGCTCAACGTTTTATTGATAACGTTCAAGCGTTGATTGATAACAAAGGATATCGGTTTAAACTCACTCGGGTGAGTTTAAAGAAAATTCAGATTCAATGTATCGGCGATAAAGAAAAACAATCAGAGGAAGTCATGAATAATTTAATGCAATTAGTTGAGGACTTAAAAAAAGCGGTTAAAGAAGACATTGGAGAAGAAAATTTTCAGTGGGACTCCCACCAAGAAATCAAGGAAAGAAAACCCGGCATTATCCATTCCCAGATCAATCCGGAAAGGATGATTTTAGATATTTCATGTCTTGATTCAGTGATCCTTAATAAACTTTGCGCCATCTTAGAAAAAGCAGGAATGAAGTACAATAGTCTCTTATCCCCCTGCTTGTTAATATTTGCCTCCTCCCAATCTTCTCATGAAAAGATAGAAGAAATCAGCATCTTCTGCTCAGTTCAGTAGGGCTCGTGAGCATTGTAACACAATGGATCTTGCAGACCGGATGATAAGGTTTATTCACACCCTTTATATTTGGCGGCGGCGGGGACGCTGAAGCGGCGGGCATCTTCCAGGCGGTAGGCGGTTAATTCTCGGCCCCAGACGCAGCCGGTGTCTAGGGCTTCGCAGCAAGATTGAGTGGTGCGGCCTTCGAGGGCGGCCCAATGACCGAAAAGGACGCGGTGGGGAAGGTGGTACCACTCGTACCAAGGGCGAAAAATGCCGGGTTCGGAGACTGAGGCGGTTTTATTGGCGAGATCGAGCGTGCCGTCGGCGGTGCAAAATCGCATACGAGTGAAGGCGTTGACAATGTAATCAAAACGCGCCATGCCGGTGAGACTGTCCTGCCAGGAAATAGGGAGTTTTCTTTTGTATTCAAATTCTCGTAAAAAAGTTAAAAATTGAGGTCCTTGCAATTCATTAACGATTTCTGTGGCATGGTCTAACGCGGCAGCCAAACTCCATTGAGGGGGAATGCCGGCATGGACTAATAGGGCGTCAAAATTTGAGAGAGAGATCATTAATGCCTGATGGCGTAGCCAGTCTAATAATTCGAGTTTATCGGGCGCTTGCAAGACCTCGTCTAGAGTATGACCGCCGTGATAGACCACCGCCTCGTAACCAATCGCTAATAAATAAAAATCGTGATTACCTAACACCACCAAAGGATTGGGCAGATTTTTGATAAAGCGCAGCACCGATAACGAATCGGGTCCGCGGTTAACCAAATCCCCGACGAATCCTAATTGATCTTTCTGTCGATTAAAATCAACCAACTCCAACAGATGCTGTAATTCGGTATAACAGCCTTGGACATCCCCTATAATATACGTTGCCATGTGGAAAATATCCGGTAAAATATGAGAAATGATGATAGCATATTTAATTTTAATTTTGTTAGGTATCGTCAGTTCGGCCGATGCGGCGGGCGAGGGCGCTACTCCCAACATTCCAAAGCCCCAATTACCCGTTACCGCCCAGAATGTATTTTATTGCCCGCCGATGACCGCGTTAAAAAAAGATCCGGATAAATTCACTTGGTCGGCGCCGGGCGGATGGCAAAGCTTTGAAATGTCGTTTGTCGATCAAATCACCCGATTTTCAGGCGCTCAATGGCGGGGTACGAATGTGGGACAAATATTTTGCGTTTATCGGGGTGACCTAGAGACTTCTTTTCCGGTATTATTAGCCTACAAAGTGCTGGCTTATGAACCTCAAGGCGGAAAATGGACCGCCAATTTGGGCGGATACCAAAATTGCGAAAGTCCCAACCCAAAAGATTGCCCGTTTTCCATTCGCCTCCAACCGGAGCAAGAGGACGTTTATAAACAAGCAGAGCAACTAAAACGCACTGCGCCCCCCACTTCACAGCCGGGATTTTAAACCATGCGGGTCATTCCCGCGAAGGCGGGAATCCATTTTTGCCCCGCACATTTCGGTGGGTGCAAGGATGGATTCCCGCCTTCGCGGGAATGACAATTTAGGTGCGGATAGTGTAACTTGTTCAGAGGTATAAGAATATGAAGCTGCGAGCTTTACTGGTGACGATTTTACTGTTTATTAATATGGTGTTGGTCGCCTTTGCCATCCTTATTTTTTTCTGCTTAATTCACCTTCTGCCTAAAAAAGAATGGCGCCATCGCGGTCAAGCCTGGTTGCAAAATTGGCCGGTGTGGTGGATGGATGTGAATGCGTGGATTTTACAACTCAGTACTGACGGCAAGTGGCAAGTGGAAGGGCGGGGAGAATTGCGGCCGGATAAATGGTATTTACTGATTTGTAATCATCAGTCGTGGATGGATATCCTGGTGTTAGGGATTTTTTTTCGGCATAAGGCGCCGGTCATCAAATTCTTTATGAAAAAAGAATTATTATGGTCGTTACCGGTCGCCGGTTGGGCCTGCTATGTGTTGGGCTATCCGTTCATGGCTCGGCACAGCCACGAACAAGTGCGGAAAAATCCGCAACTAAAAACCAAAGATATCGAAACAACGCGCGCCGCCTGCGCTAAGTTCAAACAATTTCCCACCGCGATTATGAATTTTGTCGAAGGCACTCGCTTTACCCCGGAAAAGCGCGATGCTCAGCAATCGCCGTTTCGCCATTTATTAAAACCGAAGGCGACGGGGGTCGCTTTAGTATTGCAAGAATTGCATTCGCAACTCACCGGGATTGTAAACGTTACCATTCATTATACCCCGCAGAATTTAACCCTGTGGCAATTTTTACAAGGAAAAATTCAGAAAATTCACGTGGATTATGAAGTACTGCCGGTCACCCCGGACTTAATCGGCGACCCTTACCAAGATCGCGTTTTTCGCAAACGCTTCCAGCAATGGCTGACGGAATTATGGCGAATCAAAGACCAACATTTAAATAAACTATCATCATGACTCAGTTACGTTTAGCTACCCGAAGAAGCCCACTGGCGCTATGGCAAGCCCGGTATGTTAAACAACAGTTGCAGATTCATCATCCCGAATTGTCTATCGAGTTAGTTGAATTCGTGACGGCGGGGGATAAAAGAACCGACGTCGAATTAACCCAATTAGGCGGCAAATCATTGTTTGTCAAAGAGCTACAAACCGCCTTATTGCAACAGACGGCGGATATCGCCGTGCATTCGGTTAAAGATATGTCGGTCACACCCTGCCCGGGTTTAATCTTGTCAGCCGTTTGTCAGCGCGAAGACCCGCGCGATGTATTGGTGGCGGCGCGGGTGTCTCGTTGGCAGGATCTCGCCAAGGGGGCGATTATCGGCACGGCCAGTCCGCGGCGTCAATGCCAATTACAGGCGCTGCGGCCGGATCTGGTCATCAAACCGCTGCGCGGTAATGTCGGCGCCCGTTTAAGAAAATTAGATCAAGGCGATTTTGATGCGATTGTATTGGCGGGTGCGGGATTAAAACGGTTAGGGCTGGAGCAACGGATCAGTCAATATTTGGCCGTGGAAGAATTCTTGCCGGCCATCGGTCAAGGCGCGCTGGGCATTGAATGCCGTAGCGATGATGTGAAAACGCAAGCGGTGATCGCCTGCTTAGACGATATCATCACCCATCGGTGTATCGCTGCCGAACGCGCGGTTAATTTTCGCCTGGGAGGCGATTGTTACACCCCGATCGGCGCCTATGCCCAAATTCATCAGTCGCAATTAACTCTCAGCGCCCTCATCGGCTCTATCGATGGAAGTCGGCTATTAAAAGAAACCGCCTGCGGCGAGGCAGCGGATGCAGAACAAATCGGTACCGTGGTCGCCGAAAAATTATTATCGCGGGGAGCTGCTTCATTATGCCGTTAGCGTTGACCGGAAAAGGTATTGTCATTACTCGGCCTAGGCATCAAGCCGAATCGTTAGCGGGATTAATGGCGAAGATGGGCGGAAAACCGATTCTTTTTCCTACCTTAGAAATATTGCCCGTCGAAAATAATCAAAATTTATTGGCTGCCTTCACTCATCTGAATCAATATGAAATCGCTATTTTTGTGAGTGCGAATGCGGTGCATCACGCGCTATCGCTTCCCCATCCGCCGCTGAGCATGACGATTATTGCAATCGGCAACGGGACAGCTTCGGCATTGAACGAATATCAGATATCCGCCGATTGGATTCCAGAATCTCATCACAGTGAAGGGCTTTTGGCATTGCCGATCCTAAACAACTGCCATGGAAAAAAAATCGCCATTTTTTGTGGCGAAAACGCCAGGCCGTTGCTAAGTCATTCGCTGAAAGATCGCGGCGCAGTCGTTGATGAACTGATTTGCTATCGGCGCCGTTGCCCATCCATCGATGCCGAATTAGTGATGAAACAATGGCAGCTTGAACCGATTGGGTTGATTATCAGCACCAGTGTTGAAAGTTTAAAGAATTTATGGCAATTATTTAAAACAGTAGATGAGCAATGGTTGCTTAGCATTTCATTGCTAGTGATCAGCCCGACAATGGCCGCTCAAGCCAAGAAATTCGGCTTTCGATCGGTAATCGTTGCGAATGGAGCCAGCGATCAAGCGATTGGCAAAGCGCTGATAGAAGCTAAGCAAAAAACGTCCCTTCTGATTCCCTCCCCTTTCCAAGGGGAGGGTTAGGGTGGGGTTTTTGGCTAAAGGGCTGCTAAAGTGCTATAGCGATCACCCCCACCCTAACCCTCCCCCTGGGAGGGGGAGGGAACAGGAGGGGAATTATAGGTGACGGTGTGTTTAAGAGAAATTGGATTTTGATAGTGGGGATCGCGCTTTTGTTGGCGGCGGGCGTGGCTGCGGATATTTCTTTCGGGAAATATATTACCTCTCAAAACCGTAAAGTGAGCGAATTATCTGCCCAGCTGGCGCATCAACAAGCGGAACTGGCCGAATTACAGACTAAATTCTCGCAATATATTCGTCGCCAAGAGCAAAGCGCAAGTTTGCAAGCATTAAACGAAGTCGCTGACATCCTCGACACCGCCAATCTGTATTTACATATCAATCACGATCGCAACAATGCCATTAAATCATTACAATTAGCCCAACTGCGTTTACAGCAATTAGCTGATCCGCGCTTATTGCCTTTGCAGCAAGCATTAGCCAGTGATCTCAATCGGTTGAATGAAACGCCGCCCATTGATCCAACGGATATTTTGTTACGACTACAAACGTTATCGGAATCGATCGGCCGGCTATCGATGATTCCTGAGCCAGTCAAACAACCACCGGCCTCCGAAAAAGAAACGGCGGCGAAAACCACACCACCCTGGTATCAGCAATTATGGAATCAGTTTAAGAATTTATTTGTCATTCACTATCAGCCGGCAACCACAGCGATTATTCCCATCAATCAACGCGAATGGCTGCGTGAGAATATCGCATTTACCTTAGCGCAAGCGCAGTGGGCGGTTCTCCAGCAAAAACAGGAATTATATCAGCACAGTTTGACGATAGTCCGCGAATGGATAATCGCGAATTATCCGGATACGACCGAGCGCAAGAATATCATAGACCGTCTGGATGAATTGCTTTCCATTCATATTGCGCCTAATTTGCCCGATATTAACGCTTCCTTAAACGCCGTTCAGCAAGCGCTTAAAGAATCACCGGCTTTATCTGCACCGCCTGCTGCTGCTCCAGCACCAGCACCAACGCCATCACCCTCACCTGAAAAATTGCCGCCGCCACCGCCGGCAGGCGTGGAAATTTAGCATGATTAAGTGGATCATCATTGTCCTATTGTTACTGGCCGCCATTTGGCTTGGGTGGGAACTGCATCAAAAGCCCTCTGTGGTGCTGATCAGCTTTTATCATTGGCAAATCCAAACGAGTTTGCTGACAGCGATCGGTTTGCTGATTGCTTTGTTTATCGTGATTTATTTTCTGATTCGTTTGATTCATTGGGGGCGGCGCTGGCCTGGCGAGTGGCGGCGCGCTCATCGAATGCAGCAAGCAGAACGATTGACCGAATTGGGCGTGTGTGAATTGATCGAAGAAAAATGGGAAGCCGCCGAGCAACATTTTCAGAAAGCAGCCTCAGATGTTTCGCGCTCATGGCTTTATTATTTAGGCGCCGCATTGGCCGCTCAAGAACAAGCCGCCTATCAGCGCCGCGACGATTATCTGCGCAAAGCCCACCAAACCGCCCCCAATGCGGAGCTCACGCTGGGCATCCTTCAAGCCAAACTCCAAATCCAAAGCCAACAATGGCCCGAAGCCTCGGCCACTCTAAAAAAACTCCAGTCCGCCATTCCTCATCACCCTGTCGTCAAAAAACTCCTTAAATCCTTGCCTAATTATTAATGGTTCGTGATTTGGATGTTTTATCCATAACATTCAAGCCAACTGGGTTATGTCATTCCTGCGAAGGCAGGAATCCATTTTTACCCGCACATTTCAGTGGGTGCAAGGATGGATTCCCCCCCGGCGAAGGCTGGGGCTTCGCAGGAATGACAAGAGCCGTTAATCTATAATTATTGTATGCAAAATTATCCGAGACAATCGCAATGGATGATCTGGCAAAAGCTGGTGGACGAAGCCATTGGCCAGACCGGGTATCATTGCGATGAAAATGTTGAGCATTATTTAATACTGACGTTGGATCATTTTAGTACCGAAAAAGATCTGGCTTCGGTGGTGGTCGCCATCGATTTTCTGTTGGCGCTGAATTCGTTTGGACGCAAAGGCGGCAACCAAATGCGCAAGGTGGGAGATGAATGCTTATTATTGGCGGGCTTGTTTCCTGAAAGGGCGCGGCGCAAACATGTTCCTTTGGAGTATTTTATTAATTTAGGTCAGGAAGCCTATCGCCTATTAACCAATCCGCCGTTCAAATGGATATACGACCCTAAGTTATTTGCTAAACTCAGCCAAGATTTTCCTACTCTCATTGACGTTTTACAAACTATGCGTAAGATTTACAAAAAACCGTTACAGTAATGAAAGGATAGGCATGGACGATAGTATTGGGATCGAATCCCTTCTCAAGGACGATGAACGCTTAGCGCGCGATGCGGTTTCCCAATTTGTGGCTAACGAATTTATGCCGCTGATCATCGAGGCTTATGAACGAGCGCGTTTTCCTGAAGAACTCATTCCGCGTATCGCTGAATTGGGTTTATTGGGTTTAACATTGCCGGAGGAATACGGCGGCAGTGGGGCAGGCGCAGTGACTTATGGATTGGTGTGCCAAGAATTAGAGCGCGGCGACAGCGGCTTACGTAGTTTTGTTTCCGTGCAAAATTCCCTGGTTATGTTTCCCATTTTTCAGTACGGCAGCGAAGGGCAAAAAGATCGTTGGCTAAAATCATTGGCCCGAGGCAAAACGATTGGTTGCTTCGGCCTGACCGAAGCGAATGCCGGTTCCGATCCGGCCAGCATGCGCACTCAGGCCAAAAAGACCGCCGATGGTTGGTTGCTCAACGGCAGTAAACTGTGGATTACCAATGCTGTCATTGCGGATATCGCCATCGTCTGGGCGAAAACCGACGAAGGAATCCGTGGATTTATTGTTGAAAAAGAATTTCCAGGATTTTCATCTCAAGAGATTACCCATAAAATGTCGTTGCGCGCCTCGGTGACCGGAGAATTGATTTTTAAAAATTGTCTGCTCCCGGCAGAAAATATGTTACCGAAAGCCACGCGTGGTTTGGCGGATGCATTAAGTTGTTTGACGGAAGCGCGTTACGGCATCGCCTGGGGCGCTACCGGCGCGGCGATGGCGTGTTATGATATCGCATTAAATTACGCCAAAGAACGCCGGCAATTCAATAAACCCATCGGTTCGTTTCAGCTCACCCAAACTCAATTAGTCGATATGTGGGCTGAAATTAACAAAAGCCAATTGCTCAATTTACACATCGGCCGTTTAAAAGAACAAAAAGCGGCGTCGGTTGCGTTAATTTCACTGGCCAAAATGAGCGGCGCCCGCAGCGCCCTAGAAATTGCCCGCCACGCCCGCAATATCCTAGGCGCCAACGGCATCAGTTTAGACTACCACGTCATCCGCCACCTAAATAATCTAGAAACCGTCATCACCTACGAAGGCGCCGACGCCATTCACCATTTAATTTTAGGTAAATATCTGACTGGTTTTGACGCATTCACTTAGAGTTTTTCATGAAGTAATTCTTTTCATGTGATCTTCTATACTTTCAACAGCTTTTTCTTTTCCCTTCGGCTTGAACAGTCAAGTATTGCTTGACAGTTGCTCCCGGTTGGAATTCATTCTCATCAAAGATTTTTTTAAATGAATCAATAAGAGAGAAATGGCGGCGGGGGTGATGCCGGGGATTCGTTTGGCTTGGGCGATGGTGGCGGGTTTTACCGAGGTGAGTTTTTGTTGTAGCTCGGCGGATAGGCCGGAGATTTGATCGTAGCGGATGGCGGCGGGGATTTCGGCGGTTTCGTATTGTTTTTGCCGCAGGATTTCGTTTTCTTGGCGGGCTAAATAGCCGGCGTATTGAGCTTGAATATCAATTTGTTCGATCACAGTCGGATCCGGGGTGGCGGGGCCGCAATCTGGAATCGACATTAATTGCTGGTAATTAACTTGTGGACGGCGCAATAATTCCCAAGCGTTGTATTCGCGTTCCAACGGCTGAGCAAATAATTCGGCAAATTGCTTGGCAGCAGCCGTTCCTGGATGAAGCCAGTGTTGGCGCAAACGCTGAGTTTCACGTTCGATGGCTTCTCGTCTTTCACAAAAAATTCGCCAACGGTGCTCGTCTACACAGCCCAGTAAGTCGTGACCGATTTCAGTTAAGCGCAAATCCGCATTGTCTTGTCGCAGTAATAAGCGATATTCTGCGCGGCTGGTGAACATGCGGTACGGTTCGTTGGCGCCGAGGGTGACGAGGTCATCGATTAACACCCCGATATAAGCCTGATCGCGTTTCACGATCCAAGGCTGCCGATCTTGCACTTGTAATGCGGCGTTAATTCCCGCCAGCAGACCTTGAGCGGCGGCTTCCTCATAACCGGTGGTGCCGTTAATCTGTCCGGCAAAAAATAAACCATGAATTACTTTCGTTTCCAGAGTCGGTTTCAAGTCGCGCGGATCAAAATAATCGTACTCAATCGCATAGCCCGGCCGGGTGATGTGGGCGTTTTCCAATCCGGGAATGCTGTGAACAAACGCCAGTTGAGTCGCATAAGACAAACTGGTGGATATTCCGTTCGGATACACCTCGTGAGTTTTCAGCCCCTCGGGTTCTAAAAACACTTGATGAGAATCTCGCGAAGCAAATCGCTTAATTTTATCTTCAATCGACGGGCAATAACGCGGCCCAATCCCTTCAATCTTCCCGGTATACAGCGGCGATTCCGCCAAGCCATCAGCGATAATTTCGTGAGTCCGCTGATTGGTATGGGTAATAAAACAAGGAATTTGTGGCGGGTGTTGGCTGGGATGTCCTAAAAAAGACATGACCGGACAGGGAACATCACCCGCTTGCTCTTGCAGTTGGGAGTAATCAATCGTCCGCCCATCGATACGAGGGGGTGTTCCTGTTTTTAACCGCCCCACTCGCAAAGGCAGCTCACGAAGCCGTTGCGCCAGTGCTAAAGCAGGCGGATCTCCGGCGCGGCCTCCTTGATAATTATTCAAACCGATATGGATTTTTCCAGCGAGAAACGTCCCCACGGTTAAGATCACCGCTTTCGCTTTAAATCGAAGCCCCATTTGAGTAATGACGCCTTCGACCCGTTCGCCTTCAATGATCAAATCATCCACGGCTTGTTGAAAAATGCTTAAATTGGTCTGATTTTCTAACACCTGGCGTATCGCACTTTTATACAGCACCCGATCGGTCTGCGCTCGCGTCGCCCGCACCGCCGGCCCTTTGCTGCCATTGAGCACTTTAAAATGAATCCCCGCGCAGTCGGCGCCGTAAGCCATCACCCCGCCCAAGGCGTCGATTTCTTTGACCAATTGGCCTTTGCCCACCCCGCCGATGGCCGG
>Ga0187783_10001883_pt1 | contig 15533 bp, 15 predicted proteins | sample 1015_SJ02_MP02_2_FD_132471 | JGI IMG/M metagenome (GOLD analysis project Ga0187783, IMG submission 132471) | Tropical peat soil microbial communities from peatlands in Department of Meta, Colombia - 1015_SJ02_MP02_20_MG | ecosystem: Environmental > Terrestrial > Soil > Wetlands > Peat | place... | reverse complement strand
GCTGAGAAACGGCCGCCTTGTTGCCGCATAATGTGTCTCGTTGAGTCCTAGAAATTCCTTCCTTGTCATCGATAGTGATGATTGGGCATCTGAAGGGGCGTGATTGCCGATTTGGATCCGGGGCGGCCAAGTCGAGCGAATCCTCCACCTCTACGTTTTTTCAAGGGCTGACCTGCACTCATTGCAGGACTGGGGGTGAGCCAATGATCGCCGCCCTAACTGTTACTTCAGTCGCGTTCGACTATTCGGTGATAGACGCTGACCTCGCCTCAAATCTGCGTCGGCAGGCAACCCGGATAAGAACGCGCATTGGCAAAGCGACGCGGGACTTGATTGACATCGGCCGCGACCTACTCGCCGCCAAGAGGCACCTTGTTGAACACGGCGACTTCACCAAATGGGTTGAAGCCGAAGTGGGCATCGCGCGCAGAACGGCGCAAGCTTACATGGCGATCGCCAAGCTTGCCGACGACAAAGGCGCAGCGATTGCGCTTTTGCCGCCGACCACGGTTCATCGGCTGGCCTCGAAGTCAGCGCCCCCTGAAGTCGTGAGCGAAGTTGTTGCCAAAGCGCAGTCGGGTGATGTGCTTCCGGATCGCATGGTCTTGGAAATGATCCTGGAAGCAAAGTTTCGAAGAAAGAAATCCGCGCGGCATGAGGGAAACGGACTGTCTCAGTCCAAACAATCCAAGATTGAGGGCGAAGCAAAAGGACAAGCCGGACGGAAGACAGAGCACGCCCAACAAAATCGGGAGAAAAAAACATCCGAAGCGGCGGAGGTGCTGGTTAAGGCTCTCGGCACCGACGGCGCCGTCTTGGTCGTAGAAATGTTCTCGGAAGAAGAATGGCCATGGGATCTCATATCCGCGCTGCGCCGGCGAATTGGCGTGATCCCGCCTTGTCAAAGGGCTGCCAATGACGTCGCTGGTTGATCGCGGTCGCTTCGAGAGGCCCATTCTCCGGATCATCGCCGAGGCTGCACAATCGGCGCGCCGGTGCGATGGCTTCACCCTCATCGAGGTTCTGGCTGCACTCGCGATCTCCTCGGTCATCATCGCGGCGACCGTTACGCTTATTCACATGGTGGCGCGAAACTTTGATCGCGCCACGCGGGGCGTGGATGCGGCGGACAGCCTCATGCTCGCCGTTCAACGTCTCGCTTCGGACTTCAGCGCGGCACGTTACACCGTGTGGACAACGCAGACCGGGTTCGCCTTGGCCTTTAAGGCCGAACGGGCAGATGGCGAAAAGCCTGCGCGGATCGTTTTTGTTAGCGAACGCCGGAGCGAATCCGAAACGCTGAAGGATGAAGTTGTCAGCTTGACGATCGAACAAACCGACGAAACGACGCGCCTGGTGCGCCGCCGCGCGGCGTGGACGGGACCGGATCTGTCGATCGATCATCTATCGCCGCAAGATGCCGTTGTTCTTCTTGAGGGCGATCTGGACATCTCCTTCCGTTTCGGGTGGCTCGCGCCTGGACGCGGGCTTGTGTGGAATACGACGTGGATCGGCGAGACGACGCTGCCGCGCTTCGTGCGCCTCGTTCTGCGCGATCGTGCAACCGGCGCCAATCCCGTCGGCGAGGCCGATTTCATCGTTCGCGCCGACGCCCCTTTGGCCTGCGGACGTTCTGACGCAGGCACGGATTGCCTTTCGCATCTATTGCCGGCGGCGCGACGGCGGGCCGCGCTCGAAAGGCTTCCCGGATGACCGGCAACGATCCGCGCCGTGGGGTGGTCTTGCTGATCGTGCTGTGGACGATCGCCCTCTGCTCGGCGCTGGCGATGGCCACATCGGTGAGCTTTCGCAGCTTCGCCGGCATCGGCGCGATCGATCGCGATCGAACTCAAAGCGATGCGCTTCTTACAGCCGGACTTGAAATGGCAGCCAACTTGGCCATGAACTGGCCTGACACGCCTTCCCTTGAGCGCGAGACAACGTTCGATCTGTCGACCGGCACGGTCCGCGCCAGCATCAACGATGAAGGCGGACGCATCGACATCGGAAAGGCACCCCCTGATCTTCTCGCCGCCTTGCTGCACGCGGTCGGCGCGTCGCAATCGCAGGCCGACGGCGTGGCGCAATCGATCGTCGCCTGGCGCGGCCGCAATGACGATCGATCCGCCAACAATAATCCCGCAAACAATAATGCCGCAAACACCGCCAACGCAAACGCATCTAACGATAATACGCCCAACGTCTTTCTGACCCACGTCAGCCAGATCGCCGAAGTCCCCGGCATGAGGCCGGATTGGATCGCGGCGATCACGCCGCTTGCGACGGTGTTTGGCGCTGAATCTGTAAATCCACTGACGGCACCGGCGGGCGTTATCGCATCGCTCCCAGGCGTCGATCGCGACCGGCTCGCGGCATTCCTCTCGGCGCGCCGCAACTCTCCGAATAACGCTGCGCGGCTCGGTGAGATTTTGGGGCCGGCGCAACGCTTTGTCGGACCCAAGCCGCAACTCGTCGTCGCGGTGCAGATCGCGGCAATGCTCGGGGACGGTTATGCCGCCGCGGCGCGCGCTGTCATCGTGCTGTTGCCCCACGACAGCGAGCCTTACCGCGTTTTGGTCTGGACACCGCTTTCGCCTTCCGCCGTTCTGTAATGGAGCGCGCAACCGTGCCGGCATTCACGCAAATCGATGGATTGTTGCGACGATGGCTCGACGTGCTTGTGGCCACCTATTTCGCTTGGCGTGACGCTTGGCGGGCGCAAAGAACGTTCGTTATCTCTCGGGAGAACAATCAGTTCGTCCTTCGCAAGGCGCCGCAGGATAATAAGAGCGCCATCCGCCACGGACTCCGGCAGGAGGAGGACGAAGAGCGCCCGGTGCTGGCGGTCCTTGCTGCAGGCGCGCGCGCCTCCGAAGAGATTTTGTGCGCCGCGCAGTGGGGCATCGTTGTTCTGGAAATACCCAACGAAAATGTGGTGGTAAGGCATATTTCCGTTCCGGTTCAAGCGCGCGAATTCGTGGCCGGAATTATTCGCAACCAGATCGACCGGCTTTCGCCCTGGCCTTCCGAACAAGCCATCTATGGCTTCGAGGCTGATGTCGATACGCGAGAGCCGACGGCATTGGATGTGCGCGTTTTGATCGCTTCGCGCGCCGCTATCGACGCCGCGCGGGAGCAGATCACGGCGGTCGGTCTCGCGGTGGACCGCGTGGTGTCACCCTGGCGTAATGCCGGTAGCGCGACTGCCATCACCCTGTGGTCGCGGCTTGCCGACGTTTCGCCGGAATATCAAGCACGCACGCGGCGCCATATCGGTATCGGCGTTGCCGCCACGATCTCGGCCTGTCTCGTTCTCAGCGTGTGCGCGATGATTTCCGCGAACTTCATCCGCGGTGGGAGCGAAGACATCGCCACTCGGATCGATACACTTCGGCGCCAGCTGCAAGGACCGGCTAGGCTTCAATCCGCCACTTCGCTGCCCCCGGACGAGCGCGAGTGGTTTGACAAAGAGACCTCGCCTTCGGCGATCGTTGTCATCGAAGCGTTGTCGCGCGCGCTTCCCGATAGCGCCTATCTGACTGAGCTTAGTCTGCAAGATACGACGCTGCGCATTGTCGGACTGACCACCGATGCTCCGCCGCTCATCGCCTCGCTGGAACATTCGGGATCCTTGACCGGCGTGCATTTTTTCGCGCCGACGACGCGCGAACCGGACGGCACGCATTTCAGGTTCCACATCGAAAGCCGCGTCGAACCTCTCGCCGTTTTTGCGAAAGCGAAACAATGACCAAGTCAGACCGGGAAGCGTTGTTGTCAGTTGCCGTACTCGGCGCGCTGCTTTTCGTTTGCGCAAATGCGGTTGGATTTTCTTGGCAAGCGCGGTCCGCCGCCGCGCGCGAATTCGACGTGCGCAGTGCGCTGTTGTCGCAACTCGAGGCCCGCGCCCCGAACCGAAACAAGGCCCGGCTTTCGGGCACAGCGGCGCCGGCGGCCGCTTTTCTGGCTGCTCCCACGCAGGGACTCGCCGGCGCGCAGCTGCAGGCCTATCTGCAGCACGTGGCGGACACCCACCACGCGACACTGATCTCGTCCGGAATGGAGGCGACTAAGCACGAAGACCAACCGGACTCGATCCGCTTGCAAGCGACACTTGATGCGGATCTTCAGTCGCTACAAGCGTTGCTCTACCAACTCGAAAGCGCAACGCCTTACGTTTTCGTGGATTCGCTGAATATTCAGATTCCAGGCGTCAATGCGCAACGCGCGGTGGAGGACCCGCTCTTGCGCGTCACGCTAGGGCTGCGCGCAGTTTGGCGGCGTGAAGCGGCATGACAGTCCTGCGGCCAGCTTTGACAGCAGCGATCTTATGGATCGCGACGTTACCGGCCCCTGCGGCCGACCCGACGCCGCACACCGAGACTCATCGCGATGCTGCGCCTCCGGTGAGCGCGCTCGCAGTGCAGCCGCTCGAGCGTATGTCGAATACCCGCGATCGTCCGCTGTTTTCGCCGACCCGGCGTCCGCCGGCGCCGCCGCCACTGGTCGCAAGGGCGCCGCCACCGCCGCCCGATGTCGCGTTGCTCGGCGTCGTCATGGATGGTGAAGACGCGCGCGCCGTCGTGCGCACCGGCCCGGCCGCAAAAATTCAGCGTGTGGGAATCGGCGACGATGTTGGCGGCTGGAAAGTCGGCCAGATCGAAGCGCGGCAGTTGGTCTTGCTGCTGGATGGTCGCACTGCGACGTTCACGATTTTCATGGGCAGCAACACAAAAACGTCGGCAAATGCCGGCGCGGCCGAACTGCCGTCGGGCGCGCCTCCTCAAAACGTTACGCAGCAGCCTCATGCCGCGACGGACGAGCCGGTGCCGGCCTCGCGGAGACGTACACACTAGCTCACCTCATCCCGCCAGAGTAACAGTTGAACGAAGTTTCTCGTCGGTCGTTTCCATTCACACGCCATTTCATTTACGCGCTTACGAAATCGCGCCGTGAAACGCCGTCTTATTGCCCCACAATGTTTATTGTTGGGTCGTACAAATTCCATCCTTGTCCTTGATAATCAGTAAATTCCGTTCCCGCGAATTGTACGGAGGAGAGTTCCACCTCCAAATTGATTTCAGCGTCTAAAATAATGATTCCAACGGCGAAGCATTGCGAGACGCCATCTGTCTGTTTCGAGTTCAGTGGGAACGGTTCGGGGATCGGACAAATATGCATCACCTGCGGGCCAGCATTGTTTTGTTGCAGTTTTTTTTATTCGTCGGGTGCTCGGCGTTGTCACAAAATGTTTTGCAGAAACAGCCAGCGGCGAGCATGGGATCTTCAGACGCGGTCGTTTCTTCGGTTAACAATGCAGACCTCACGGCGCGTTTCCCAGCCTCGGCCAACGATGGCGCCACAAATTCGAGCGACGCACCGGCCCCCATGCTTTTCCCGGGCGCCGAGCCTGCTTCGGTCGCGCCCGCGTATAATTCCGAGGAGCGCTCCGCGTCAGCCGAGGAGCGCTCCGCATTGGGCGAGGAGCGCACGGCATCGGCCGAACCGGTCATGCTTCGCGGCGACGGCGTCGAAATGAATTTCGAAGGCACCGACATAGCAACCGCAGCGAAAACGCTATTGGGCGATATCCTTCACCTAAATTTCGAAATTGATTCTCGCGTCCAGGGAAGCGTGACGCTGGCCTCAGTGGGTCCGATTCCGCGCAAGGACGTGCTACCGACATTTGAAAGCGCGCTGCGCATGCAGAACGCTGCCCTGGTTCACGACGGCAGCTTTGTGAAGATCGTGCCGCTTGGCGACGCTGCGGCGCACGCTTCCGTCAGCATCGGCGCCGGAGAGCCGGGGTTCGGGGTTTCTGTCGTGCCGCTTCGCTATGTCTCCGCCACGACGGTGGCGAAGACGACTGACAATTTACTCGGGCGACAGGATGCGATCCGCGTAGACGCCGCAAGAAATCTAGTTTTCATTCAAGGAACCGCGTCCGAACGTTCGGCCGCGATCGATGTCATTTCGACCTTCGACGTCGAATGGCTGCGTAATCAATCGGTCGGCGTCTATCCGCTTAAGTCGACGTCGCCCGAATCGATGATCCAAGAGCTTGAAAAGGTGTTCGAGACCGCTAGCGGCGGTCCGGGACAAGGCGTCATTCAATTCCAGCCGATCTCGCGGATGAACGCCGTGATGGTCGTTACCAAGAACCCGGACTATCTCAAGGAAACGACGCGGTGGGTGCAGCGGCTCGATCGATCCGACACCACCGGCACCACGGTGCGAACCTATCGCCTGAAATACGGCAACGCAGCGGAGGTTGCCAACATGCTCGCCAAGATATTTGGCGGCCAGCAATCCGACGCGGCCGACAATTCGCCGACAAATCAGATAGCGCCCGGCAGTACCACAGCCGAGTCTCGGCTCGACTCGCTCGACAAGGGCTCGCAAACCGGCAACACCGCTGGCCAGACCGCGAGTGCGATCCCGACCGCGGGCGGAACGACTGCGCAGCCGATCGCGGCCGCCTTCGAGGCCTTTTCCGGCCAAAAAAATACGGATGCCAAGGGACCGCAAAACGGCTCGGTGACCTCGGCGGGCAATGACACGCACGGCGTGCTAAAAAACGTTCGAATTACCGCAGACACGGTCAACAATGCCGTCTTGGTTTATTCCAACCAAGAGGACTACCGCGTCATCGAAAGAGCTCTGCACGACGTCGATCGGCCGCGTTTGGAGGTCGCAATCGATGCTACAGTTGCTGAAGTCACGCTCACGACGGATTTGCAATTCGGCGTCCAATACTTTCTTTCCAGCAATAGCGCTTCGCTCGGACTGTTCGGTATCGCGACGCAGACAGTGACTTCCGCGGCGCTCCAACAAGTCGTTCCAGGCCTGAACTTGCTGTTGGGCTCCCAGTCGTCGCCCAAGATAATTCTGAATGCGCTTTCGAGCGTTACCGACGTCAAGGTGCTTTCCTCGCCGTCGATTGTCGCATTGGATAACCAGCCGGCACTCCTGCAGGTTGGCGACGAGGTTCCGATATCCACTGGCACCGCAACGATTCTGTCGAGTTCAAGCACACCGATTGTCAATCAGATCGAGCTCCTCAATACCGGTGTGATTCTAAAGGTGTTGCCGCATGTCAACGCCAACGGCAGCATCCAGCTCGAGATCGATCAAGAGGTCTCAAGCGTCGTCAATGCCAATAACAACGCTCAGCAGACGCTGACGCCGACAATCTCGCAACGACGCATTCATTCCACGGTGGCGGTGATGAGCGGCCAGACCGTCCTACTGGGCGGTCTTATTAGCGACAACACGCAGAATACGCGGTCGGGAATTCCTGGTCTGAGCGACATAAAGGTTCTAGGAGCGCTGTTCGGTACCACCGACAACGCCAAGACGCGCTCCGAAATCATCATCTTCATCCGGCCGCAGCTTATTCGGAATAGCGTCGACGCCCGCGCGGTCACCCAGGAGTTCCGCGAAAGACTTCAGTCTATGAAAGGCACGCGTTCGTTCGTGAAAGGGGAGGATCTGACATCGCCGACCCAATAGTGAGAAGGGGCATTGTGGACGAAAGTCTTTGCCCCAATTTGGCAATCCTCGCTGGGGCGAGCGCGGTCATCGTCTTGCTCTCGGTTCTGATGTTGCCATGGCAAGTGGCCGTTGCGTCGGCCGTGCTGGGCGGCCTCATGATCGCCGGCGCGGATGTTGATGCGAGAACCTTCCTGTTGCCGGATATCATCACATGGGGCGCCGTAGGCTGCGGCGTCGCCGCGGCGGCGGCGCTCGATCCATACGAGCCGTGGCGCGCGGGCCTGGCCGCAATAATGCGCGCGGCGGGCACCACACTTGCGCTTACCTCGCTGCGCGCGTGTCACGCCCGGCTGAGAACACGCGAAGGCCTTGGTTTCGGCGATGTGAAGCTCGCGGCGGCGGTTGGCGCTTGGCTTCCCCTCGAGGCAATCCCGCTGTGCTTTGGCCTGGCAGCCGGCGCAGCGCTGGTGGCCGTTCTGCTTGCCCGCTTGCGTGGTGAAGCGGTCTCAGCATCGACGAAGATTCCGTTCGGCGCATTCTTGTGCCCCGCCCTGTGGCTTATTTTCTATGTGGGCGTGTTGCCAGGGTAGCCGCAAACACAGACTGTCACGAATGCGCTCATCGTTTTCGGTTGCCGATGCTTTCTTTGCTTTATCAGTGCCGTCGACGTTCCCAGAAGAAATCCACATTCTCTTTTTGTGTCCACAACGAATAGCTTTATCTGTTCCGTATTTGTTGATCATTAACAAAACCTTTTGATTCCATTTTTTTGCAAACTTGGAGCCTTAAATAAGTCGACGGCTTGAGGTCTGATGTTTCTTCGGATGGCAACGCCGCAACGCGTAGTGGGGAGACGAACATGCCAAAGCTCCAATTTGCACCACGATCGAAATATTTGCTCGCGAGCACGGCGCTGATGTTGAGCGCAACGATGTGGTCGGGATCCGCGCTGGCGCAAGCTCAGAGTCAAACTCAGTCACAATTCGGCGGGGGTGGCTTTGGCGGTAGAGGCGGAGGGGGTGATGGTAATGGTGGTGGTGGCAGCGGTACCGGTGGTGGTGGCGGTACTAGCGGACAACAAGCCACCGATCCCGGCGTAAGAGGCGGACTGGCTGGCGCCGGAGGGCCGCTTCCCGGTCTAAGCGCGGCCGAATTAGCCTTCTTCAATGCTGCGGTGGTCCGGTTTGAAAATGTCGACGCAGTCGCCAACGGATTGGGTCCGGGATTCAACCTCAATAGCTGCTCAGGTTGTCACGCCCAGCCGGCAACAGGCGGCACCTCTCCAGCGACTAATCCAGAAGTGGCGGTCGCAACCTTGAACGGCGCCAAGAACGTCGTGCCGGCATTCGTCACGGCGAACGGACCAGTGCGCGAAGCGCGTTTCGTACTCAACTCCAATGGCACTCCCGACGGCGGCGTGCATGACCTTTTCACCATCACGGGCCGCTCGGATGCGCAAGGCTGCAACCTCGCGCAGCCTAACTTTGCCGCCGCTATCGCCGCGAACAATATCATTTTCCGGATACCCACTCCCACCTTCGGGCTCGGATTGGTGGAAAACGTTTCAGACACTGGGCTGCAGACGGCGTTTCAGAGCACCGCACAACAAAAGGCGTCGTTGGGAATTTCCGGAAACTTCAATGTGAGCGGCAATACCGGCAACGTCACCCGCTTTGGGTGGAAAGCGCAAAACCCCTCTCTGTTGGTCTTCAGCGGCGAGGCCTACAATGTCGAAATGGGCGTGACCAACGATGCCTTTCCCGAAAAAAGGAACAGCCCGCCGCCAAGCTGCCAGTTGAATCCTCTTCCGGAAGATACAACCAATCTGACGGACAGCACCAACGGCGTGAGTCCGGCTTCGGGCATCTCTTCAGACATCGTCAACTTCGCGGCGTTTATGCGGATGTTAGCTCCGCCGACCCCGGCAAACAGCACGTCGCCGGCGACGACGGCGTCGGCAACGCCATCGCCGACAACGACATCGTCGACGACAACCGCCACTGTTGAGGTGGCCGACGCCGATCCGACAAGCGTCCTGTCCGCGGCTTCTGGAACGTCATCGACATCCGTGGCAACGACAGGCTCGACGACGACCGCCGGATCGACCGGTTCGACCGCTTCGATCACGCGCGGTCAGCAGGTCTTTGCCAACATCGGATGCCAGGCTTGCCATGTGATCAGTCAAACCACCGGCAACTCCGAGATTGGCGCTGCCGCGACCAATGTCACGTTCCAACCGCTGAGCGATTTCGCTTTGCACAATATGGGCACACGGCTCGCCGACAGAGTCTCCCAGGGCGCCGCGACGGGAAATCAATTCCGCTCCGCGCCGCTGTGGGGCGTCGGCCAGCGTATCTTCTTCCTTCATGACGGCCGCACCACCGATCTGAAGGTCGCCATCGAACAACACGCGAGCAGTGGCTCGGAAGCCAATACCGTGATCAACAACTATAATATGCTGAGCGTCAGCGATCAGCAATCGCTGTTGAACTACCTGCGCTCGCTGTGATCGCGCGCTTACCCACGCCGCGGCGCGCATTGTATTTGGGCGCCGCAATCTGTGTGTTGGGCTTCTTCGCCTGGCAAATTGGAGCCGCGATATCTCTTCGCGGCACCAAAACATTCATGTCGAATCCGGAGGATGGAAAGGTCGCCCAGGGCAGCTATGTAAGTGGCTATTTCGGCTTGAGCTACCGTTTGCCGCAAGGCTGGATCGTCGGCGAAGCCGGACCTGATCCTTCGCAGTCCGGCTATTACGTGCTGTCGACCTTGGTGCCCAAATCCGAGCCCGATGCCAACATCCTCATTGCTGCACAAGACATGTTCTTCGGCGCCAGTACGGACAACAACGTGGAAGACAGGGCGCGCGATTTTCAGCAAGCGGTGTCACAGGTTGACGGCATGATCATCGACCGCAGTCTGATGGAGGTGAAGGTTGCAAACCATCTCCTCTATCGCGTCGATTACAGCGGCGTCGGTCTCTTTCGCGCAAGACTTGCAACGGAAGTGCGGTGCCATGTCGTCAGCGTCAATGTAACGACGAGCGACGAGGAGCTGCTGGAGCGTCTCGCCGGCAACCGCGATAGCCTTTCTTTCACGACAACACACAACGCTGCATCTTTGCCGCCGCCCTGTGTGAAAGACTACGCGGTTGGGAATAATGTCCTTCACAAAGTCGATCCGGTATCGGTGGGTCCGAAATTCGTACCGATCCCCGTCCGGATTAATGTGGCCGCGGACGGCAGCGTTAGGCACGTGCATGTGATCCACGCGACAGACGACCAGCGTCGCACCATCGAGGAGGCGCTGTATCAGTGGAAACTCAAGCCTTATGTGGTCGATGGCCGTCCAAGTCCAGTCGAAACCGGGTTGGTCTTCAAGGTTACGACGGGTAACGAGGAGTCGCGTTGAGCGATCAGGACGCCGCGATCATCGCGCCGGCATCATGGCGTCGCGATATGCCATACGTTGTTGCGCCCGTCACCATCGACGTCGCCCGGCTTGTGGTCGTCCATCCATGTGTAGAGCGGCTTGCCTTTGTACGCCCATTGCTTCGAGCCGTCGTCGCGGACGATAACCGTCCAATCCCCTGCGGTTTTGGCGTCAGCCGCTGCCGTGAGGGGTGGCCAATTGGTCTCGCATCTCCCGTTGCAAGCCGATTTGCCGGGCGTGGTGTCGCGGTCGAATGTGTAAAGGGTCATACCATCGGCATCGACCAATGTTTTGCCTTTCGATGTGTCAGCAATTTTGGCCGGCGCGGCTGTTTGCGACGACGCGATCGAGGCACCGAGGACTAGAATTACAGAAACCGCCGTTAACGCGACTGTTCTTTTCATGACGCCGATTCCTTGGTTGCTCTCGAGCCTGCGAGTCAACTCGTATAGCAGACGCGAAACAAAAGTTTTCAGACCCGCCTAGATTTCACGCAGATCAAAGCGGATTGTTTGCGGATATTTGCCGAAAACATGATCGCTACCACTTTTTCGCAACGGAAGATGAAACTTAAAGAGAGCCGTCAGCTATTTAAAATACGTGACGCCGCAGCTTTGTTCGCCGACGCGCTCCTCAACAGTTTGCTTGGCCGCCGGGACCGTTGTGCCGGGTTTCGGCAACTGGTAATCAACGGTCACGACGCTGCCTTCCGGCGCATTCTGGGCTGCTTCGTACGTTCTTTTGCCGATTGGATCGTCCTTAAGCGACAAGCTCCGGACATCGGCATTCAACAGAGCGGGACTTTCGTAGGCGGTGATTTTGCCGTCCGACATGTTGTAGCAGAATACATAGAGATCGTGGTCGCGGAACTGCTTGTTGCTCGGATCGTTGAATTGGCTCAGTGCCGCAGCCTCATTGGTTTTCAGCGCGCTGATGGCGCGATCGAGCATCGCTCTCGCCTCATCGGCAGTTCCGAATTGTTGAGCGCCGACCGCTACTGCACTCCACAGCAGCAACACGGCGGTTGTTCCGGACGCAACGACATTCTTACTCATGGAACCCCTCAACAAGACTGGACTGTCCTTATATACGGAAACTGTATTTGCGAAAGTCAAGCGCGCGGGTTTTTCTCCACCGGCGTCGCGCTGAAAAAAGCCGCAATGACATCGGCACAAATATCGACGCTTTAGCGACTTAACTCGCTGACGGAACGGTCGAGATCCCGAAGGTGGGCGCGCATTTCTTCCAAGGCGAAACCCAGCGCAAAGACCCGCTCGACCGTATCCATGGAGAGACCGACCGTGAGACCGTCACTGCGAACCTTGGTAAACGCTTCGGCATAGCCCTCGATCGCCGCCTCGGCAGGGTCAAGCAACGACGGGATTCCGCCCCTCGTGAGAACTTCGGCAGTCTGGTGGAGATATTCGGCGACCGCCTTCGTTACCTCTTCGAGCGGAGGTCCGAGGTGTGTTCGGAGCGTGTCCGGAAACGGTGCGACTGCGGCCCGTCCGATCATAATGAGATCGTGGCGGAGCCTCAGCAGTGTCCGCAGTAGTGGCCCGATGTCGGGCTGAGCGTCCAGAAGGCCTATCTGTTCGTGCCGAACCTCGATAGCGGTTGCTTCTAACTGCGCGAACACACGCCCGATACTATCCTGAAGCTGAGCAATGACGGTAGCATCGCGATTTTGTGTAAAGCCCAGGAATAGTTCCGGCAGTTGGCGTGCCATCAGGCCGAGCATCTGTGACGCGGTTTCCGTCGCCAGAGATCGGGCACGTGCTGGAAACACCAACAACGAGACCGCTACAGCGGTGACACCGCCAACGGCGACTTCGATCATGCGATAGAGTGCCGACTGGATCGGCCCCACGTGGGAGATTGCTGGGACCAGTACGACCAAGACGCCTGTAAATGTCGCGGCGGTGAAGCTCGGGCTCATGGCACCGAGCAGAGCGAGCGGCGCGACGGTAACGGCCAAAACAGCAATCAGCGCAAATTCATTCGTATGCGGAATCAATGTGGCTATTGCACCAGCATAAACCGCTCCACAGAGCGTGCCGATAACATAGTCAATCGTGGCTTTCAGAGACCTTCCGAACGTGACCCGCGTCAGAATAACCGCCGTCAATACCGTCCAGAGTGGAAGCGGAACGTTCAACAACAGCGACAACGTCAAGCCGAGAACGGCGGCAACGGTCACCCTCAGCGAAAGTCCCAGTTGACCCCTATGTTCTTGGGCCAGTGCGACGAGAGACGTCCACCGTGTCGCAATCCCGTTCATGAGTAGGCTCCTGACGAGGATTCCCAAAATCGAGTCCCAGAGAATTTTCGATTCGTTGAGGTTCGTTCAATGATCAAGATGCGAATCCGGAGTGAAAGCTCACTGCTTTGTGCTGTATCCCGCCTTCATCGGGCGGCAAATTCTAACGCATGAATTGTTTTCTCAGCCAATCGACAACGACGTCCGCCATTTGATTGATCACATCCGCATCCGTGCGGCCGGATCGCCCCGGTACATGGAGTGAGTGATCGGCTTCGTTAATGACGTGAAGCGTGGCCCCGCTGCCGAGCTTTTCGGTGACAATTCTGATGAGAGGCAGCTCCGCGAGCTTATCTTTACCGCCCTGCAGGAACAGCATTGGTATAGATATTCTGGACAGGTGCGACGCCCTGTCGGTCGACGGCTTGCCCGATGCGTGAAGCGGAAAACCGAAGAAGACGAGTCCGCCGACATTCGGTAATGCAGATGCGGCCTGAGCCTGCGAGGTCATGCGTCCGCCGAACGATTTACCGCCGGCGATCAGCCTCGTGTCCGGACAGCGCTGCCTTGCTGCATCGACGGCGGCACGAACTGCGGCCTGCGCGACGGCGGGAGGGTCCGGTCTCCTGGCACGAGCTTCCATGGAGGGGAATTGATAGCGCAAGGTTGCAACGCGACGGTCGAACAGCGCCTTCGCCACGTTGTCCATGAACGGATGGTTCATGCCCGCCCCTGCTCCGTGGGCGAAGACAAAGCACGCCGCGGCATCGGCCGGTTTGAGGAGAAGCGCCGCGACAGAACGTTGGGCGTCGAGGTCGACGCTGAGGCTTTCCATGGGCGATCCGAACCGCGCAAGGCGCAAAACTTATCGAACGGCGAGCCGTGTCGTTTTAAATACCTGGCAGTATGGAAGCCGTTTCACAAGGCGGAACCCGCCCACCGTGGGCGCCTACTGTGACCCCAGTCACAGCCACAAATCCCGGCTGCCTTTATCTTCAAGGGGAGTTCTCTCAGAAAGGGAAACTCCCAATGTCCAGTAGTTTACGCGAGCTGCGCACCAAGAGAGCAGCACCTTCGCGGTCTTGGCTGGCCGCGGCGGTCACAGACCCCGGCCTCATTGCAGTAGTGCTTTTTTGTGCGATCGGCCTGTTGGTCACTTTGAATCTGATTCTTCGTTTTCCGGATCTCGGCGTCATCATCGCGCAATACAATCAGTTCTGACGGGATGGCCTCGCGGTGATTCGCCGCGCCCTCGCCGCTCGGCTGCTTGGTCCCAACCATGGCAAAGCGCCCTGCAGGATATTTCCGCGGCCGGTCCGACCGCCGCAAATACCGTTTCCTCTCGATTTTCCGCCGTATCGACATTTTTCGAACCAATTCCGCCCGATTTTGATCGTTTGAGTCGGGTCCTTCCTTGACAGGGTTTGCTGCATGTCCTCATCGGACGATGTTCCCTATTTTTCGCGCTTCTTGGTGAAGTTCATCGAGATTTTCGCCGCTGGCTTCGCGACTGCGGTCAGCGGTTATATGATTGCGCACCTTACTGGCGCGTTGTCATCTTCTACGCCGGCCCCTGCGGGAACCGCTATTCAAGTCGCTCCGAGCGCCAGCACGGCGCCCGGCAGCCTGCCCGTCCAGGTGACTCCGACCGCTTCGGCCGATGTTAATGAACAGCACGCAGCACCTCAGCAGGAGGCGAGCGCTCCGGCTGGCGCGCAACCGGCGCATGGGACCGAGCCGGCACATGCGTCCGACTCGGCACATGCATCCGAGACAGCACATGGAACCGAGCCAGTGCATGGGACCGACTCAGCGCATGGGACGGACCCAACGCATGGGACCGAACCAACGCATGGGACCGAAATGCATGCGACTGCGAACACAACGAAAGCAGTCGCCGCGCGCAAGCACCCGGAAACAGAAACCGACTCGGCGACGAGTGCGGCCGAAAGCAAGCGTGATCAAGAATCAGTCTTGGCCCGGATCAGGGCTGCTCTCGCCAATAGCAATGCCAAGCCGACAAATCCGGCCGACCCAACGCAACGTCAGGGCAATCCCCTAGGCCCCGCCACGATTGGGTCACAGTCACGGCCGGTCACAGATCGGATCGGTGGCGCCCCGGCTGTTCCCGCCCCAGCTGCCCCCTCCGTCACGACAGCGCCGCCCGATTCTGCGAAACCTACCTCACCGCCGGTCCAGCAATCAGCCACCGAGCCCAGTCCGCTCACCACTATCGAAATACAGTCACGGCCACGGCCAGTTGCCACCGATCAATCAGCTCCGGCTCCTGCGAGCCAGGAAGATAGCGGCGTGTTCTCCGCCCTCGACCGGTTGCGTCACGACCCACTTT
>Ga0187783_10001882_pt1 | contig 15540 bp, 17 predicted proteins | sample 1015_SJ02_MP02_2_FD_132471 | JGI IMG/M metagenome (GOLD analysis project Ga0187783, IMG submission 132471) | Tropical peat soil microbial communities from peatlands in Department of Meta, Colombia - 1015_SJ02_MP02_20_MG | ecosystem: Environmental > Terrestrial > Soil > Wetlands > Peat | place... | reverse complement strand
TCGATTGGAGTGCGCATGCTTCGCCCCGGCGGTGGAACTGCCCTCTATGACGCGCTCTACTTTGCCTGTCGCGACAAGCTGTTGCGGTCCCAGCGCACCACGCCGGTGCGCAAGTCCATCATTCTGCTCAGCGATGGGGACGACAATCAGAGCCATGTGACTCGAGAAGAGGCAATTGAGATGGCGCAGCGCGCCGAGGTGGTTGTCTACACCATCAGCACGAATCTTTCCGGCAGCGGAAGCCACGGAGACAGAGTGCTCGAGCGCATCGCCGAGGCTACCGGCGGCCGGGCCTATGTTCCCTTCCAACTTACAGAAGTAGCCAATGACTTTGCGAACATTCAGGAAGAACTGCGAAGCCAGTATGCGATCTCCTACAAGCCCGCGGATTTCCGGCCTGACGGTCGCTATCGTACGATCCAAATCCTGGCCATGGAAAAGGGTCTGCACGTGCGCAGCCGCCACGGTTGGTTCGCACCCTCCCAGTAGATCCCGATGGCAGGGTACTCCGGCACTCCATTGCCCAAGAAGCTCGGCATCAGGGAGCAGTCGCGCGTCTGCCTCGTCGGCTTGCCGTCTGAAGTCGAATCCGACCTGAAGGACGCCTTGGCGCGCTGTCGCGTCGTGCAAGCGGGCCGAGAGCCGCTCGACTTTGCCATGATTTTTGCCAGGACAGGGGTGGATCTCCGAAGAGATTTCCTAAGGCTTGCCAGGCGGCTTGCCCCGGCAGGCATGCTCTGGGTGAGCTGGCCGAAGCGGGCTTCGGGAGTGTCCACGGATCTCAGGGAAGATCAAGTGCGAGGAATCGGTCTTGCCGCCGGCTTGGTCGATGTCAAGGTCTGCGCCGTGAACGAGGTCTGGTCCGGCCTGAAGTTCGTGATTCCCGTCAAGGACCGCGCCGCCCGGCGTTCCTAGTCGCCAGTTCCGGTTGAGCTAATCCTGCTTGGACACGGCGTAATAGCCATTTCGCGACTGAACCTTATAATCTTTGTTCTTGACGCGGATTTCGACCTTCCGGAAAGTTCCATCCAACTTGGCATTCGTGGGCGTGTAACCAATGTTGTATTGGCTGCGCAGCTCATTGGCGATCTGGTCGAATCCTGCCTTCAGTTTGTCGAGCTTATTGCCCACCTCGATGACTCGTCCTCCGGTTTCCTCGGTAAGCTTTCTCATCTCCCGATCGCCACTGTAGCCGCCGAAACCGTAGAACGCCCGATCCGCGCACAGCAGAACGTAAGCAATGCTGTCGGATTTCTGGGCAGCTTCAATGGCGTCTTTGATTCTCAGCTGGCTACCCTGATCTTCTCCGTCCGTGAGCAGAACCATCGCCTTGCGGCCCACCTGTTGCGCCAATTCATCATGCGCCGCCAGATAAACGGCATCATAAAGCAGCGTCCCTCGCGGGGTGCCCACGGTCGGGACCGTGCCTCCGCCCAGGCCCGGAATGCCGGTACCGCCACCCCCAGCCGTGTTGATGCGGGCGCTGTTGAGCGCCACCTTCAGGGCATGGATCGAGCTTGTGAAGTCCTGCAACAGATCGACATCGACGTCAAAACTGATGACAAATGCCAGGTCTTTGTCGCGCAGGATTCGGGTGAGAAAATCGCCCCCCACTTCCTTCTCCATGTCGAGAACCCGCGTTTGGCTGCCGCTTGAATCGATCAGTATGCCGAGGGTAAGAGGAAGATTCGACTCTGCGGCGAAGTATTTGATCGTCTGCGGCTTCCCATCTTCGAAGATCTCAAAGTCATCCTTGGTCAGATTAGGAATGAGCGCTCCCTTCTTGTCTTTCACGTTGAAGAAGAGCTGGACTACGTTGACATTAACCTTTACCGTCGTGGCAGCCTGATCCTGATCTTGATCAGTGGGGGATGAGACCTGCGCGATCGCCTTGGCGACGGGCAGATAGCCAACAAGGATCCCTAGAACGACCGCACGCAGAATTCGAAGCAGGTAGGGTTTCGACATGAGGTGTCTCTCCCAGTTTTTTGTTAGTCTATCCCTTAGGCGGTTAGATGCAACAATTAACCGCACTAAGCATCCTAAGAGGAAGGGTTGCGGCTGAAAGGGCATGCTCGTGAGGACCATGACCGACGGATTGCGGACCTTGGTGCTGGCAGCGATTGGGCTCGGGTTTTTCGGCTTGTGCGGGTTAGCCCAACAGCAGTCAAATCAACAGATTCCGGATGCCCCTTCGACGGTGAAGCCGCCCAGCCAGCTTCCGTCTGCCCCTGAACCGCAAGTGCCTCCCTCAACCAATGCGCCCACACCTCCTCCGCCTGTGCCTCCGAACAATCCCCCACCCTCCTCATCCACAGCCACCCCGAATTCGACGCCGGACGCAGATGGAGCGGTTTCCCCGCCCCCATTCAAGGTTACGCCTGTTCCCTCCGGCAGTGTACCTACGGATCAGTCTGGCAGCCAAGTGCCCCTCTACAAGATTGTGGCCAATGTGAATCAAGTCATCGTCCCCGTGCGCGTCACCGATGAATCGGGACGCATGGTCAGCGGGCTCTCGCCTACGGATTTTTCGGTTTATGAGGACGGCAAGAAGCAGGCCATGAATTTCTTCACCAGCGATCCCATTGGGCTTTCGACGGCTGTGATCCTCGATCTTGGCATGCCCGATGCGACGTTACAAAAGGTGAATGAGACGTTTCCAGCGCTCCAGGCAGCCTTCAGCCGGTATGATGAGGTTGCACTTTATGTCTATGGGGAAACCGTGACCCGGATGGCGGATTTTGCCGCCGTGGGCAGTCAACTCGAGGCCAGGCTCAATGAATTGAAGGCGGTGCGGGGTGAGAACAACGGAGTTCCAGTCACCAGCGGCCCGATGGGACCGAATGGCCCGGCCATCAACGGAGTTCCCATGGGTCAACCCACAACTCCGGTGACCACGCCGTCGAAACGTGCTCATGTGATGAACGATGCAATCTTTAAGGCGGCGCTCGACCTGGGACGACAGGCGAAGACTCGCCGAAGGGTCATCTTTATAATTACCGACGGCCGCGAATTCCGCAGTGACGCCAAATACGATTCGGTGCTGCAAGTTCTTCTTTCCAACGACATCATGGTTTACGGCGTCGGCGTAGGTTCCTCGGCGCTTCCTGTCTACCGAACTCTCTCCAGACTGCACATTCCCGGTCAGGGATACAGCGATATGCTGCCCAAATATGTCAACGCTACCGCGGGCGAAATGCTCAGCGAAAACTCCAGGTCGGAAATCGAGGATGTCTATCAACGCCTGATTGGCGACGCTCGCAATCAGTACACGCTGGGATATATTACCCGCGCCGCTCCGATGAGCACCGCTCGCCGCGAGATCGAGGTCAGGGTCAGCCGTCCGGGCTGCCATAGTTCCGATGTTCGACCGTGCATCAACGTGTTCGCGAAAGAATGGTATTATCCGCTTCCGGCACGCCCCGACTAGATCCGGCTCGAGACCCACCCGTTCTTGCCCGAAGATGGGTGGGACACAAGCCTGCGAGGATACACGGGCACGCCAGGTTTGTCCTCGAGTTGGTTTCTCGCCTTGGACCAACCCTTCACTCGTAACGGAGGGCCTCAATCGGATCCAGTCGCGAGGCTCGAATCGCGGGCAGCATTCCACTCACCAATCCGATCAGGCCGAGAATGAGGATGGCGACGATCAATGTGCCCGGCTCGATCACCAGCCGAATATCTCCCGCTTCGGCGTGCTTGGCTACGGCGCTATACAACGTCAGCCTTCCCACCGAGAGCGAGACCGCGAATGCCAACACGATGCCAAGGACTCCCCCAAGAAATGTTATGGTCAACGCTTCGGCCAGGAACTGCAGGAAGATATCGCGGCGTCGAGCCCCCAGTGATTTTTCTACTCCTATCTCCCGTGTTCGCTGGGTCACTGAGACCAGCATAATATTCATCAAGCCCACTCCGCCGATTCCGAGGGTCAGGGTCCCGATAAATGCCAGCAGAAGCTTCAAGCCCAGCGCGATGGCTTCGAACTTCTGCACCTGTTCCATCACATTGAACACCACCAGGGCGCGGCGGTCGGCGGGATTGAACTTATGGGCGATGGCCATGCCATAACGCAGGGAACGCTCGAGCTTCAAGTAATCATTGCTCTCATAGGTAAGCCGAATCGCCTCCAAATAGTGAGTGTCCGCAAGATCGGCCATGGTGGTGAAGGGAATGTAGATGGCACGATTTACGTCGCTGTCCCCCACCTGGATTTTGGGAGCCAACACGCCGATCACCTCAAAACTAATCCCGTTGATGCGGATGTGTTCGTGCAAGGCACTGCGTCCCGAGAATAGCTTCTCCTTCGCTTCCGAGCCGATGACGGCGGCATGGGCGCGCTGCAGTTGGTCTTCCATGTTGTGAAACCTGCCCCGATCAATGGTGAGGTTGCGAATCTGCATGTCATTCGGACTTCCACCCGACACCCGGAAGTCATAGGTGCGCATGTCATATTGAACATGGCAAGTCTTGCCCACGGTCGGTTCGATTTGGGTAATTTCGGGCAGGGATTGCTTGAGCAAATCAACGTCGTCCAGCGTGAAGCGGAGGGGAATGCCCGCCTTTTGCCCGCCCGCCTGCATCGAAGTCCGCCCCGGCACCACAATCATCAGATGCGTGCCGAAAGTGGCGAGGATGTTGGCACATGCCTGGCCGAAACCGTTGCCGTAGGAAAGAAGCATGACCACCGTCGCGATGCCCCAAGCCATCCCCAGCATGGTGAGAAGAGTGCGACGACGGTTATGCCTCATGGCAGCGTAGGCTTCTCGCCACAAATCCTTGGTCATGCTTTATTCCTGCCGCAGGGCCTCTACCGGCTGCAGCATGGCTGCCTTGCGCGCCGGATAGAGTCCCGCCCCGACCGCCGCGATGGTCAAGCAGCTGATCGCCAGCGCGGCCGTCATCGGAACCAGCCGGGGTGGGTCAAATCCCGCCGGGCCTTGAACTGAGTCCAAGGCGACCATCACTCCTCCGGCCACTGCCATGCCGAGCACCCCGCTGAACAAAGTCAGCAGGATTCCCTCGAGAAAGAATTGCCAAAGAATATTCCGGTTGGTCGCCCCCAGGGCCTTGCGCAGTCCAATTTCCTGCGTCCTCTCCGTCACCGCCACGAGCATGATGTTGATTACGCCGATCGCTCCCAGGGCAAGGGTTACGGCTCCAACGGTGCCGAGAAACATGTCCATCATGTCGAAAATTGTGCCCACCGCCTCGGCCTGCAGGACGGTGTCGTTCACGTCAAAAGCATCGCGATCACGATAATCGAAGCCGTGATTATGGGCGATGACCTTCTTTACTTCATCCACCGCGAGGCCGTGCTCGGCCGCCGTGCGTGGCTGGAAATTCAAAAAGGAGAAAGCGTGCCGTTCGCTTTCGCCGGTGAGCGGGAAGAACACGCTCATCACCTGGTAGGGAATGTAGCCCCGCATGTTCGTAGAGTTGTCATCGCCATGCCCGACCCGGATGATGGTGCCGACTACTTCGAAGCTCAGGCCATCCAGCAAAACGCTCGAACCGATGACCGGGCGGCCGGGGAAAAGATTCCGGGTCATTTCGTCGCCCAGCACAATCACATTCCGTCTCTGGCTCTCGTCCAGCCCATTCAGCCAGCGTCCCTGTTTCAGTGGCAGGTAGCGGATGCCGTTGTACTGCGGCTCCACCCCCACGATTTCGCCGTTGGCGCTGGCAAAATCGCTGACCGCACGCACGTCTGTGCGGGATAGCACCGGGCTGATGGCCAGTACGTGTCGTGCCTGTGCGCGGACGTCCAGGTAGTCCTGGTACGTCAAACGGTAGTGGCGGCCTGCGTACAGGCTCCCGGCTACGGCGGGTACTTGTCCAGGGTAGAGCCAAATGATGTTCTGCCCATACTCGGACATGTTCCGTTTGTTGCCCGACCGGAAACCTTCGCCCAAACCGACCAGCAGTAACAGGGAGCCTACCCCCCAGGCGATCCCGAACATGGTGAGCACGGAGCGCAGCTTGTGCATCCACAGGGTGCGCAAAATCTGCCCGAAGATGTCCCCTAACATGCGCATTGGCCCAACGAGACAGAATTCTACCTCCCCACACCGGCTCCAGGCAGAGATTTATTCAGTTCGTCTCCCCTCCGTCCATGTTGGCCCCATGACGGATGGGTAGGGGGCAAAGCCGGCGGGAAGGCTGAATCGTGAAACCTGAGCGGGGCGAGGGGGCCGATCCTAAGTCGGTTACAGCTAATGCTTTGCCTTTTCAGATTTGGCGTACTTGCGACGGAAGCGCTCCACGCGGCCGGCGGTATCCACCAGTTTCTGCTTGCCGGTGAAGAAAGGATGACAGCTAGAACAGATTTCGACGTGTATGTCGCCCTTGTGAGTGGAACGGGTGGTAAAGCTATTGCCACACGCGCAAAGGACGCGCACTTCACGATACGAAGGATGAATCGCTGCCTTCATGAGTCTTTCCTTACGGAGGTTATTAGATTCTAATGGACGGGGGAGAGATTCAGCAATGTCATGGCTTCTCAAACCCCTCAAACAGGCGCGTGGAGAAAGACGGTTCGGCTCGCCGGCCTCGGTGCTTAGAAGGAGGCTGATTGATACCTGTAGTCGATCGGGAGCCGCCGTTCCTACCCCCGCTAGTTGCGGCGCGGTGGCCCGGATTCGGGGCGTGCCCAGGCATGGTCGGTAAGAGATCTCTCAGGGGATGACGGGATGAGCGAGAGCGTCAGGCTGAAGGCAAGCGACAGTCATGAACTGGACGCCTACGTGTCGTGGCCGAGCGGCGCGCCCACTTCGGGCCTGGTCGTGCTGCAAGAGGCGTTCGGGGTGAATCGCCATATTCGTTCTGTGACCGACAGCTACGCCAAGGACGGCTTTCTCGCCATTGCTCCTGCTCTCTATGATCGCATGGAGCGGGGAGTGGAACTGGGCTATCAAGCCGCAGACCTAGAGAAGGGGATTGCGTTGGCGAGGCGGCTCCATCCTCAAGATGCCATGACGGATGTCGCGGCAGCTTTGGAATACTTGAGAAAACACACGGAGAAAGCGTGCGGGGTCATCGGCTACTGCCTGGGCGGAACCATGGCGTGGCTTGCGGCCACGCGTCTAGACGCCGATGTCGCCATCGGCTACTACGGCGGACGCATCGCGCAGTTTGCGCAGGAGAATCCCCGCTGCCCGGTGATGTTGCACTTCGGCGCACTGGACAAGCACATTCCAAGGGAAGACGTCGAGCGCGTACAGGCGGCTCATCCTGAGGTGCGGATCTTCTGGTACCAAGCGGATCACGGGTTCAACTGCGGGGATCGGGCGAGCTACCATGCCATGGCCGCCCAACAGGCGCGGGATCGCTCGCTCGAATTCCTGCAAAGGGCATCCCGGCACCCTTGACCAGACTGTTTCTACAAGCCAAATCTCGCTGGTGGGCCTGTGCCCCTTCACCGCATTGGGCGCACATCAGACGGCTACCCCTCCCCGCGTTCTCATCACTTGTGGCAGAATCCGACCGTCCAGCGGGCGTGAATTCTGAGCGTGCAGACTGCTCTCGGCGGCCCAGATGAGAAAAAAGAAGAGAAGAGTGGAAAGATACCCCGCCTGAATCCCCGGTTCGAGCTGCACGCCGGCGTAAGACTTCTGTAATCTCCTTGCGCCTCAGTTTCCTACGTATTCTGCTTCCATTCGAGACCGATGGGGTGGAGTTACCCTGATGAATTCCTTTGCCAGTGGCTTTTCGTGGATAGCACGACACCGGTGGATCTTGTTGGTCGCTGGTGCTGTCGGAATTGCAGCTTTCTGCAAGCGGAGTCTTGAGACAGGCGAGACGCGCGCCGAACATGCACAGCATAAGCGGATCAAGTACCTTCGTAACCTCGCCGACAGGATTTCGGCTTATGCTCGCGAAATCCATCAGCGCTACCCAACTGGGGATGTGGTGGTCAGCGTGCCCGACCTGGCAGAACAGCTCGGCAAACGCCCTGAGGCGATTGCGAGCGCACTCGATCTCCTCTTCGGCGAACAGAAAGTCCAAAGGGCTCCCCTCGAAGGATATTGGAAGCTAAACGTCTAAGTTCGGTGTGGACCCGGCTGTGTGACACCCCTGCGGTTATGCCGGCTGCTCCTGTGAGTCATGCTTCGATGGCTCGACTAGGTGGGGGGGCGGCGGTTTCCCGAGCCTGAAGCGGTCGCCGACTCGGCTACGACCTCATCGGGGGGTATTCAAAAGCTCGAGACTGCCCGGGAGGCGAGCCGCGCATTCACCACTTGCAGTTCGTTATCGTGGGGATGGGAGTCGGTTCCGCAGAGGCTAAATCCCGATCCAAGCTCCTGATCCGATTTGCTTGGGTTTTCCGCGTATCCATTGGGAGCAAACTACCCCGAGATCGCCAGCGGAGAAACGCCATGAAAGGAATCGGACAGTCCCTTTTGCTAACTTCTTCTGCCCTGCTGCTATCGGTCAGCATTCCCGGCGCGCAACACCTCGGTCCGTCGTCGGCAGATTCAAACTATACGATTTCGAAAGACCTGCCTGGAGTCTCCGGAGTCACGGTCCACGCCGGGACCCCTGCAGGGTTTGAGCCAACCGATGCCTTTGATGAGGAGTGGCAGGCCAACGGCTATCCTCGCCAGCCCGACCCGGACGACACCAAGGCCGATGTGGCACGGCGTGCGAGCGGTGGGTACCACTCGCGTCGCCGCCGAGCTCCTGCCCAATCGGGGAAGATCTCCCAATCAACGCTTGGCCACACTCTCGAGCGTAAGAAGCACCTCGAAAGTCGTATCCGCCAGCTGGGGCGGTTATTCCCTGGCAGGCGGAAGCCCGGTGTTCGATCAAGTCGTTCGTCTTTGGGTAGTCACGAACACCGGCTCAGAAGTCGAGTCGTTCACGAGCGACAGCTCCATGTGGCTAGGAGTCGATGGTGACTGCCAGTGCGATGCCTTGATTCACGGAGCAGGCGTGGCTGAATGGCCTGGCCAAGTATTCAGCATGGATTGAGTTTCTTCCTGATGATCGGCGCCATCATTGAACAAAGTACTCAGCTTCTGCCGGCAGGCCGAGTTCGCGATATGGCACACACGGTTGGGCCGGCCTTCGTTTGGTTCGGGATGGATCCTCGAGCAAAGCAGATGATCTCAGAAACTTGCGGCGAGCCTGATCACTCCTGGCGGCGCCGCCCGGATTCGTTGCGTTCTCCATCGACCGATTCGGCGACAGGAGGGAAACAGATCCTTCGGGCACAGCGCAGCCGTGGATGCGTTTCTACCGTAATCCCGCCGACGCCCTCACCGTCCTGTCATTCAAGGGCTGCAACGGACGTGCATTATGGGGATACAATTTCGCCAGGGTTGCCAGTTCTTCACTCGAAAGCGTGGACGGCGTTTGCAGAACAAACCACGTTACCCCTTCGGTGCAGGGAGGGATGGTCAGTGAACCGCCAAACGTGTAGTAGCTCCGTGTCTGGGGCAGAAGACTGGTGGCATCGATTGTCGTATCCACCGTGGTTTCCTGTTCCTTTTGACTCGGCAGATGATCGACAACCGCTTTCACTGCCGCATCACTTGCTCCTTGCTTGAACAGCACGGCAACCACGGCAAGGTGGCCCTCCGCATCTTTGTGCACCAGATGAATCACGAGATCGTAGTGCTTCCCATGGACTGCTTCTTCGCTAGGATGATGGTAGTGGAACTGCACGAGCTCATACTTCTTGCCGGCTACGGTGATAGAACTGCCGGGCGCGTAGTTTACCTGGACTGTGTGGCCGTTATCGATCAGCTTCAGCGGGGATGGCAAATAGTGGAAATCGATGGGCGGTAACTTCTCGGCTACCGTGTGCCCAATGTTGATTGGCGATTGCTCCTTTCCGGTCTTACAAATCGAATAGTCAGCGTTCAGATCGCCCCAGTGCGCCGGTCCGGTCGCGCCTTCATAACTCCAATGCGGGGGTTGAGGCTCCTGTGCGTAGGAAAGAAACGAGCCCAGCATGCAAATCAGAGCGAGTGAATGTCTTTTCATCGGCGTCAACTCCGGAAATGAGTCGTAGGAAATCGTCACCGCGGTGACGCTGCCACCAAGAACCGAAGTCTCCCTGGGTCTGGCCGCTTGGCCACCAAACTGAACCAGCTTACCGGAGCCAGCGATTCGAGGCAAAGTGGTATTTCTGCCAGGGCCTGAGAGTTCGAGCCTGCCGACCAAGTGCTGAACTCGAACCAGCGATAGACGGATTATGAGCCTGCCTGGCAGAGTTGATGCGCAAAACTTGCAACCAGAAGCCCTGCAGAACGTCGGCAAAGCTTGCAAGATCCGCAATTCCAGCGCAAGCGGAAACGTGGTTGGAAGCCCGACCGCTCGCTTCTCACGGTCCTCGGCTAGAATAAAGTGGCGTGGAATCGAAACTTGCCCAAGAAACCGACCGCAGCCTGGTCGAGGCCACCCAGCGGCTGAGCCCGGAAGAACGATTGAACGCCTTCCTAACGCATTGCCGGCTGGTGATGGAGCTGTACGAAGCGGGCCGGGAGCTCGAGGCTCGCAGCGGCCGACGGCAATCATGAGAACGACACGTTCCGGTGAGTCACTTCTTCTGTTGCTCGATGCCCTCGATCTCCTAGACAAGCGCAAGGTCCAGTATGCAGTGATCGGTGCGCTGGCTGCATCTCTTCATGGGGCCGTCCGAGCCAGCCTGGATGCAGATGTGCTCCTATTCGGCGCTGTGCCGGAAACACAAAATCTGGAGCGTGACTTCCAGGCCGCCGGATTCCGGGCGCAGCTGAGGCTCGGCGACTTCGAGGATCCTATTCCTGGCTTCAAGCTCGGCGATGCTTATGGCAACAGGGTTGATCTATTAGTCGGACTGCGCGGACTCGAACCACAGGCCTTCTCGCGAACCGTGGAAGTTCCCTTGCAGGGGAGGACCGTGAGGTTCATCGGGCGTGAGGATTTCATCGCTATGAAGGCCTTTGCCGGCGGGCCTCTAGACTTGGTCGATGCCGGCCGCACCATTTTGGCCGCAGGCCCGTCGCTCGACATTGGGCTTGCGCGACGACTCGCCAACCAATACGGCCCGCAAGCGTCGGAGGCACTCGATCGTCTGCTGGCGGGCCGGAGCGAGCGGTGACGAGTACAGAACGTGGCGATTTGCTTGGAATTCATGAGCCGCGTTTTTTCCCGCATCTTCCGTATGCCCCGTCAAACGATTTAGGCTTGTCTCGGGCAGGTTGGACGCGTGGTTGTTCTAGCTTCTCGTGCGATAGCGCTGCAGAATGCGGCCAAGTCGTCGAAAATCTGCAACGCCCGCGCAACTGGCGAGAGAGGCCTGTGCTTCTGGGCCGCGAAGCGCCGGTTTGTTCATGATCCAGCATTTTCCTGTAGGTAGCTGTTTCTAAATGTAGTTATTTCCAAACATCCGGTTCTCCACAGGAAGCTTAAAAATATTCTTGACAACACATATAGTGTTATAGTTAGCTATAACACTAGGGAGGCAAATATGAACTCACGCCTTGCAATTTCCGCTCTGTTCATCCTTATCGCCGTCCTGGTTATCGCATCGCAGGGCACCGGCCTCTTGGAGAAGCTCAAAGTGTTGCAAGCCACCTGCGCCAATAAAGTTTCTGAAGTCCGCGCGCTCCCGGTCTTGGATCACTCTGGCGCCGCCGGAAATCCGGCGCGCGCGGCGGGAACCATGTTGCCCGACGCCCAAACCATCACGTTCAATTTTCCCAACGCGACACACGTTCTGGGTGCGCACGCGAGACACCTGCAACGCTTCGTTCTAAACCTCATCCATTCTGATCACCAAGGAGAATGAAATGAAATCCCTTCGTTTTTGGCTGGCCGTCGTTCTGCTCTCGCTCACCAGCTTGGTGGTTGCTCAGTCGGACGCGCAAAAATCCGTGGAACCGTCTGACGCGCAGAAGTCCTTCGATAAATTGAAAGCTCTGGCGGGCACCTGGCAAGGTCCCATAACCGTCGACCCCAAGCGGGAGGACGTGAAGAGCGGAACGCTGGGACAGATCACCATGCGCGTGACGACTCGTGGGCACGCGCTCGTCCACGAAATGCAGGAAGCGGGCACGCCCTTCGACGCGACAAAGTACGATCATCCGGTCACGATGTTTTACCTGGACGGCGACCGCTTGACCCTGATTCATTATTGTGACGCCGGAAACCGGCCGCGTATGTCGGGCAAGCTGTCGCCGGATGGCAAGAAGGTGGAATTCGATTTTGTCGACCTTTCCGGTGGCAACGAGCACGGACACATGTACCATGCCCTGTTCACCATCATCGATACGAACCATCACATCGAAGACTGGACCTACATGATGCCGGGAGACAAGCCGATGCATGCCCACATGGACCTGGTGAAGAGCAACTGAGCGAGCGGTTGTCGCTGAGGCAAGCAGGGAATCCGATGGATCTCGAATGGAATGACGGTCAGCCCATTTACCGGCAGCTTCGCGATCACGTCGTCGCGATGATACTCGACGGCGTGCTCAAGGAAGGCGATCCGCTGCCTTCCGTGCGAAACGTCGCCGCTGAAAATCGGGTAAATCCGCTGACGGTTCTTAAAGCCTATCAGGAACTGGTGGACGAAGAACTGGTTGAGAAGAGGCGAGGCCTCGGCATGTTTGTGAAGAGCGGTGCGCGCAACCTGCTGCTCAAAGCCGAACGCCAGAAGTTTCTTTCCGAACAGTGGCCGCGAGTGTACGCAACCATCGAGCGGCTCGGGTTGACGCCGAAAGAGCTGCTGGATGCTGCTGCTGCGGATCGCGCCAAGAAGGAGGAGCGCTGAGCATGTCAGTCATTGAAGCACGCGGCCTGCGAAAGGCCTTCAGCACAACGGTCGCGCTCGATGGTATCGATTTACGCGTCGAAGAAGGCCACATTCTCGGGTTGATCGGGCCAAACGGCGCCGGCAAGACCACCACCCTGAACGCCATTCTCGGCCTGACTCCCTATCGGGGAGAACTGAAGGTCCTCGGACGCGACCCCTGGAACCAGCGCGATGAACTCATGCGTGAAGTCTGTTTCATCGCGGATGTCGCGGTACTGCCGCGCTGGATGCGGGTTTCGCAGGCCCTTGAGTACATGGTCGGCGTGCATGCGCGATTCGATCGTAGGAAAGCGGAGGGGTTTCTCGCCAAGACTGCCATCGCGCATCACCGCAAGGTCCGGGAACTGTCGAAGGGCATGGTGGTTCAACTGCACCTTGCTCTGGTGATGGCGATTGACGCGAAATTGCTGGTGCTCGACGAGCCGACGCTCGGTCTTGACATCCTGTTTCGCAAACAGTTTTACGATTCCCTGCTGAATGACTATTTCGACGGCAGCCGAACGATTATCGTGACCACGCATCAGGTGGAAGAGGTTCAGCAGGTGCTTACCGATCTTATGTTCATCAATCACGGACGCATCGTTCTCAGTTGCAGCATGGAGGAATTCGAGGCGCGCTATGCGGAGGTGATGGTGAAGCCGGAGCATCTTGCGGCGGCGCGGGCGCTCAAGCCAATCTACGAGCGCCAGGTGCTCGGGCGCTGCATCTTGCTGTTCGACCACGTTGCCCGTCAGCAACTCGCCGCCCTTGGCGAGGTGCGCACACCAAGCATCGCGGACCTGTTTGTTGCCGTAATGGGCAATCCCAGAGGGGCGGCACAAGGAGCAGCCCGATGAATACCGAATCCAACGTTCTGCGCGAATCTGGGGTGGACTCGGAAACCGTGGCCACCGCGAGCCTGTCGCACACCCAGCCTTTCTACTGGTCGGTGCGACGCGAAGTGTGGGAAAACCGCTGGATCTATGTTGGCCAGTTGGCAATCGCGGCGGTGTGCCTATTCGGGTTTCTGATCAACATCACGCGTTGGCTCGCCAGAATGCACGGCCTAGCAACGACGAACCCCATGAAGCACTGGGAAACCGTCGCGCTGCCCTACGCCGTGGTGGCGGGTGTGATGATGGGCACCCTGATTCTGATGAGTCTGTTCTATTCTGCCGATGCGCTGTATAGCGAACGCCGCGACCGCAGCATCCTGTTCTGGAAATCGCTACCGGTTTCCGACCTCACGACCGTGCTCGCGAAAGCCAGCATTCCGCTGGTCATTCTGCCCCTTTTCACGATTGCGATCACGCTGGCCACACACCTGATCATGCTGCTGCTGAGCAGCATCGTGCTACCGGCGAACGGGGTGAGTTTGGCGTCGTGGTGGAACGAGCTGTCGATTCTTCAGATGTGGGGGCTGTTGACGTACCACATTCTGACCGCGCACGCCCTCTGGCCTTTTCCGGCCTATTGCTGGGTGCTCTTGGTTTCTGGCTGGGCTCGCCGCGCACCTTTGTTATGGGCAGCCTTGCCGGTAGTCGCCATAGCCGCCCTCGAGAAGCTTGTCTTGCACACGTCGCATTTCGCTGCCGTGGTCGGAACACGCTTGATCGGAGGAGGCGCGCCAACCGATTTCACAGCGGGAGAGATGTTCCCATTCGGTCCCATGACCCACATCACGCCGGGTAGATTTCTGGGCGCACCGGGTCTCTGGATCGGGTTCGCAGTAGCTGCCGTGTTCCTCACCGCCGCGGTGCGACTCAGGCGGTATCGAGACCCGGTGTAATGAACGGTGACACAATGGCATCAACCTGCAGAAGTTATGCCGTTGAACCAGCCGGTCTGCCCGATGTCGGCCCTTCCTAAATTGATGGCGGCGGTTGGACTCGGACCCACACCTACGGATTCTGAGATGTAAACTCGGTCAGACGATGAGCTTTGCATCGTGGCCGAATGTGGTCATTTGGCGGTTACGTGACAACGCAACGGGCAACTTGAGCAAGCATTTCGTGGTCCACGCCTCAGAAGATTAAACTGGGCGCCTGTCCTGATCGATGCCTCCTGGCGCAGGCCCATCTTGGCCCTTGGAGGCCGGGAACAGGACCTTGTCACTGGGACAAAGTTGAATCCCGGGCCGAGAAACCGTACCGTTGTAGTGGTCCGTGAGACCCAGTGAAATCAAATGCGACCAGGGAAACGGATGTTCACGTTGGGCGGAGGCCCTGATGAAGAACCGACTGGAATTTTATGATCTGCCTGTACTCGCACTGATGGTGTTATTGGCCGGCAACCTTCTCCCGGCAGCGGCGCAGTCGAAGCCTGCCCCGCAGAAGCCAGCCGCGGCCGGCACCGGCATAGACATCCCCATTCCCGACATCCCCTATACCAAGTTTGTGCTCGCCAACGGCCTGACCGTCCTCGTGCATGAGGACCACAAGATTCCCGTCGTGGCCGTCAATACCTGGTACCACGTGGGCTCAAAAAACGAGAAGCTCGGCAAGACCGGCTTCGCCCACTTGTTCGAGCACCTCATGTTCAGCGGCAGCGACAACTTCAATCACAGCTACATCAACGCCATGCAGAAGATCGGCGCCACCAACCTGAACGGCACCACCAACAACGATCGCACTAATTACTTCGAAAACGTCCCGAGCTCCATGCTTGACTACCTTCTGTTCGCCGAGAGCGACCGCATGGGCCATCTGCTGGGGGTGCTGGATCAGAAAAAACTGGACCTGCAGCGCGGGGTGGTG
>Ga0187783_10001881_pt1 | contig 15542 bp, 13 predicted proteins | sample 1015_SJ02_MP02_2_FD_132471 | JGI IMG/M metagenome (GOLD analysis project Ga0187783, IMG submission 132471) | Tropical peat soil microbial communities from peatlands in Department of Meta, Colombia - 1015_SJ02_MP02_20_MG | ecosystem: Environmental > Terrestrial > Soil > Wetlands > Peat | place... | reverse complement strand
GGCTTCTGCGCCGATGCGGGCGCGCGAAGCGAAGTTAGGAGTTGGTGTCATAGCTTCCCCGAGACCAAACAACTCACAGCCTCTGGCCGGGGAACGCAGGAAACTGCTGCGACGGGAAGGGAGTTGCACGATCGCTGAGGCGGTCGTGGCAGCCCCGCCGTCATAGGGACCTGCTCCCTTTAGACCGGTGGCTTTGCGTCCCCGTCTTTCGACGGGTTTGCCTTTGTCACCCAGCCGCCAGTCTTGGATCGTCGCCGATTGCAGTCAAGTCCTAATAATGTGTTCTCTTTCTCAAGTACTGTCACGAATCGGCGACAGGGCGGCAGCCACGCGTTTATGTCGCACGTCGGCGGTCGCGGGTGCTGCGGTTTCGCGCAACTCATTTCGCTTTTGCGCAGGTCCGCCGCGAGCCCCGCTTACCAGAAGCGGCCGGCGCCACGCACGTGGCGGGCGTAGAAGCCGCGCGTGAGATCCGCATAGGTGACCCCCTGGCCGGGACGCGGCGAGTGGATGAAGCGGCCGCCACCGGAGTAGATGCCGACATGATCGATGCCGTGCCACGCGTGCATATGAAAGAAGACCAGGTCTCCCGGCGCGAGCTCGGCGAGCGATACCGGGCGCGCCGCGCGCTGCTGCGCGGCTGCGGTCCGCGGAATCGCCAGGCCGAAGCGCTGGTAGACGTACAGCGCCAGGCCGCTGCAGTCGAAGCCGGCGGCATCGGCACCGCCGAAGTGGTAAGGCGTACCGACGAGCGAGGCTGCGAACGCGGCAATCGCCGACCCCTGGCTTGCCGCCGGCAGACTCGGCGGCGGCGGCGGTGGGGGCGGAGCGGCACGGTGCGTGGCGCAGCCTGCGGCCAGCGCCAGGGCGACGAGCAGCGCGACGGCGCACGCAAGCCGGACAGCGTGCGAGGAGGCCACCGGCCGTGCAGCGAGCATGGCCGACCCCACCTCGGGCCGCGTGCTAACGAGCCCGGGCGGGCGCCCGCGGGGGCTGCGCCGGAGTGCCCGAATGCCGCGCGCCGATGCGTGCCAGCGCCTGTAGCCCCGCCCAGTCGTAGCGTTGCACGCCGCGGCGGCCGGAGCGGGTTGCTCCCAGCATCGCGGTGGCGAGGGTACGCGCGGAGATCGCGCGATAAGGGAGGTACTTTCCGCGCAGCAGCGGGTTCATGAGCGGCATGACGACGAGCGCCGCGAGCTCGAGCGGCCGGATCTCGCCGCGCCAGCCGATGAGCAGCGAAGGCTGCAGGATGTCGAGCGATTCGAAACCGACGGTCTGCAGCTGCTGCTCCATCTCGCCCTTGGTGCGCAGATAAAAGTTGCGCGCCGCAGGATTGGCACCGACGCTCGATACCACCACGAAGCGCCGCGCTCCCGCCGCCCTCGCGGCGCGGGCAAAGCTCAGCACGCAGTCGACGTCGACGGCACGGAAGGCCTCGGGCGAGCCGGCCTGGCGGCGCGTAGTGCCGAGACAGCAGAGGGCGACGTCGCAGCTCACGCCCTTCAGCTGTGCCTCGAGGCGGTCGAACTGCACGATGCGGTTGGCGATCCGCGGGTGCTCGCGCCCGAGCGGCCGGCGGGAGACGGCGAGTACGCGCGCGACTTCCGGAGCGCCGAGTAGGACGTCGAGCACGTGGCCGCCGGTGAGGCCGCTCGATCCTGCGAGCAACGCGATCTTCGCGTCGGGTTCTGCCATGAGGTACCGCCGAACTTACTATTGTTTATCGGCCAGCTTAGGAGCGCAGCGGACTGGCGGCAAGGCGGGCAGGCTTCAAAGCCGAAGCCCACGGCGCGAGCGGCGGGCCGGCAGCCTCAAATCGGGTCGGCGCAGCTGACGTTCACCGTCAGATTCTCTGCTCCGGGGTTGATGGTAATGTCGCGTCGTACCTCGTGATAGCCGTCGCGCGTACCGATCACCGTGTAGCGTCCAGGCTTGAGCTCGATCTCGCGGCGCGCGAAGCTGCCGAAAGTGCCGATGCTCGGGATCGCGACCTGCGTCAGGCTGTCGGACACCAGCGCGAGGTGCACGGGCTTGTCGAGCCCGGGCAGCAGCGCGCTAAGGCGCGCGATCTGTCCGCGCAGCACCTCACCCGGCTCGGGCTGCTCCTCCGCTGACTGCAGCAGCATCGCCGCCTGCTCGCGCACCTGCGGCGAGGAGAGCCGGCCGGGCCGATCGATCAGCTCCTGCAGCGATTCGCCGAGCAGCAGCCGGTCGGCCGCGCGCGTCTTGCCCGCCTGGGCAAAGCCCAGCGAGCCGTCCTGCCGCAGGATGTCTTCGTACACGCGCAGCGCCTCGTCCCAGCGCTCCTGGGACTCGAGCGCCTCCGCGCGTGCGTGCATGGCGCCGAGGTTGCGAACGGCGGCGGCGGCATCCACCCTGCGCAGGCCCTCCTGGGCTTCGGCACCATTGGCGCGTAGTGCACGGGCGCGCTCGAACGCGGCGCGCGCTTCGTCCAGCCGCCCGGCGCCGAGTGCCGCATATCCCTCGCCCGCCGCCTTGGCGTAGCTGTCGTCATCGAGCGCGCTCCTGGCGCGCTCGAGCCCGGTACGCGCCTTGTCGTTATTCGGGTCGAGCGCCAGCGCCTGCGTGTAGTCCCTGGCGGCGCGCGAGTACTGGCCGCTGCTCTGCGCGTTTCCGGCATCGGCCAGCAGCGGCAGCACGCCCGACAGTCGCCGTGCGCGGCTCTGTCCAAGCGCCGCGCGTTGATCGTTGGGATCGATCCGCGCGGCCAGATCGAACGCCTGCAGCGCGCGCTCCGCCTGCCCGGCGGCAAGCGCCTGCTCGCCGGCCGCGAGCTCGACGCCGAGCGCATCCGGAGCCGCGTGCTCGACCTTGTCGAGCAGCTGCAAGGCTTCGCTGAGACGCTGCTGCGCGAGCGCGCGACTGCCGGCATCGCGCGCCCCGACCGCTTCGTCCACGCGCGCTTTGGCGGCGGCAAAGTCGGCGCCGCCCCAGACGTCTGCGCCGCGGGCCTCGAGCGCGGCGAGGCGCTGATCGAACGCGGACTGCGCGCCGGCGCTGGCACCCACCGCGACGATCGGAGCCTCACTCGGAGGGGTTGCGTGCAGCAGCCGTCGGGCGGCGTCGAGGCTCAAGTCCCGCGGCAGCCACAGGAATGCTGCCACCGCCGCGGCGCCCAGGCCGCCGAGCACCAGCAGCGGCCAGCGGGGCCCGCCGCGCATCGGCTCGAGACGCGTGCCTATCGGCAACGGCGCCTCTCGCAGCTCCTCCCACAGCGCCGGACCATCGAGCACGCCCGGCGGGATCGCGGCGGCGCGCGGCGAAGGTGCGGTGCTCACCGCTCGCGTAGCGCTGCTGGCCTGGGTGACGCCGGCGGTGCCCGCCACCGTCGGCTCGGCGTGCAGGGCCACGACCTCGTCGTGGTCGCCCGTACGATGGGCGAGCACGGCATTGCGCGGCGGCTCGGCGGTGTCGAAATCGAATGTCAGCGTGCTGTTGAGCGAAGCGTCGAGCTCGTCGATGACCTCGCGCATGGAGGCGGGACGCTCGCTGGCGCGCTTGGCGAGCATGCGTGCGATGAGCGCGGCGAGCTGCGGCGGAATGGGCTCGACCGGTACCAGCGGCGGCGCGGGCTCCTGCTGTACGCGTCGCGCATCGAAATTGGGGTAATGCGGCGGATGGCCCGAGAACAGCTCGTAAGCCAGCGCGCCGAGCCCATAAATATCGTCGGCCGGCACAGGTGGCTCGCCGCGCAGCTGCTCGGGACTCGCGGTGAAGGGTGAGAGACCGCGGATCATCGCATCGGTGCCGGGATCGGGCGCTCGACCGGACACACCGAAGTCGGCCACCTTCACGCAGCCGCGTCCATCAAACAACACGTTGCCGGGCTTCAAGTCGCGGTGGATCACACCGCATTCGTGGGCGTGCTCGAGCGCCTGTGCGACCTCGACCAGCACCGGCACGATCGCCAGGTAATCCGCCCCGCGCAGGCGGCGCAGATCCCCTCCGGCGGCGAATTCCATCGGCAGATAGAAACTGCCGCCCTCGCGCTCGGGAGCGTAGACCCGCAGCACGTGGGGATGATCGAGGCGGCTGGCGCTGGCGTACTCGTGCAGCAGCGCCTGCCAGGCCGCGCCGCTACGTCCGGGACCCGGACGCAGGATCTTGAGCGCCACCTCGATGTTGCGAGTGCAGTCGTGCGCGCGCCATACCTCGCCCTGCCCGCCGCTGCCGAGGCGCTCGTGCAACACATAGCGCGCGCCGAGCCGCGGCGCCGACGTCGCCATGGCAGGTTCGATCATGAGTTGCTCGCTGCGCATTCCCTCTGACCTTCAACGTACGATCCCTCGATCGCGATGACCCGGATGGCCTGACCTCCGCCCACCTGCGCTGCAACACGCGCAGGGGGTCGTTAATCGTAGACCCTGCGCCGGCAGGGCACCAACCGACGCCCAGTGGCGCCGCAGCGAGTGCGTTGGTGCGCCCGCTACAAGCTCAGCCGTAGCTGTGAGCCGGCGGGCGTGGGCGGGGTAAACAGACCGGTGCTGAGCGGTGGGCGCGCAGTCGTGTTGAGGCCGTGCCGCTGGCACGCCAGGCGGAAGCGTTTGTTGAGGAGCTCGGCGTACGGGCCCGTGCCGCGCATGCGGTGACCGAAACGTGGATCGTTGTCGCGCCCGCCGCGCATATCGCGAATGAGTGACATGACGTGAGCCGCCCGTTGCGGGTAATGCTGCTGCAGCCACTCGCGAAACAGATCCTTGATCTCGTACGGCAGGCGCAGCAACACGTAGCCTGCCCAGCGCGTGCCGGCCGCCGAGGCGGCTGCGAGAATGGCCTCGAGCTCGTGGTCGGTGAGGGCGGGAATCACCGGTGCCACCATCACGGCGGTCGGGATACCCGCAGCGTTGAGCGCGGCGAGCGTCCGCAGCCGTGCCTGTGGAGAGGCGGTGCGAGGCTCCATGACGCGCTTGAGGTCGTTGTCGAGGGTCGTGACGCTGACCGCGACGCTCGTGAGTCCCTGCCGCGCCAACTCGCCGAGGAGATCGAGGTCGCGCAACACCAGCGCGCCCTTGGTGATGACCGAGACCGGGTGGTGCGTGCGCACCAGCACCTCGAGAATCGAGCGCGTGACGCGCATGCGCTTTTCGTCGGGCTGGTAGGGGTCGGTGTTGGCCCCGAGCGTGATCGACTTGCAGACGTAGCCTGGCCTGGCGAGCTGCGATTCCAACACCGCCGCGGCGTCCTGCTTGTAGAACAGGCGCGTCTCAAAGTCGATTCCCGGCGAGAGTCCCAGGTAGGCGTGGCTGGGGCGGGAGTAGCAGTAACTGCAACCATGACTGCATCCCCGGTAGGGATTGATCGACTGCTCGAAGGGAATATCCGGCGAGTCGTTGGTGCTGATGACTTCGCGCGCGCGATCGGGCTCGAGAGTCGTTTCGATGTTGTCCGGTACTTCGTCCTGATACCAACCGTCATCTACGGTTTCGAGCTGCTGGCGGTCGAAGCGGCCCGGAGGATTCGACAGGGCGCCCCTGCCCTTGACCGAGTGACGGCCCGTGATCGTACGACGCATAGGTTACTGTATACATATACATGTATCAGTTGCAAAGACCTATTTCAATCAATGAGTTAAATCCTACTGGCGGTCGGCGACCACCGGAGGGCGACGGCGTGGCGCGGGTTGCGGCCGGCGCTCAGGGCACCAGGCGCAGCGCGAACGGATAGCGATAAGCCACCCCCTCGCTCGCCCGGATCGCCGCCAGCAGCGTCAGTACCAGCCAGATGATGAACAGCGCGCACAGCAGCAGGAAACCGATGAACACCAGCGTCAGCAGGCCGCACACCACCGCGGCCAGAGTGACCGTGATGTTGAAGTTGAGCGCCTCCTTCGCGTGTGCGGCAACGAACCGCGACTGATCGCCGCGCGCCAGCGAAACGAACAGCGGCCCGAGCACGTTGCCGATCAGCGGCACGACGAGTCCGAGAAGCGCCGACAGGTGCGCCAGCATCCCCCAGGTGCGCTCCTGCTCCGTCGGCGCGCCGGTGGCGGGCGGATTCGGGCTCGGGTCGCTCATGACCGCGGAAGAGTACCATCACCGCCTGTCGAAGCGGCCGAACAGCACGATGCGCGGGGGATGCACTGAGTCCCATGGAAAACATCGCCTCCGCCCCCTGGGTGCGCCGGTTGATCACGCTGGCGCTGCTCGCGGGGCTGCTGCTGCTCGGCTTTCGCGTGCTGGATCCTTTCATCGTGCCACTGGTGTGGGCCGGGATTCTGGCGTTCGTCACCTGGCCGGCGTACGAGTGGCTGCTTCGCAAGTGGCGCGGGCGCAGCACGCTCGCCGCGCTGGTCATGACGGCAGTCGTGTCGACGGCAGTCGTGGCGCCGCTGGTGTGGCTGGCAGTGGTACTGCGCCTCGAGGTGGTGCGCGCGTACCACGAGGCGGAGGCGCTGCTCGCCGGCGGCGTGCAGCTGCCGCCGGCGATCGCGCGGCTGCCCTGGGTCGGCGACCAGCTGCGCGAGCTGACGGCACGGGCGGCGGCAGACCCGCACGCCCTCGGACTCGAGCTGCGCAAGATCACCGATCACTCCTTCGAGCAGATCGCGCACGTGATCGGCGGCATCAGCCGCAACGCGGTCAAGCTGCTGTTCGCCGTCATCAGTCTGTTCTTCGCCTACCGTAACGGGCTGCGTTTCGCGCGCCAGGTCACTCACGCGCTCGAGCAGGTGCTCGGGCCGCGCGTACACAACTACCTGCTGGCGATCGGGCAGACGGTCAAGGCGGTCGTCTACGGGCTGGTGCTGGCCGCGTTCCTGCAGGGCGTGCTGGTCGGGATCGGCTACTGGGCTGCAGGCGTGGCGGCGCCGGTATTTCTCGCCGCGCTCACCACGGTATGCGGGCTGATCCCGTTCGCCGCGCCGACGATCTGGGGTGGGGTAGTGGTGTGGCTGCTGCTCAAGGGCAGCACGGTGGCGGGCGTGGTGCTGCTGGTCTGGGGGGGCCTGGTGATGGGATGGGTGGATCACATCGTGCGTCCCTTTCTCATCAGCCGCGAGGCCCAGATCCCCTTCCTGGTGGTGTTGTTCGGCGTGCTCGGCGGGCTCGCCACCTTCGGCCTGGTCGGCTTGTTCGTCGGCCCGGTGATCCTCGCGGTGCTGCTGGCGATCTGGCGCGAGTGGCTGCTCGAGAACCAGCCGGCGAAGCCGGCGGCCTGAGGCCTCAGGCGCCGAGAAACATGCGATAGGCGGGGTTGGCGCTCTCCTCGACGTAGGCGTAGTGCAGCGCGTTGAGGTGCTGCAGGAACTCGGCCCGCTCCGCCGGCGGCACCTGGATGCCGGCGAGCACGCGACCGTAATCGGAGCCGTGGTTGCGGTAGTGGAACATGCTGATGTTCCAGCGTGAGCCAATCGCCTGCAGAAACTTCAGCAGCGCCCCGGGACGCTCCGGGAACTCGAAGCGGTAGAGCAGCTCGTGCGCAATGCCGCGCGCATGGCCGCCGACCATGTAGCGCACGTGCAGCTTCGCCATCTCATCGTCGGTCATGTCGGTGACCGTCAGGCCTGCAGCGCGCAGCGCCGCCACTACCGCGTCCTTCTCCGCGCGGCCTTCGGTGAGGGCGAGCCCCGCGAGAATCTGCGCGCTGTCGGGGCCGGCGTAGCGGTAGTTGAACTCGGTGACGTTGCGGCGGCCGATAACCTCGCACAGGCGCAGGAAGCTGCCCGGCTTCTCCGGGATCACGACGGCCAGCAAGGCCTCACGCTCGCCGCCGAGATCGGCGCGCTCGGCGACGTGGCGCAGGCGGTCGAAATTCATGTTGGCGCCGCTGTTGATCGCCACCAGCCGTTTGCCGCGCCAAACCTCGCGCGCCAGGTACTTCTTCATCCCCGCCACCGCCAGCGCCCCGGCCGGCTCGACGATCGAGCGCGTATCCTCGAAGACGTCCTGGATAGCGGCGCAGATCTCGTCGGTGTCGAGCAGCAGGATCTCATCGACGTGGCCGCGGCACAGCGCGAAGGTCTCCTCGCCGACGCGCCGCACCGCAACGCCGTCGGCGAAGATGCCGACGCGCTCGAGCGTCACCCGCCGCCCGTCCCTGAGCGAGTCGTGCATGCTGGCGGCGTCGCGCGGCTCGACGCCGATGATCTTCACGTTGGGGTAAAGGTATTTCACATAGACGGCGATGCCGGCGAGCAGCCCGCCGCCGCCAACCGGCACGAAGATCGCATCGAGCGCGCCGCCGGTTTGCCGCAGGATCTCCACTGCGATGGTCCCCTGACCGGCGATGACGTCGGGATCGTCGAAGGGGTGCACGAACACCAGGTTGCGCGCGCGCTCGAGGTGCTGTGCCTGCAACAGCGCGCTGTCGTAGTCATCGCCGTGCAGCACCACCTCGGCGCCGAGGTCGATCACCGATTGCACCTTGATGTTGGGCGAGGTCTCCGGCATCACCACCACCGCGGTTATGCCGCGATGGCGCGCGGCGAGCGCCACCCCCTGCGCATGGTTGCCGGCCGAAGCGCATACCACGCCGCGCCGTGCCGCCGATTCCGACAGATGCGCGATGCGGTTGTAGGCGCCGCGCAGCTTGAAGGAGAACACCGGCTGCAGGTCCTCGCGCTTGAGCAGCACGCGATTGCCCAGCCGCCGCGACAGCCGCGGCGCCTCATCGAGCGGCGATTCGATGGCGACGTCGTAGACGCGCGCCTTGAGAATCTTCTCTATGTAGGGACTTGCCACCAGGGGGGCGTCGTCAGTGCTTGTCGCCCGTGCGGCGCATCGCGAAACGGTACAGCGTGCGCCCGATGGTGACCTGATCACCGTCCTGGAGCACCTGACGGATGACGCGCCGCCCGTTCACCAGCACACCGTTGGTGCTGTTGAGGTCCTCGATGATGGTGCTGGTCGGGCCGGCGAGAATCACCGCATGGTGACGGCTGATATAACGGCCTTCGATCTGCAGGTCGTTGTCGGGCGTGCGCCCGATGCTGGTCTTGCGGCTGAGCACGTGCACGATCTCGCGCTCGCCGTCGCTGAGGATCAGGAGCCGCGCGACCCCGTCGGGTGCCGGCTCCGGGTGCGACTGGTTGTGCTCCGCCGGCACCGCAGGCTCGGGAGCGGGCTCGCGGCTGCGGCGCACCTCGGGGCGCACCTCCGGGCGCGGCTCGGAGGCCGGCTCGGGGCGCATCGGACTTGCGGCCGGGGCGTCACGCGGGCCCGCGGCGGTCGCGCGCCACATCTCATTGGATTTCTCCAGCGCTTCGATGCGCGCCTTGCGGGCGCCGGCTTCGGCTTCCATCCGGTGGATACTCTCCTCGGCGGCACGCAGGTCGCCTTCGAGCTCCTCGATGCGCGTGGCACGCGCCTCGAAGTCTGCCTGCAGCGCGCGCGCCGCGGCGTGCTGTTGCTCGAGCTCCTGCTCGAGCGAGTGGCTGCGCCGCTCGGCGGCCTGGATGCCGTCGAGCCGCGCGTTGCGCTCCTGCTGGGCGCTCTTCAGCACGCCGCTCCAGGTCTCCATCTCGCCGGTCATGCTCGTGACTTCACCCTCGAGCTGCGCCACGTGGTCGCGCTCGGCGCCGAGGGTCGCTTCGAGTTGCGCGATGCGCTCGCGCTCGCGCAGCAGCGTTGCATCGCGCGTCGCCGTCTCCGCCGTGGCCGCCGCCGCTGCGTCGCGCGTGCTGGCCAGCACATCCTCGAGCTCGGCGCGCTGGGTGCGCAGGCGTTGCAGCTCTTGCTGCTGCTGCGTATCGCCCGACTGCAGCTGCTCGATGCGCGCCTCGAGCTCGCGGACACGCTCGCCGCCGGCAACGGCCTCCTGCTGCAACCGTGCGACGCTCGCCTGCAGCGCCTGCCGCTCCCGCTCCCCATCGCGCGCGGTGGCGTCGCGCTGCGCCAGCCTGGCGTCGAAAGCCTTGAGTTGCTGCTCGAGTGCGCCGAGCCGCGCGGCGCGCTGCTCGAGCTCGGATTCGAGCTCGCCGATGCGCCGCTCGCGGGCGCCGAGCTCGCCGCGCAGCTCTACCGCCGAGCCCTGATGTGAATCGATATGGCGCTGCAGCTCGACCGAGACGAACTCGGCGATCTGGCGGCGGCTTTCGAGAATCTGCAGCGACTCGAGGCAGCTCGCGCTGCGGGCACGCTCCAGATGCAGGTCCTGAATGAGGCGTGCGCTCTGCGCCTGCGCCTGGGCCGTGAGCGCCTGCTGTTGCTCGCGCTCGGTGGCGAGCGCGCTGTGCGCCGCGCTCTCGTGCTGCTCGAGCCGCCGCTGCAGCTGCGCCAGCTGCTCGCCCGCGGCACTCGACAGCTCATGCGCCCGCGTGAGCTCCTCGCTCGCCGCCGTGGCGCGCTGCTCCGCGAGCGCGAGCGCGCGATTGGCCGCCTCGAGCTGCGCGGACTGCTGCGTCGCCGCCGCCTCGCGCTCACTGAGCTCGGCACGCAGCCCGGCGGCACGCGCCTCCGCGGCGGCGTGCACGCTCTGCGCCTGTGCGCGTGCCGTCTCGAGTTCCTGCAGTTGCGCCGTCTGGCGCGCGGTGCGCTCCTCGGACTCGCGCAGCGTCGCCAGCGTCGCCTGCAGCTTCGCCTCGAGCTCGCGCCTTTCCGTCGCTGCGGCAGCGGCGGTCGCGCCACCCGCGGGGGCGGGCGGCGTCACGCGCGCTGACGGCGGTAGAACCCAGGTGTCGGTGGCGGTGTGCGCCGCGTCGGCCGCCACCTGCGCAGCCTCGTCGGCCTCCGCCGGGTCGAGTACCGGCAGCTCGGCCGTGGAGTCGAGATCCTCCAAGGAGCGCGACGGGGGCGGCGGCGAGGCGGGTACGGTCATGCGGCAAAGTGTAGCGCCGCAGCGCGTCAGCGCTGTACAGAATATGAGATGAAGGCTCTGACGGGCTCAGCCGCGCAGGAACTCGCGCATGGCCTCCAACGCACGCGGGGGCGCGGAAACCAGCAGCTCCGCGGCCGGCTGCTCGAGGTCGATGAGCCGTGCCGCCGGCAGTACATCGCGCACCCGGCCGGTCGGCTCCCATAGCTCGTCCTGTGGTCGCAGCACCAGCAGGCGCTGGCTGAGCCGACCGAGGCGCTCGCGCAGCGGGTAGAGCGCTGCGGCTTCCGTCGCCCAGCGCTGCCACTCGGGCGGCCGGAAGGGCTCGGCTGTCGGCGGCGTACCCCGGGTTGCGCTGCGCTCGGCCTCGGTAAACAACGGCAGCGACACGAGGATGAGGCGGTTCACCTGGGCCGCGCGCGTGAGCGCGAGCTCGATCGCCGGCAGCGCTCCCATCCGCAGACCGAGCAGCGCCACCTGGCGCAATCGCATGCTGTCGAGAAAATCACCGAGCGCGCCGGCATAGTCCGCGATCGCAGGCCGCGGCGAGGGCGGCGGATCCGACTCGCCGAATCCCGGCAGATCGGGCGCATACACCGAGCGCTCCTGCCCGAGCGCGGTGAGCAGCTGCGTGAACACGCGTCCCGAGCCGCTGAAGTCATGCAGGCACACGAGCGGTGTGCCTTCCTCGAAACCGCCTCCGGGCGGCATGGTGTTATGCACGTGCAGCTGCCCAAAGCGGTACTCGAAGTACCCGCGACGCACCCGCGGTTGTGATCCGGCCGGCAATCGCGTCTGGGGTCCCTTGGGCATGCGACAATAGTGCCACGGCGGACGCTCCTCTTGCGCTCACGGTCGAGGCGCGTAAATTGGCCGGCATGAAGACACTCACACGAGCATGGCCGCTGTTGGCGCTGGTGACGCTGCTCGCCGGCTGTGGATTGGCGGAGACGGGCGCCGCCACGGCCGCGGGTGCGCAGTCCGCGGCGCAAGAGGCGGCCCAGGCGCGTCAGACCGAGGACCAGGTTCGCCAGCGGCTGGACGAGGCCGCGCGGCAGGATGCGGCGCACCGCGCTGCGGGTGAGGCTGAGTCGCAATAGCGACGTTGGTCAGCGGCATGCGCAACCTGCAGGTCAGGATCCGCCGGCCGCCGTCGCGCCCGACCGACCTGGAGCTGTTCGAGGCCGAGCGGCCGCAGCTCACCAACGGCTCGTTCATCACGCGGTTGCAATGGCTGGCGCTCGATCCGTTCCGCTGCGCCTCCGAAGGCGTGACTGCCGACCTGCCGAGGCCCGGGGATCTGGTGCCGGCGCGCGGCGTCGGTGAGGTCATCGAGTCGCGCCACGATGTCTTCAGCGTCGGCAGTCACGTGGTTCTCGACTGCGGATTGCAGCAGCTGTGTGTTTCGAGCGGGCTGCACGCGCGCCTGGTGCATCCGGGGCAGACGCCGTTATCAACGGCACTCGGAGTGCTGGGGGCGCCGGGAATGGCCGCGTATTTCGGGCTTCTCGACCTGGCCCGGCTGCGCTCCGGGGAGACGGTGTTGGTATCGGCCGCCGCCAACGCAGCGGGCGCCATGGCCGGTCAGATCGCGATGTTGAAGGGCGCGCGCGCCATCGGCCTGGCCGGAACGCGTGAGAAATGCGAGTGGGTGATGCGTCACGCACGCTTCTCGGCCTGCATCAACTACGCAGCCGAGAACCTCGACACGCGGCTGCATCAACTGGCTCCCCACGGGATCGATGTTTATTTCGACAACGTCGGCGGCGAGCTCCTCGAGCGGATCCTCGGCGGCGGGCACTTCGCTCCCGGGGCCAGGCTGGTGCAGAACAACGTGGCCCCGGCGGATCCGCAGGCGCTGCGGGCTCTCGCCGGCTACCCGCCAGGACGCGCGGGACTCGAGGTGCTGCCCGTGAGGCTGCAGGACTACGAGCACCGACGCCGCGAATTTCTCCACGACGCTATCGCCTGGCACGGGGCCGGCCGCATCGCTACCAAGGAGCACGTCGTCGAGGGGCTCGCCAACGCCCCCGCACACCTGCTGCTCGCGATGCAGGGCGGCAACTTCGGCCGCCCGCTGGTCAGGGTCTAGGTCCGCAGCTCAGCGGCGTCGACCGCGGCCGCGACCGCGGGGCGTGGCGCGTCGCCGTGCGCTGCGACGCACGGTTCTGCGGCTGCTGCGCCGAGTGGGCTTGCGCGCCTTGCGGGCGGCCTTGCGCGGGGCGCGCCGGCGCGCGGCTTTCTTCGCAACCTTGGCGCGCTTCTTCGCCGACTTCTTCACGGCTTTCTTTGGCTTACCCGGGGTCTTTGCCGCGGGCGTCGCCGCGGCTGCGGGTTTCGCGGCGGCTGCGGGTTTCGCGGCCGCGGCGGGCGGCTTAGGTGCCGCGGCAGGCGCTGGCGCCGCCTTCGGCGCGGCGACAGCCTTGGCAGAAGCCGCCGGCTTCACCGCGCTGGCCCGCGGCATTTCCTGGACGGCAAATGAGGTTCCCTGCGGATCGATCAACAGCGCGATCCAGCTCCCGCCGGGCACCTCCATCGGACCGTGCACCAGGCGGCCACCGCTCGCTTTGGCCGCGGTGACTGCGCGGCTGGAATCGGCGACATGCACGTAGCTCAGCCAGGAGGGCGCAGTGTGGGCCGCGCCGGGGCGGCACATGCCGCCGACCGGCATGCCGCCGTGCTCGAAAATCTGGTAGACGCCAGCCGGCCCCATGTCGTGTCCGGGCCCCTTGCGCCAGCCGCACAACTCACCGTAGAAGCGCACTGCAGCGGCAACGTCGGTGGTGGCGAGCTCGTGCCACGTGAAGCCACCCTGCGCGGGAGCCGTGGGAGGCGGCTGGCCGGGTCCGGGCGTGAACAGTGCAAACGTCGCTCCCTGCGGATCGGCGAGCACCGCGAAGCGTCCGACGTTGGGAATGTCGGCGGCGGCCTTGAGTACGCGGCCGCCCAGGGTCTGGGCCTTGGCGGCGGTGTCATCCACATTCGGAGTTCCCACGTAGATCAGCCAGTGGGGCGAGCCCTCGTGCGGCAGCGCCATCAGGCCGCCGATCTGGGTCTGACCCGCCATCCAGATGGTGTAGCCCGGCATGTTCGAGGGCGCAGTCCGCCACGGCACAACCTTGGGGTAGAACGCGGCCGCACCGGTCGTGTCGGTCGTCAACAGCTCGTGCCAGATGAAACTTCCCAGGAGATTGTTGTTGCTCATGGTGACTCTTCCTCTTTATTGCAAGCGCCCGTGTCTTGCGACGTCGACGACCGGCGCGTCATTCTGCCCTGCTCCGCGGTCCACTTCCATGACCGCTACGTGTCGGCGGCGCGTGTGTGTGCGCGCTCGCGCCAGATCAGATACAGCCCGCTCGCAATGACGATACCGCCGCCGACGCACACCCGCGCCGACGGCAACACCTGCCACACCACCCGGTCGATCGCGATGCCCCAGAGGAGCGAGGTGTATTCGAAGGGAGCGACCACCGCAGGCGGCGCAGAGCGGAACGCTTCGGTGAAGAGATACTGGCCGAGGGCGCCGCATGCCCCGAGGGCGATGAGCAGCTTCCAATGCGCCGGCTCGATCGACACCCAGCCGGGAGCGGCGATGAGGCTCGCGAGCACCGTCATCAGACTGACGGTCCAGAAGACCACGCTCGCGGTCGTGTCGGTACGTGTCAGGACGCGCACCGCGATGGCACTCAGCGCATACGCGCAGGCGCCGATGAGCGCGGCCAGCGCACCGACATTCGCGAGCCCCGCCGCGTTCGGGCGCAGCATCACCAGCACGCCGGCGAGGCCGACCAGGATCGCCAGCCAGTTGCGCCAGCCGACCTGCTCTTTGAGCAGCGGCGCCGACAGCGCCGCCACGATCAGCGGCGCCGACAGAAACAGCGCGTAGGCGTTGGCGAGCGACAGCGCCCGCACCGCGTAGATGAAGGCGACCAGCGTCACCACGTACAGCGCCCCGCGCAGCAGGTGCATCGGCCAGCGCCGCGGCACCAGATCACGCAGCCGCCGCGCGATCAGCAGCGGCAACACCATGAACGGCAGCGAGGTCGCCCCGCGCAGCGCCGCGACCTGCATCGGCGGATAGCGCCCGGCCAGGAACTTGAGCAGTGCGTCCATGACCGCGAACACGGCGACCGCCGCGACCATCAGCGCGATCGCGCGCAGCCTCCCCTGGCGCACGCTCAGCCGCCCGCCGGGTCAGCCTCGGCCGCACCGGCGCGGCCCGCGGTGCGGTAGCCGGTACCGAGAAGCCGTGCCGGCAGCGGGAACGCACTCATGAGCGACACCACCAGCGAGGACGCATACGGCACCGACTGCACCAGCAGCACCACGATCCAGGCGTACAGGTCCGGACCCTGGCTCTCGGGCAAGGCGGTGTGGGCGACTGCCCACGCCGAGAAGATGAGGCCGATCATCATCAGCGTCTCCTCGCGCGCCGCGGCGAGCGCGTGCAGCAATCCTGCGGTGCGGCCGCGCTTGGGCGTGCGGAAGAACGGCTCGCTGCGGGTGACGAGCCCCTTCACCGCCGCGGTGCCGATCGTATGGGTGAGCGCCAGCCCGGCGATCGCCGCGGCCAGCGTCTGGCGCACGTTGGCGCCGACTCGCACGCGATACAGGTGCACGAGCTTGGCGAGCTTGAAGGTGAACAGCGACAGCGGCAGCACCGAGTACATGACCAGCGGCGGGTCGACTCTGCCCGGCGCCCACACCATGGCGCACGACCAGCCGAGCGCGGCCAGGTTGAACAGCAGGTTGACGCCGTCGGCGACCCACGG
>Ga0187783_10001880_pt1 | contig 15542 bp, 12 predicted proteins | sample 1015_SJ02_MP02_2_FD_132471 | JGI IMG/M metagenome (GOLD analysis project Ga0187783, IMG submission 132471) | Tropical peat soil microbial communities from peatlands in Department of Meta, Colombia - 1015_SJ02_MP02_20_MG | ecosystem: Environmental > Terrestrial > Soil > Wetlands > Peat | place... | reverse complement strand
TTTCCCATCGCGGACATCGGTGGGACCGATGGCCACGCAAGTGGGGGCGCTCTTCTGCTGGAGGCCACTCTGGATGCTCAGGGACAAGTCGTCTATTACAAGATCCTGTCCGGCCCTACGAGCGCCGCTGTCCAGCGTCAGATCGATCAAGTTCTTCTGTTTTCTCGCTTCCGCCCGCAATCAGAGTTCGGGCGTCCCATGGGCGGTGGTCGGGTTCTGTTGAACTTCAGCGAGATTCGCGTCCGCGGCTGAGCGTTTTTCAACCATCTCGCAAGTGCCTCGCCACGATTCTTGACTCCATTCGGTCCGCTCGTTAGAGTTTGTGTGTACTGGGGGATGGCAGAGGAGCCGCGTACTTTGGGGAGTGTTCCCGCCAAAGCATCGGAGCTTGAACTGGGACCCATGCCTTGAAGATTCAGCCGATTCGAACCATCGCAGAGACCTGTCGCGCCGTGGCGCTTCTGATCACCTTTGTGGCCTTGGGTGCAAGGCTGCTCCAGGCGCAAGGCGACGCATTTGGCATCATTGTCGAGGCAGACCCGCAGGTCTTCGCCACCATGTGCGCGCTTGACGCTGCCGGCTTCGGCGCAGATGAAAACACGCTCTCCGAGATGCCCGCGCGGCTGTCCCTCCGCAGCGACCTGCTGAAAATGCAAGGCCCTGCCACCGACACACTGCGTCAGTTCTACCGCGATCATGCCTTAGCCGACCCGGCCGATACGCTTTCCCGATACATTAGCTTTGCGCTCGCCGCCGGCCCGCCGCCGAGCTTCGAATTTGACACCGACCGAGAATACCTTCCGCCGGACGTGCTCTCGATCGACGGATTCCAAAGCGTCCTCGCGCCATTCTACAAAGAGGCGCATCTCGACGTTCGCTGGGCGAGGATTCAGCCGGAGTATGAACCGCTTGTCGGGCGTTATCGTCCTGTCGTGCGCCACATCGTGACGGTCACAGATGCGTACTTGCGCGAGGTGGAGCGGCCTTCCAGCGGACGCACCTTTGCCGTTTACGTCGAGCCGCTTGTGGGACCGCGCACGAATTTTCGCAATTTCGGCGACAAGTACGCGATCGTTGTCGGCACCGATCCCGATGCACACGTTGATGCCATCCAGCATGCTTTCCTGCATTTCAAGCTCGATCCGTTGGTCTTGCGCTACCGTCCTTCCGTGGATATCCGTCGCGACCTTCTGAACGTGGCTGGCCGCGCTCCGCGCCTGCCGGAAGAATACCGCAGCGATTTTGTTTCGTTCACCGACGAATGCCTGATCAAGGCGGTCGAGCTCCGGCTTCGGCATCTTCCGCCCGACGGCCTCGAAGCCGCGATGAAGGAGGCGGACGAGTCCGGTTTCATCCTCGTCCGTCCGTTCGTTACGCAGCTACAGAAGTTCGAGAAGGAAGAGCCGGCCATGTCGTACTACTTTCCCGATTTGATCGCCGGCATCAGCGTGGATGCTGAGCAGAAACGCCTAAAGGACTTTGCTTTCGCACCCGCCGACTCCTCACCCGCTCCCGATGAGCATAGCACCTCGTCGGCAGCTCAGCCTTCGGAGCTCGAGCGCTTGTTGCAGGAGGGGGATCGTGAAATCGCCAGCAGGGACGCAACGGCTGCCACGGCGACATTCCGCACCGTGCTGGCCAAATATCCGGACGAGCCGCACGGCCTGTACGGAATGGCGATCGCGGCGGTGCTCTCGGGCAAGGCCGATGAAGCTCGTGGCCTTTTTGAGCGGATCGTGTCGCTGGAGACCTCGGCGCGTGCTCCTCAAGGATCGGCGCAGGCGATCGATCCCGCTATCGTGGCCTGGTCACATGTCTACCTAGGCCGCATTCACGACCTTGAAAACGAACGGGAGCTAGCGGTGAATGAATACCGCGCGGCTCTCGGCGTTGAAGGCGCGCCCGAAGCGGCCCGCGCGGCGGCGCAGAGCGGTGTCGAGACCGCTTATAAAGCGCCGGAGCGCCCGGGGGGAAATCGGTAACCGCAGCCGTGAACCAGCCGTTTACCAGGCTGGCGTTCGGAGGAGTGAGAAGGGGGAAAGACGACGTGAGATGTCCATCACGACAGAGCTGCATGCGGGCCCTGTCTGTCGCCTTCTTCCTCGCGTGGGTCGCAGCCCCAGCGGCAATCGCCCAGATGGGGGTGAGCGGTGGCCAGCAGGCTACTCCCCAAAGCTCTCCTACGGACTCCTTACAAACCCAGCTCCACATGCTCACGGACGTGCAGACGCAGGGTCAGGGTATCGACAAGAAGGAGCTTGCTGACTACGACGTGTTTTACAAGGAAAGCCAAGAGCCTGCCAAGAAGATCCAGCTCGGGCAGGCGTTCCTTCAAAAACATCCGAAGAGCACGCTTTCAGAAGCCGTGGATGCGCAGTTAGTGGATGCCTACGCTGCCCGGCAGGACTGGCCGAACGTTTATTTGACCGCCGACCGAGCGCTGGCTTTAAAGCCCGACGATGTCGACGTCCTTACTACAATCGGATGGATCATTCCCCACGTCTATCGTCCAGACGATCCTGACGCGGATACGCTCTTGCGCAAGGCGGAGACGTATGAAAGGCGCGCGATGGAGGTCTTGGCGACCATGCCCAAGCCGCCTCGCCTCACCGATTCCCAGTTCACCGCGCTGAAGGCGAAAAAAAACATTCAGGCCCATAGCGCCCTTGGCCTCGTTTACTTTCGCCGTGAGGACTACGATAATTCTGCGAAGGAACTTCGGCAGGCGGTAGAGGACAACGCTGTTCCGGATCCGGCAGATCTGTACGTCCTGGGTGTCGATCTGGAAAATTCGAACCGCTCGAGCGAGGCAGCGGACGTCTTCGGCCGCTGCGCGGCGATACAGAGCAGCTTACAGAACCGTTGTAAGGAAAGTGGGGATGCGATAAAGAAGGCCGCCAGCCATTAGGGTCGAGCCTTTAAGGAAAGAAATCATGAAACAGTTATTCAAGAGCGGTCCAATTCGCACGCTGGCCATGTTTGCCGTTGCCCTGGGGTCTGCGGCCAGTGCTCCCGCCCAAGGCACGAGTCCCAACCTGGTGCCGGAGCTGGAGAAAAAGCAGGAGACGAACCAGCAATTGGAGCAGCGGGCCTTAAGTCAGGCCCCCGCGAAGATAGATCCGCAGGAAGAGGCTGCCTACAAGGCCTTTTACGACTCGGATCCGCAAGACGCCGACACTAAGATTAAGCTCGGCGAGGCCTTCGTCCAAAAGTATCCGATGAGCCGTTACGATGAATCCGTTTATGCAGGACTCACGCACGCCTACTACTTGAAACAGGACTGGAAAAACTTCTACGCGAACGGGGACAAGGCCTTGGCTCTGAACCCGGATGATGCCGCCGTCCTGGTGATCATGGGATGGCTGATTCCGCACTCGTTGAACCCGAATGATCCGAACGCGTCCAGTGATCTCGCCAAAGCTGAAAAGTATGAGAAGCACGCCATCGAAGTGATCGGCGCGCTGCCCAAGCCGGCGAATATGACCGACGAGCAGTTTAGCCAGACGAAGGCCATGCTCTTGTCTCAGGCCCACAGCGGTTTGGGTCTCGTCTATTTCCGCCGGCAACAGTCGGAAGATTCGGCAAAGGAGCTGCAGCAAGCTACGCAGAGCTCTGCCACGCCGGACCCCACGGACCTTTTCGTCTTGGGTCTCGACCTGCAGAACCTGAATCGCTATGGAGAGGCGGCCGACGCGTTCAATCGCTGTGGCCAAATTCCAGGCGCTTTGCAGGATCGTTGCAAACAGAGCGCCGAAGCAGCCAAGAAGCAGGCTAGGTAGCGCGGCGGGGGCCGCTTCGCCATGACCGAAGAGGAGCGGGGAGAAATCGAGGCGGTGCTCGGCCATCGCTTCGAGCATCCCGATCGCCTCGAGCGGGCCCTGACGCATCGCTCACACCGGCAGGGGGCCGACGGAATTCATAATGAGCGCCTTGAATTCTTGGGAGACCGGGTTTTGGGCTTGGTTGCCAGCGATCAATTACTCGAGTCATTTCCCAACTGGGACGCCGGCAAGCTGTCAAAAGCTTTGGCGAAGCTGGTCAGCGCTTCCGCCATTTATTTCGCGGCGCAGGGCTTGAAGCTCGGCCGGCACTTGCGACTTGGTCCGGGAGAGGAGAAGACTGGCGGGCGCGAAAAGGTCAGATTGCTGGCCGATGCCTACGAAGCAGTGGTGGGCGCCATCTATCTGGATGCGGGCCTGCCCGCTGCTGCTGCCTTTCTGCGCCGTAGCCTTCTGCTCCCCGCTCTGGAGAGTGGCTTTGAAGGTCTGGAGCGGCCCGACCACAAGTCCGCGCTGCAGGAGTGGCTTCAACGGCGTGGCCTTGGCGCGGTAGAGTATCGAATCAGGGGTGAGTCCGGCCCTCAGCACCAAAAGACGTTTGAAGTCGAAGTCTGGCACGCGGGTCGGAGGCTTTCCTCCTCCCAGGGTCGCAGCAAGAAGCAAGCGGAACAATCCGCGGCGCGCTCGGCGCTAGAGGTCCTGGCGCCGATCGGGGGAATGGGCTAGGAATGGCAACTGACTCCTCGCTTCCACAAACCGTTGAGGCCTCCGCGCTGGCCGAGCGACCGCCGGTTGCGCGCGAGGTTGGTCGGGATTCACTCATCGATTTCCTCGAGTCCCTTCTCGTTACCATCCTGCTCGTTCTTTTCGGAACGACGTTTGTTGTCCAGGCCTTCAAGATTCCGTCGCAATCGATGGAACCGACCCTCTTGGTCGGTGATCATCTGCTCGTCAACAAGTTCATCTTTGAGGGTAAGGGCGCCTGGTATGAGAAATTCCTGCCCTACCGCCCCGTGCGTCGCGGCGACATCATCGTTTTCCGGTTTCCTTACGACGATCATGCGCACTACGTGAAACGTGTGATCGGGTTGCCCGGCGAGCACCTGCGCATCACGAACCAGCAGCTCTATGTCAATGAATCTCCCGTCGCTGAGCCGTATGCCTATCACGATGTCACTGCGTATGATCCTATGAGTGAAAATTTCCCTCCGGCGGACCATTTCACTGCCAGAGGCCTGCGCCCTGAATGGGCCCGTGAGATCGGGAACTACCTTCAAGACGGTGAGCTGGTCGTGCCGTCGGATCGCTACTTTGTGATGGGCGACAACCGAAACAGTAGCCTCGACAGCCGCTACTGGGGTTTTGTGGACCGCCGTGCCATCATAGGCCGTCCCATCTTGGTTTATTGGTCGGTGCGAGCGACAGCGAACGATTACGCGGACCGCAGCGTGCTGGGTTCGCTCCGTGGCATCACGGGAACACTGCTCCATCTTCCCAGCGAAACGCGTTGGCACCGGATGTTACGTGCGGTGCGCTAGATTTCGCGCGACTGCCCTCGCTGACTGATATGTCCGAGATCTCTGTCGAACCAACTCCGAGCACCGAGCTGCCGGGGGCAGCTCGTTTGCGCCCGCGCCTTTGGGAACGCTGGCCGAAGCGAATTCTTGTTCTCCTGATCCTGCTCTGGATTGCCACACAGGGGATGTCACTTGCCTTGCAGCACACGCACTTGCGCGGCATTCTCACGGCACAATTCGAAGCCGCCATGGGCCGTCCGGTTGCGGTCGGCAGCTACCATTTCAGTTTCTGGGATGGTCCCGTCGTCCAGGCACGTTCGGTTATCGTCGGAGAGGACCCGCGATTCGGCGCCGAATATTTCCTGCGTACCGATTCGATGGCCGTGCGCTTGCGCTGGCGCAGCCTGCTGCGCGGCCGCTTAGAATTCGGTACGATTTCGCTGACTCATCCAAGCCTGAATCTGGTACGGAGCTCGAACGGAGACTGGAATCTCGCTGAGTGGCTTCCGCGGCCGAGCCCGCCCAGACCGCGCGGCTTCGCCGGTCCTATCGCGCCCTCCACCTCAACCAGATTCCACCGCATTGAAATCGAAGGCGGGCGCATCAATTTCAAGATTTCCGACGAGAAGCTGCCCTTTGCGTTTGTGAACGTCACGGGCGCCGTCGAAACGAACGGACCCGGGCGCTGGCGTTTGAATCTTCAGGCCACACCTTGGCGTGCGGCGGTGGTGCTCCAGCAAGCGGGTACGATGCAGGTATCCGGCAATGTGGGAGGCACCTCGTCGCGCCTGCGCCCAGCCGCGATCGAGGTCACTTGGGCAGGGGTGTCTCTGCCCGATGTGCTTCGCCTGGCACGCGACGACGATTTCGGTCTGCGCGGTGCCTTGTTTCTGTCTGTCGACGCGCGCACGGATGACAGCGATGGTTGGACGGTGAGCTCGCGCGCTGCCTTGCAGCGGCTTCATCGCTGGGACCTGGGACCTCGTGCGGACAATCCTTCTCTGAGCGTGGTTGCCCAGATGGCCTGGCGGCCCTCGGCGCCCTATGTCGAACTGACACAAGCCGCCATCGAAGCGCCGCATTCCTCCCTCCATGCCAACGGGCGCTTGTATTGGAGCGACGAGACATCGCAGCACGCGGTTCCGCCCCCCCAGGTTGTCTTTTCCTCGGCCCAAATTGACGCGAGCGACCTTCTCGCTTGGGCACGTGCATTTCATTCGGGCATTGCGGACAATCTGTCCGTCCGCGGCCTAGCCGTAGTGGACGCCACTGTTTCTACCTGGCCGCCCCGTCTGGTGCACGCTGAGCTTTCCAGCAACGGGATCGATGTTTCCGGTGAGGCGTTTGGAAGACCCGCTCGCGTGGGACGCTTCAACCTTCTCTACGACAGCCCCGACGAGCGTAGCAAGGGCCTCGCCTCGTTTGGCCCGGTGAGCATCGCCTGGGGTTCGACACTCGCACACCCGGACGGCTCTTTCCGCCTCGAGAACGCGGTCAGGTCGGCAAGCCGAACCCCTTCGGTTTGGCACATCTCCGGTTCCACGAACCAAGTCCGCGATCTGATCACCGGAGCCAGTGCCTTTGGATGGAATATCGCCCGTGGCTGGGACCTAGCCGGCCCCTTCGCCTGCGATCTCCGGTGGCAGCGTACGCGGGGCGCTCGTTTCTTCGACGACCTGCGCCGGCCCGTTGGATGGATGGAATTCGGGACGCCCGCCAGTGCCTCGGACGGCGCTGTGTTGCGCGCTCCTTTTCTCAATCTTCCGATCGAGCAGATCAAGGTGCGGGTCGATCTCAAGCCTGACGTCCGCCAGGCCCGACTGATTTCCGCGCAGGCCTTCGGCGCGAACTGGAGGGGCAAGTTCGAGCGCCAGAACCCGCGGAAGGAGTGGCAGTTCGATCTCTCGGCGGACCAGCTCTCCGGCGCAGACCTAGACCGCTGGCTGAATCCGCGCTGGCGCGAGAGCTTTCTCGATCGCATGCTCCCTTTTCTGAACTCACGGCCAGGAGGGAGTATGGCCTCTGAAAAGCTACAGGCCGCCGGGCGTCTCAGCGTCGGCCGTTTCACCCTCTCGCCGCTCGTTGTTTCCGACCTGCAAGCGGAGGCGGAGGTCCAAGGCCGTCACTTCGCCGTTACGAGTGCGGCCGCGCAGTTCTACGGCGGCCAGGTCAAGGGCTCGTTTGATGCGAGCCTCCAGCCTACGCCTTCCTATCATGCAGATCTTGACTTCTCGCATGTCGATGTCTCCGCCCTGCTGGCCGCGACGCCATCTCTCGCCGGTTTCTCCGCCGAGTCTGGCGGCGGGCAAATCTCATTTGATGCCCACGGATCGACCCGCGCGGATCTCTTCGATTCTCTCATTTGCCAGGGCGACGCGCGCTTCGAAGGCCCGGAACTAGAGAATGTCCGTTTCACCGGGCCGGTGAACGGATCCTCTGCGCTCGGAAGTGCGCTACGCTTCTCCAGCGGCTCCGCGAAGTTTTCGTGCGGCCAGCGCACGATTCAGTTTCAGCAACTCCTGCTTCAGACGCTCGACAGCACGGCCGAAGGTTCCGGAACGATCGATTTCAACCGCAATGTGGATGTGCGCTTAGAGATGGTTTCGGCGACACCGGCACCCGGCAGTCCCGCCGCCTCAACCATGCACCTTGCCGGCACGCTGCCAGCGCTTCAAGTCGCGCAAATCTCGACCGCGGCCCCTCGTCGCTCCCGCTAAGCCTTTCGGGATCGGGTTTCGCTCCGTCGTTATTCCCCCATTTGCCTCCCTCTGGATGCCTATGCTAGCGTCTTCTCAGTGCCTAGAAATTCCGTCTTCAGGACATGCAGCAAGCGTTTTCCTCGCTGGCTGAGCGCATTTTTGTTCGCGTCACTACTTGCTCTGTCTGCTGCCGCCAGCAAACGCATACAGGTCGCTTTGAGATATGTCCCCGGCGAAACCCTCCGCTACCGAATTGAATCTCGTACCACCACGGCGGGCAAAATCACCACGCCCATCGTGAATCCCGAGGGCGTCACGCAATCGACGCTCACCGTGCGTCTTCTGGTTCGCCTCGACGTGCTCGCCCCGCCTCCTGGCAGTGCTCCCGGCACAACACGATTCCGCGCGACCTACGAAACCTCGAGCGCTGACTCTCAAAGCGATGCTTTCGATCCCGCGCAGCCTTCTCCCTCGACTCAATACGCTCGTCTCGAGGGGCGCTCGCTCGAGTTCAGCGTCGAGCCCAGCGGGGATCTCGTCGGCTTCCAAGGCCTCGAAGATGTGTTCTCAAACCGCACGGCAGCACGCTCCGCGCTCTTCTGGTTCGGTGCACTCTCCTCGGGCAGTGGCTTTCCCGTCTCGGGCCTTGGGATCGGCGAGAAATGGAAGAGCGAACACGGGGTTGACGGCGCGCCGGTGTCCGATTTGATCTGGCGCGCTGAATCCACCTATCTCGGCAACGAACCCTGCCCCTCCGATGCCGGAACCACGAATCCAGCACCCGCCGCCCCGGACGCCTGCGCCATGATCCTTACGCGCTTCACGATTTCCCGCCGTGGTTCTCCTCATTCCGATGCGACGCCGGACGACTATCTCCACAACGGCCTCCGCGTCTCCGGCGCTTGGAAGGGCTCGGGTGAACGCCTTGATTCCATCTCTCTCTCTGCTGGCCTTGTGATCCGCTCCACGCAGACGAGCGACCAACAGGTGGACTATCAGATCACCAGCGCCGCAACGGGCTCCCAAATTCACAATCAAAGCCACGTGCAGTTCCAGTCTGAGATCACCCTGATCCCTGCCTCGGCTTCATAGAATTCACTGCCAGCACTGGCTCACGACGGCGAGCAGGTGCTGGTTTCGAGCTGTTGGGTCTTCCGGGATTTCTTGTGCTAGAATAAATATGCGAGATCCTGCATAATTATTCTCAAATGACCCGAACCCGGAACGCCCTTCTTCCTGACGTAGATAAGATCCACGCTATTCTTCAGCCCTATGCCGATGCGGGCACGCTCCTCGCTCGCAGTGTCTCGGAACTGTGTGAAAATGTCCGCGATTTTGTGGTAGCCGAAGACGGTGAGCGAATCGTCGGCTGCGGTGCGCTTCATCTCTACGGCAGGCACCTCGCCGAAATTCGCTCGATCGCCGTGACACCCGAGAGCAAAGGTCACGGCGTCGGGCGCAGGCTGGTCGAAGCGCTCCTGAACGAGGCTCATCGCCACGGTGTAGGCTGTGTCTGCCTGTTTACGCGGACGCCCGGCTTCTTCGGCCACCTCGGTTTTGAAATCGCGCGCCGCGCAGAGTTGCCCGACAAAATCTACAAGGACTGCGTTGGCTGCCCGAGGCTTTTCGACTGCGACGAAATCGCTATGGTCAAGGGCCAGATTCCCCCCGCCACCAACGGCCTGGGCGACGCCCGCATCGCGATTCCCCTGGTTCGTCTTAAGCCCTGACCCGCCTGGGCTATAATGAAGGATTTAGAACAGCGCGCACGAAGCGTCGATTCCATGAATTTCAAGCTGGCCAGCGACTACGAACCCCGCGGCGATCAACCGGACGCGATCGCACAGCTGCTTCACGGCGTGCGCGACGGCGAACGTCACCAGGTGCTGCTCGGTGTCACGGGCTCGGGGAAAACGTTCACCATGGCAAAGGTGATCGAACAGGCCAACCGTCCGGCGATTGTGCTGGCGCACAACAAAACTCTGGCCGCGCAACTTTTTCACGAGTTCAAGTCCTTTTTTCCACAGAATGCGGTCGAATATTTCGTCAGTTACTACGATTATTACCAGCCCGAGGCGTACGTTCCCTCGAGTGACACGTTTATCGAAAAAGAGGCGACGATCAATGATGAACTGGACAAGCTGCGCATGAGCGCCACGCGCTCGCTGTTCGAGCGCCGCGACGTCATCGTCGTCGCTTCTGTCTCCTGTATTTACGGCATCGGCTCGCCCGAGGCGTACTACGGCATGATGCTTATGCTGGAGAAGGGCCAGTCGATCGCTCGTGAGTCCCTCCTGCGCAGGCTCGTGGAAATCCAGTACGACCGCTCCGAGGATCTTCGCCGCGGTACCTTCCGCGCGCGCGGAGACATGATCGAGATCTATCCACCCTACGAAGATTTCGCTGTGCGCGTCGAACTTTGGGGTAGCCAAATTGAAGTCCTTCGCAAGATCGATCCGCTCACCGGTGAAATCCGCTCGCGCGAAGGCGACATCACGCGCTTACCCGTCTATCCCAAATCGCACTATGTTCTTCCCGCCGAGCAGCGGGAGCGCGCGATCCAGACCATCTACGAAGAGCTCGACTGGTGGAAGGCCGAGCTCGAGCGCCAGGGGAAGATCGTCGAATCGCAGCGCGTCGTGCAGCGCACTCACTTTGACATTGAGATGATGCGCACGATCGGCTATTGCCACGGAATCGAAAACTACTCGCGCCACATGTCCGGGCGGCTGCCGGGCGAAGCGCCGCCCACCCTGCTCGATTACGTGCCCTCGGATTACCTGCTCTTCGTCGACGAATCGCACCAAACGATCCCCCAGCTCCGAGGGATGTATGCGGGGGATCGATCGCGCAAGCAGACCCTCGTCGATTACGGTTTTCGCCTGCCGTCGGCGCTCGATAACCGTCCCCTCAATTTCGAGGAGTTTGAGCACCGCACCAACCAGGTTATCTATGTCTCCGCCACACCGGGGCCCTACGAACTGACCAAGGCCGGTGGCGCTTTCGTCGAGCAGGTCATTCGCCCGACGGGCCTCGTCGATCCCGAAACCGAAGTGCGCCCGGTGAAGGGACAAGTGGATGATCTGCTAGAAGAAATTCGCGTGCGTGCGGGGCGAAGCGAGCGTGTTCTCGTCACTACGCTCACCAAGCGCATGGCCGAAGACTTGGCCGAGTACTTCGCCGAGGTCGGCGTGCGTTGCCGCTATCTCCACTCTGAGGTTGAAACCCTCGAACGGGTGCGCATTTTGCGGGATCTACGTCGCGGCGAATTCGATGTGCTGATCGGCATCAATCTTTTGCGTGAGGGCCTGGATCTACCCGAGGTTTCTCTCGTCGCCATTCTCGACGCCGACAAAGAAGGCTACCTGCGTAGCGCGACTTCACTGATTCAGACGATGGGCCGCTGCGCCCGTCACATCGAAGGCCGAGCGATTCTTTACGCCGATCAGATGACCGACTCCATGCGCCAGGCCATCGGCGAGACCAATCGCCGACGCGCGAAGCAGGAGGCCTATAACCGCGAGCACAACATCACGCCCCAGTCGATCGTGAAATCTGTGGATATGCAGCTTGCGCGGATCGTCGATGCGGATTACATCACGGTGCCGTCCTACGATGCCGCCGTCGGTGACATCACGACCGAAGAGCAATTGCTCGAGGCGATTGCACAGTTGGAGCTGCAGATGCGGCAAGCGGCGAAGAATTTTGAGTTCGAGCAGGCCGCCGCACTCCGCGACCGTATTCGAGCCCTCAAACAGCGCGATCTCGGTGTGATCGCTTCCGCCGAGGCACCCGCCAGCGCTCCGCCACAGCCCACCGTCGCCGAGAACGTCTCTGGCGCAAACTCTCAGAGTCTCCCCGCGCGGCCGGCCACGAAACCAGCTGCCGCGCGCGCGCGTCCGCAGCGTTCCTCCTAAAGATCAGCGGAAAGGGCTGGCCAAATCTCGCTTCGCCTGGTGTGAGACGGGAACAGCGATACGCTTTACACGACGCCCCGTTTCAGTTCCTCGAGAGGATAAAAAGTGCCTCGCCATACGATCCCGCGCTGCCACAGCGTTACAATCGTCGATCGCGCCAGCATCCAGGCAAACACCAGTGCTCCAACCGGAAACGTTAGGGCGTACAGCGCGGGCGCATTGAGTTGAAGCGCCACACCCGCCGTCGCGAGCACGGGCAGACCTAAAGCCGCTAATGCAAACAGGCGCGCCCAGCCGTGCACAAACGGCAGCGCTACCAACGGAAAGACGCAGAGCCACAGCACGCAGATAATCTCCACGGCTGCAACGGATGGTCGGTATCCGGTTGTGGCAAAAAAGTTCTTCGTTGTTCCCCGAACTGTGTTCGCAAGGCCCGCATGCCAGTGCACGCTCAAGGAATCTCCCGCTCTGGCAACCCCTGAGCTTACGCCGGCTTGCTTGGCGAGTTTGCCGAGTTTCATGTCGTCGACCACTTCCATCGCCAGCCGCCGGTGCGTGCCCATTGTTTCGTAGGCACTCCTCCGAATCATCTGAAACGCGCCGACGCCCGAGTAAGCCCGAGACCGCCGATTGCTTGCTTCCCACGGTCGCGTGCCAATCATGAATGCCATTCCGAAAAACGTCATGGCCATCTTCTCGCCAACCGTAAACATCTTCACGCCGCTCAGCAGGGTCAGGTGCGCCCAGCTTCTGCCACGTGCGAGCGTGATCGCTCGCCGCAGCACATCCGGCGCAAAGTGAACGTCCGCATCGGTGAAAACGATCCATTCTCCTCTCGACTCTTTATAGGCTTGCTCGAGCGCATGCGGCTTGCCGAGCCATCCCGGGGGAAGCGCATGGACGCGCAGGGGTCTCAGCCGCGAATCCGTCCGCGCCGCGGTTTCCAGGATCGTGGCTGTCGCGTCCTCCGAGCGATCATCCACAGCGATCACTTCGTAGCGCGGATAGTCGAGCCCGAGCATCGTCTGCAGAGCCCCCGGCAACTTTTCCGCTTCGTCGCGACCCGCAAAGAGAATGGAGATGGGCGGGCAGTCTGCGTCGGCGGCGGGTGCGACATCCTTGAGGGAGGGAATCGATGGCACGCCTCGCGCGAGCACAACTGCCTCGATCACCCAGAGCAGGGCCGCGAGGCCAAGCAAGCCAGTCCAGAGGGGATGCAACGCAATTTCTCCCGCATCGAAGGTCTTCTACACGTTATGCTAGCACGCTCCGTGAAGCCTACACTCTCGATCGTCGGCGCCGGTCGGGTTGGAAAAACGCTCGGCAAACGTCTTTGCGAAAGCGGCTGGCAAATCAGCGTGGTAGTCACGCGCTCCACCGCAACCTCTCGCGCCGCTGTCCGCGCCATCGGTGCGGGCCAACCGAGCGCAGGGGTCGTGCGTGGCGTTTTCGCGGCTGATGTGACACTCCTCGCGGTGCCGGACGACAGGCTCGCCGCCGTCGTCGCCACGCTCGCAAAAATCGGCGGCTCCGCCTGGCGCGGCAAGGTCGTCTTGCACACCAGCGGCGCTCTCGATTCGAGCGTCCTTGCTCCGCTCGCGCGTCTGGGAGCGGCCACCGGATCGCTTCATCCCATGCAGACGTTCAGTGGCAGGATCATCCCCAACCTCGGTGGCGTCACGATCGCGATCGAAGGCGCCGCCAAGGCGCTGCGCATGGCGCGCAACATCGCAAGAACACTCGGCGGAGTGCCCGTCGTGATCGCCGGTCGAGATAAGCCCGTCTATCACCTGACGGCCGTGCTCGCTGCAGGCAGTGGTTTCCCTTTGATGGAGACATCGATCCAGATGCTTGTGGGTATCGGATTTTCGCGAACTCGTGCCTTGCGGACCCTCTTACCTTTAGCGCGGCAAATGCTCGATAATACGGAAAGGATCGGCGCGCGCGCTGCCTGGACCGGGCCGCTTTCGCGGGGTGATTACGCCACCATCGCAAAGCACATCCAGGCGCTTCGACGTTATCCGCGCGAGGTTCGGCGGTCCTACGCGGCGCTGGCGCTGCTGGCCGGCCGCGTCCTGGCAACGGATCCGCCCGCCGCGCTTAAGCAGATCAAGCGTGCGCTCGGACAGAGGAAGGAGGAACGCTTTTGAGTCTTGCCCCCAGGAAACTGCACATCCCTGTCGAACACACGACGCTTGCCAACGGGTTGCGTCTGGTTGCGTCGCCAGATCGTTCCGCTCCCTTTGTGACCGTCGGCGTGTATTATCAGATCGGTTTCCGTCTCGAACCGTTCGGGCGCAGCGGCTTTGCGCATCTTTTCGAGCACATGATGTTTCAGGGCTCGGAAAACGCTGGCAAGATGGAGCACATCCGCTTGGTCAACTCGTCGGGCGGCCTGCTCAATGGCACTACGAATTACGACGTCACCAATTATTTCGAGTCTGTTCCATCGAACGCGCTTGAGCGGGTTTTGTGGCTGGAGGCCGATCGCATGCGCGCGCTAAAGGTCGATGACGAAAATCTTCGCAACCAGCGCGACGTGGTCAAAGAAGAGGTCCGCGTCAACGTGCTCAACCAGCCCTATGGCGGCTTTCCCTGGCTCGATCTGCCGCCCGTCGCGTTTCGTAATTGGCCCAACGCCCACAATTTTTACGGCGATTTTGCCGACCTCGATGCCGCCACGCTTGCCGATGTGCAACAGTTCTTCCGGACCTACTACGCGCCAAATAACGCCGTACTCTTGATGCTTGGCGATCTCGAACCATCGGAAGCCTTTGGGTTTGCGAAGAGGTATTTCGAGGACATTCCCGCGCAGCCCCTGCCCCCGCGCGCAGACGTCAGCGAGCCGCAGCAGACAGAAGAACGCCATGGCCAAGTGACAGAAAAGCTCGGCCCACTGCCTGCCATCGCGATCGGCTACACGATGCCGGAGCGTGAGACGGCTGATTGGTATGCTGCCGCCATCGTCGACCGCGTGCTACACGGCGGTCGAGCCGGGCGGGTCTACCGCAAGCTCGTGCTCGAAGAACAGATTGCCGTGGATGTCGACGGCAACGCGGACCTGCTTGACACAAACGGTCCGACACAAATGGTCACACGCATCTTTCATAAGCCTGAGTTCACTTCTGAAGGCACGGTCGCGGTATTCGATGAAGTGATGGAAGAGCTGCAACACAAGGGAATCGCGCGCGATGAACTCGAGGACGTGAAGGTGAAATTCCGCTCCGACTACTACTCCATGCTCGAAGGAGGCATGGGTTCCTACATGCCGCGGTTCGGATTGATGCATTATCTCGCCTGCTTCACACTTTTTGACGGCGATCCCAACCGCATCAACACAATCCTCGATCACTTTCTCAGCGTCACGCCGGATCGAATTCAGTCGGTCGCGAAAACGTATCTCGTGCGGGACAATCGCGCCGTCCTTCAGCGCCGACCGGTGACTCTCGGAGGCAAGCAATGATGTCTTTGGGTGCGCCGGCAACCTCTTTTGCGCGTCGCACGACTCCCCCAGCCCTTCGGCCGGAGCGCCCTCTCGCGTGGCCGAAACGGACCGCGATCACCCTCGAGAATGGTTTAGAAGTCGTGTTGGCCGAATCGCGCGCCTTTCCCAAGATTTCCGCACAGCTC
>Ga0187783_10001879_pt1 | contig 15544 bp, 12 predicted proteins | sample 1015_SJ02_MP02_2_FD_132471 | JGI IMG/M metagenome (GOLD analysis project Ga0187783, IMG submission 132471) | Tropical peat soil microbial communities from peatlands in Department of Meta, Colombia - 1015_SJ02_MP02_20_MG | ecosystem: Environmental > Terrestrial > Soil > Wetlands > Peat | place... | reverse complement strand
ATGCCGACCACAATGGAGCAGTCAACATAATGGCTCGGAGCGAGCCATCATTCGATAACATCAGTGCAGTAAGGCTGGCGTAGAGTGAGAATCCTCGCCCTTTAGGGCGGGGAGGTTCAACAGACCGAATCTTGCGCCCCCCCCGTCCCCCCCCACCACCCATTCGGTGTCGAGAGTGAAGACACGAAAGCCGGGGTACACCCGCGCAGCCATGTCGATCAACCCACGTCATCCGCAAATCGCTCGAAAGCCCAGCGCAACACTTGCTGCGGGTTCCAGTGTTCTGCCAAGATCTCCTGCTGCAAAGTCAAACTGGCGGCACTCCGGGGAAGGCTCTCGCGGTTGGGTCGTCGCAAAACGTCGTTGTTTGCGAGCCCCGGGATTGATGGAACGGGGGTACGGGCGAAGCGTACAACCTCTCCGATCAGCAAGAGCGCCGGGGAGCGCACCGGGCGCAGGCTCGGCAGCTCGCCGAGAAGGCAGAGCGCGACCGACTGCCGCTCGCTGGTGGCAGAGGAGATCATCGCGCAGGGGGCGGTGCGGGCGAGCCCGGCATGGTGAAGGCGCGCGGCGAGCTGGGCGTAGTTATGCCCCGGCATGTAGATGGCGAGGGTGGCACCGCTCGCGGCCAATTTTCCCCAGTCGGGGAAGTCGCTCTCCCCGGCAACCTGCCCGGGAAGCAGGACCAACGCGTGGGAGACTTGGCGATGGGTGAGGGGAATCTGCGCCGCGGCAGCAGCCCCCAAGGCAGCCGTCACACCGGGAACGAGTTCGCAGGGGATGCCGGCCCGCGCGAGCGCTGCCATCTCTTCTGCGGAGCGGCCAAAGATGAGTGGATCGCCGCTCTTCAGTCGCACTACGGTCAGTCCGGAAGCGGCAGAGGTGACCATGAGGAAATTGATCTCGGCCTGGGTAATTGTTTTGGCCCCACAACGCTTGCCCACGTTCTGAAGGCGCGCCGCGGGGGAAACCAGGCTCAGAATCTCTGCGGAGACCAGATCATCGTGCAGGACGGCATCGGCGGTTTTGAGCAGGCGGAGAGCCTTTTGCGTCAGCAAGTCGGGATCTCCGGGGCCGGCGCCGACCAGATACACTTTGCCTTTCATGTTCCTTCCCCCTGTGATGGTTGGCTGCCTTCGCCCCAAGCCATGGCTTCGAATGCCTCCCGGCTGGCAAGGGAGTGCAAAAGAAATTGCTTTTGTTTTTGGGAAAGGTCGCTGCCGAGCACCCGCCGCCGGGTCTCGCCGAGCTCGGCCACCCAACTCGCATAGCCCTCTCCCAGCAGCCGTTCCAGTTGCTGTCTGAGCCTCTGTGCCAACACAGGACTCTGGCCGGAAGTGGAGATTGCGATCTGGAGATCGCCGCGGCGAACGACGGCGGGATAAAAGAAGTCGCATTGCCCGGGAACGTCCACGACATTCAGCAGAATCCCGCGCAGCTGTGCCTCGGCGAACACCCGTTCCTGAACAGGCGCAGCGGCCGCCGCCACCACGGCCAGAAAGACTCCCTCAAGATCCGAGGTTTGAAACCCGCGCTCTTCGAGAGCAAGCCGGCCCGAGGTCGCCCATTCCCGCACCCTCTGGCTGGCCTCGAGCGCGACCACCTGAATGGTTGCGCCTGTGTCCAGCAGGCCTAGAATTTTTCCCTCCGCAACTTTCCCGCCGCCCACCACCAGGACGCGCCGGCCTCGGAGCTTGACGTAGATGGGGAAGAGTCTCTCCATCGATGGTTGCCTCATCCGTCCACCCCGTGCGGCACCGGCCCGCTCGGCAGATCGCGAGCGACCGCGTCCGTCAGCTGACCGGCGAGAAAGCGGCGCAGCTCGTCCTCGTCGTGCCGGGCGAAGAACCGCCGCAGGTTCTCACCCGGCCGGCGATCCATCAGATAGGTGCGTAACAGGCGCTCGATAGCGTCGGGAACCTCTCGCGCGGCGCAGCGGTAGCCGATCGGCCGCGCAATCGCCTGGTTCTGGCCCACGGCTCCCCCCACGCAGAAGTAATAGGCGTCCACCATTTGTCCCGCAACCTTCAACTTCTTGCCTTCGATGCCAAGGTCGGCGATCCAGTGCTGTCCGCAACTGTTGGGACAACCGGTAATGTGCAATTTCAGAGTTTGATCAAACTGCGGCAGACGGTCCTCCAGCTCTTCGACCAGCCAGCGTGCGAAGCTCTTGGTTTCGGTAATGGCCAGCTTGCAGAATTCACTGCCGCTGCAGGCGATGGCGCCGCGCCAGAACGCAGAACCCTCCACCCGCAGTCCGGCGCGTGCGAGCTCCATGGCCAACGCTGGCGCATTTTCGCGAGCCACATTGACAATCAGCAGGTTCTGCATGTTGGTGGTTCGTAGCCGACCGTCGGCCAAGCGCCCGGCCAAAGCGGCTGCGGCTCGCATCTGTTGGGGATGGATTCGGCCGCGCAACACGGCTGCGCCCACATAGCAGTACCCTGGCTGTTTTTGCGGATGAATGCCGACATGGTCGCGGTAGACGTCCGCCGGGGGCTGTTCCTCGACAGCCGGATCCAAGCGGAATCCAATGCGGCCTTCGAGTTCGCGCAAGAAATCCGCGGCAGAGACTCCCTGCCGCAGGAAAAGAAATTTCAGCCGCGCCCGCTCCCGGTGCTCCCGCAGGCAGGCGGAATCGCGGAAGAGTTGAGCAATACCGCGGATAACCGGGAGCACCTGATGCCAGCGCACGAAGGCGTTGAGGCGGGTTCCGAGGTGCGGCTCGGTGGAAAGGCCGCCGCCCACGCGCAGCGAGAATCCGATCTCCTCGCGTCCACCGAGGGTGCGTCGAATTGCCGTCAGCCCAACGTCATTGATCTCCGGATACGCGCACCATACACGGCAGCCGCTGATTGAAATCTTGAATTTGCGGGGGAGATTGTAGAACTCCGCATTTCCCGCCAGCAGCTTCGTGGCTGCGAGCGCCAGCGGGGAAGCATCACAGAGTTCCTCGGCGTCGACACCCGCCAGAGGGCAGCCAGTAATGTTGCGAGTCACGTCACCGCAAGCTCCGGTGGTGTTCAGGCCACAACGCCACAGCGCCTCGAGAACTTCCGGCAGGGCCGCGATCGAGATCCAGTGGAGCTGAATGTTTTGCCGAACCGTGATGTCGGCGATGCCGCGCGCATAGCGCTCGGTGAGATCGGCAATCGTTGTCAGTTGCCGAGAGTCGAGAAGCCCATTGGGAATGCGCACGCGGAGCATGAAATAGGGCACGGACTGCCCCTCCCCGCCTTGGCCTCCGACCACGCCGGCTCCGTCCCCTTGGGTGTAGACACCCCACCACCGCAGGTAGGTGCCGAGCCATTCTGGCGGAATTGAGCTGAAGCCTTCCCGGGCAAAACGGCGGATCTCGTCGAGCGCCTCCCAGGGGTTCTTCTCGCGCTTGAGCCGCTCGACTCGCTGAGTTTTCGTCTCCTTGATCATGACCGAGCCAAAAAGAAAAACCCATCGCCAGCTACCTTCTGGCGATGGGTTATGGATGCCGATGCTTAGAAAACGCTTAGGCCAGCAGCCTCCTTGCGCCAGAAGACACCCGTGCGCAACAACAACCAGCGCAGCAACAAGCCTTCCGGCAAATGCGACTGTCCGCCATACGTAAACAACAATTGTACGGTCCGGCCCGCAGGGCCGTCAACTTTGTTGGGTCCGGTCGGCGGCGCCGGCTGGGAGGCGGGTGGAGCCTCCTGGTTGGGACAGCCTAGGTTTTCAGGATGCCGAGCTCGAATTGCGAAGAGAAGATCCGCTACTATGGTTCGCGTCTCTCAACCGGGGAGGGCACATGGAAATCCCAGGACGCCGGCAGTTCCTCCGCCACACCGTCGGAGCTCTAGCACTCACCGTCACCTCAGGCTTTTCGGGGTACAGCCGCACCCATGGCCTTGCCATTACCAGCGCCATTGGCGGCGCCGAGCTCCCCGACCGCCTGCCTCCCGACTGGTATCGCCGCAAAGTCAGCCAAGTGCAGGAGGCAATGGCCCAGAACCGACTGGACGCTCTGGTCCTGCTCCGCGCTACCAATGTCATCTATACGACCGGCTACTTCCATCTTTCGACGGAACGTCCGCTGGCTGTGCTGATACCTAGCTCCGGCCAGCCGGCGCTATTCATTCCCCAATTGGAGTGCGATCAAGTGAAGCTCTGGTGGGTGAAGGACTACGAGGCCTATTTCGATTTTCCCGGCCCCATCGATCGCCTGCGCTGGATTTTTGAGCGGGTGGCCAAGCGTGGTTTTGGCAATGGCCGAATTGGCACCGATGAGTCGAAGACCGGTAGTTTGAAGCAGATGGCGCTGGGCGCTCCCCACGCCAGTATCGTCGAAGCCGGGGATTTGATCGAGAAGATGCGCTGGGTGAAGGATCCAGACGAGATCCAAGTCATGCGCCGTGCCATGTACTTTGCTGATTTTGCCGTCCAGAGCGGGCGTGAATTCGTGAGAAACCATGCGGGCGCGCAGGAAGATCAGATCCTGAAAGCTACCGCCGACGCCCTGGCCGACAAAATGTCCGCTGAATTGAAAGAGGTCGTCGGGGTTGGCATTGCACCGCCCTTTGGAGGACTGGTGCCCTTCGGCAAACGCTCCGCTTTCCCGCATGCCGTGCCGAGCAAGGATCGCCTCGCGCCGGGCGACGCACTGATCCTCAGCTACAGCGCCCAAGTCGGTGGGTATAACGTCGAATGCGAGCGCTCTTTCTCGGTTGGCAACCCGACCGACTATGCCAAGCGCCTTTTCGAGGCCATGCTCGCCGCTCACGATGCCGGCGTGGCCAACATGAAGGAAGGAGCCATTGCGCAAGAGGTGGACAAGGTCAGCCTGGACCAGATCCGCAAAGCAGGCTTTGAAAAGTTCCTCCGGCACCGCACCGGTCACGGGATCGGTCTCGATGGACACGAACCTCCCTGGATCGCCGAAGGCGACGCGACGGTTTTACGGCAAGGAATGACTTTCAGTTGTGAACCGGGAGTCTACGATCCTGATTGGGGCGGCTTTCGACATTCCGACACTGTCATCGTGCGGGAGGACAAGGGCGAAATCATGAACACCTATCCAACCCGTTTGCAGGATATGATTATCGAGGTTTGAGCCAATCGCTGCCGATCGCCCTCCCCCAGCCCGGCAGTCTAGTCCCCCGAAGCCGAAGAAGTGGAGGGAGCTGTCAAGTTGAGAGTCGTGATTGAACCGAGCACGGCGGGACGAGCCGGCAGCTTGGATAATCGTACGCGGTACACCTGGCGGGCCAAGCCGAGTTTGTGAAGAACCCAGATGCCGTACCAGTTGAGGTCCAGTTCGTACCAAGCGATACCGTGGCGGGCAGAAACCGGATGAGCATGGTGGTTGTTATGCCAACCCTCGCCGAAGGTGAAAATGGCTACCCACCAATTATTGGTGGAGAAATCGTGGGTGGCGAATCGACGTGAGCCCCAGGTGTGGGTAATGGAATTGACCATCCAGGTAGCATGCAGGCCGACCACCGTGCGCAGGAACAATCCCCACAGCATCCATGGCAGCCCGCCGATCGCCAGCAGGCCGAAGCCCAAAACCACGATGGGAACGTAGTGATACTTCGTGATCCAGACGTGAAACCTGTCTTTGGCCAAATCGGGAACGTAGCGAGCGAGCGTCATGGTGTCATGGTGCATGGACTTACCGGTAAGAATCCAGCCCATATGGGCCCACCATTTGCCCTCGAGGGGCGAATGCGGGTCGCCGTCGACATCCGAGAATTGATGATGGATGCGGTGGGTGGCTACCCAGAAAATCGGGCCTCCTTCAAGAGCCGTGGTGGCACAGAGAGTTAGAAAGTATTCCAGCCACTTGGGGGTGCGGTAGCCGCGGTGCGTCAACAGCCGGTGGTACCCGATGCCAATTCCCCAGCTGCCCGAGATCCACCAAAGCAGACAGGCGATAAAGAAGGCTTTCCAGGTGAAAAAAAACAATGCCGCAATCGCTCCCGCATGGAAGATGGCCATGAAGGTTGCGGTTACCCAATTGATCCCATTGTCGGCTGGTCTCTTATTCAGGTCTTCGATTTGCACGTAGGGTTTCCCTAGGTTCCAGGTTTCAAATGCTGTTCATAACCTATCAAGAGCGAGGGGAGGCTGTGTGTAATACTTCTGTCACCGCGGAACCACTCAGGGTTACGACCGTACAGGGACTCAAGGGTCCAGGCTGCCCTCTGGGGATTCAGGCCTCATCCGGACATCAGGCGGCGTTTGCACCTTTTACTTCCACCCCAGCCCATTTCTCAAGCAGGGTGAGGGTGGCGGCGTAGTCGAGGTTCTCGTTACCATCCTCGATCGCCATTTCGTAGATTTCCTCTACCGTCTCCAGTCCAGGCAACTTGACGCGCGCTTCTCTCGCCGCCTCCAAAGCCAGCAGGATGTCTTTTTGCATGAGGCGCAGGGGAAAATTGGGGGTGAAATCGCGCTTCAAGACGAAGGGCGCTTTGTATTCCACCACTCCCGACCGGACCATGGAGGCCTCAATCAGGGGAAGCAAAGTTTCCGCGTCCACGCCAAGCTTGGTAGCCAGCGTGAGTGCCTCGGCGAAACCCTCATAGATCAGGGCGATCTGCAGATTCATGGCCAGCTTGGCGGCCTGTCCCTTGCCTGTCTCGCCCATGCGGAAGAGCTTTTTCCCGGTCGCCGCGAACAAGGGCTTTAGTCTCTCGAGGGCGGCCACGTCCCCGCCGACGATAAAAATCAGGGTACCGTTCTCCGCTCCCACTTTGGAGCCAGTCATGGGAGCATCGATGTAGTCAACACCGCTCCGGCGGACACGCTCGGAAAACTGCCGGGTGGCAGAAGGCGAGATGGTGCTCGAATCGACGATAATCTGGCCTTCGGTCAGGGACTCGTGTACTCCCTGTGGCCCAAATAAGATGCTGTCGACGGCTTTGGTATCCGAGACACAGGTCCAGACCACCTCTTGACCGCGCGCCGCTTCGGCGGGGGAGGTTGCGACGCTGGCGCCTTCCACGGTTTTCCCCGGGCTACGGTTCCACACCGTTACTTGATGACCGGCCTTCACCAGGTTCAAGGCCATCGGCCGTCCCATGATTCCCAAGCCTAGAAAAGCAACTCGCATACTCACTCCTCGAGTGAAAGGAAAGCTCCGCAGGAGAATTAGACCTGACATGGAGCGGGCGGTCAAGCAATGCAACCACAAATGTTCCACAAATGTCTTACAATGAGAACACAATCCGGTCGTTGTCCGGATTGGGGAGTTCGAAGCCTGGCGGACCCGAGCCTGCGTTCCTGATGTTAAAAGCCACGATCAACAATCGCGCCCTCGGCAAACGGGCACGCGCGTTCGGCCACCTGGTTCGCCACTCCGCGATCAGTCCTCGCACCGGGCAAACCCACAAACCCAAGCTGGTAGGCAACGGCGAGTTAGGTGTGACCTTCATCGGGCACGCCAGCTTTTTCGTGCAGATGGGCGGGCAAAACGTGATGATTGACCCGAATTTTGCCCGTTGGTTGTTTGTTCTGAAGCGTTTGCGCAAACCCGGCTTGCAAGTTCGGGACCTGCCGCCGATCGACCTGGTGCTCGTCACCCACGCCCACTTTGATCACCTGCATCGGCCGTCGTTGCGCGCCATCGCGCAGCATGCGCGCGAGTGGGAGGCGCCTGCCCCTATCATCGTGGTTCCCAATCACGTGCTCGACTTGGTTTCCGATTTAGGCTTCGGCGATGTCATCGAGCTCGACTGGTGGAACAACTATCGTCATCGTGGTTTAACGGTCACGCACGTGCCTTCGCGGCATTGGGGTGCCAGGATCATTAAAGATTCGCATCGCGGCTACGGCGGCTATGTTCTACGCGACGGAAAACATTCCCTCTATCACGCCGGCGACACCGCCTATTTTCCGGGGTTTCGCGAGATCGGACGAAGGTTGGCGCCTGAGCTGGCGCTGTTGCCGATTGGCGCCTACAACCCGCCGTCCTTCCGCAATGTCCACGCCGACCCGGCCGACGCCACCCGCGCCTTTCTCGATCTGAACGCGCGTTGGATGGTGCCGATGCATTACGGCACATTTCGCCTCTCCCATGAGCCCATCGATGAGCCTCTGCAGCTGCTCGAGCAGGAGGCCAGGGCCGCCGGGATCGTGGATCGCGTCCTGGTCATGGAAGAGGGAGTGACCAAGCTTTTCTGAGTCGTCTGCCGCGGGAGTGGACTTCAATACGCCAGCAGGATGCGCAGATCCCGGAGATTGTTGGTGGTCGCCCCGGTGACGATCGCGTCCCCCAGGCTATCGAAAAAGGGATAGGCGCTGAAGCTTGCCAAGTAAGCTTGGGCGTCCAGACCGTGTCCGCGGGCGCGGGTGAGGGTGGTGCCATCGACAATCGCTCCCGCAGCTGGGCTATTTCCGTCAATTCCGTCGGTTCCGGCGCTGAGGATGGTGATGTTCTGCTGTGCGATTCTTTCCGCGCATGCCAGCGCGAACTGCTGATTTCGCCCTCCCACTCCTTCTCCCGTCACCTTCACCGTGATTTCTCCTCCCGAGAGCAGGCAGACCGGGGTTGACTGCTGTCGTAATTGATCGAGGCGACCTAGCAGATACCCGGCCGCCTCGAGGTAACCCCAATCGTCACACGCGTTATCCACCTCTGTCCTGAAGCCGGCCCGCTCGGCCTCCGCCCGAGTTGCCTCGAGTAACGATCGATTGGACAGCACTGTCCACCAGCGGCTGCGATGAAATGAGGGCTCGTCTGATTTCGGGGTTTCCTCAAGCCCCTGGCGCTCGAATAATCTCCTTACGGACGGGGGAAATTGCTCGATCAATCCGTATTGCCCGGCGATGCGGTAGCAGTCCTCGACCGAGGTGGAATCGGGCATGGTGGGGCCGGAGGCGAGAGCGTCGGGATGGCGGTCGGGCACGTCGGAGACAAGCAGAGAAACCTGTCGTCGAGGAAAAGCGGCCTGCGCCAGCCTCCCTCCCTTAATGGCCGACAAATGCTTCCGAATCGCGTTGATCTCCCCAATCGGAGCACCTGAGAGAACCAGGCCACGATAGGTGGCAACCAGGTCTTCCAAGGTGATTTCCTCCTCGATCGGTTTCTCGGCAATCGAGGAACCCCCTCCGCTCAGCAGAAAAACTACGAGCGCACTCTCAGCGAGCGCCGGTAGGGATTTGAGAACGGCTTCGGCGGCGCGGATCGACTCCGCATTGGGCGCGGGGTGTCCTCCGCGAAAGTATCGGAACCCCCGAGTCTGGGAGGCCGGCGCTTGCGAGCTGGCGATGATTCCTTCAAAGCGCTCGCCGGCCCGACTCTCGAGCGCGCTCACCATGGTTTCGGCCACCTTGCCGAGGGCAACCACGAACACTCGGCTGTAGGAGGAAAGGTCGTAGAGGTCCTCGCACACGCGCAAGGTGTTGCGCTCGCAACTCACATGGCGAGCAAACGCACGCTCCACGCTCGATTCAACCAGGCCGTGTTCGAACAGATGACGGACCAGGGCACGCATCCGAATGGCTCGGTCCTCGGCAAGCGGCATGGCGGTCATTATAGAGGCCAATCGCCTCCTCCTTGGGGGAGGAGAACTCCCTCATTGCCTCCCGTGTTTTTGCCTGCTTCGGGCCTCGGTCCTGGAAGGATTCGAGTTGGCCGGCTGAAAGCCGGGATCTGCCACCCGGCGAGCGCAGGCTGGGGACGCGTGCTCGAAGCTAATGTTCCCGAGCGGAAGCCCGGCTTATTTATAAGGTAGAGCCGACCCACTCTTCGAGGCTCTGGCGCAGTTCTCGCAATCGGCCTGCGAAGAAGTGGTCGGCGCCTTCGATAAGCACCTGCCTCTTCGGCTCGGGAACTCGGCGGAGGAGTTCGTCGAGCTTCGCGGTTGGGGCGAACTGGTCTCGGGCACCGCTCACGAACAGTTTGGGTTTGCGGCAGCTTTCGAGAAGGCGGAAGTCATAGCTGCGCTCGTCTACGGGAACGACGGGAAGGCCCACGGCGATCACGCCTTTCACGCGCGAGTCCGGACAGGCTGCGGGTATGCCAACCGCCGCCCCAAAGGAGAATCCGGCGAAGACGAGGGGCAGGTGAAACTCTCCATCCAACCAATCGAGGGCAACCCGCACGTCCTCCACTTCGCCGATCCCGTCGGCGTGTTCCCCCTGACTCAATCCCGTCCCGCGAAAATTAAAGCGCAGCACCGGAAGGCCGTAGTGTTGGAGCGCCTTCATGGTGTGGAAGACGACCTTGTTGTGCAGAGTTCCGCCGTAAAGAGGATGGGGATGGCAGACCAGAGCCGCGTATCGGGGGTGTTCGCTGCCCTGGTTGAGCAGGGCTTCGAGGCGACCGGAGGCTCCGTTGAGGAAGAAGGAGCGCAGGGTGGAGTTCTCGGACATGAAAGCTTCGGGTCCACACTATCAAACTTCGTCGAGCTTGGCATGGACCGAAGAGCTGTCGGTGCGAGAAGGGCACCGGCGCTTGCGGTATTCTCTTTGCCATGGACGTGGTTCGCTTGACTCGGCAATTGGTCGACATTGAGTCGGTGACTGGGAATGAGGCGCGGGTGGGCGATGTGCTCTTTGCCGAACTCTCCCGTCTCGGATTCCAGGTGAAGAAGATGCCCGTCGAGGGAGAACGGGCGAATGTGCTGGCCGTTTCTCCCCAGCGACCGCACCCAGCCATCGTCTTTTCCACGCACATGGACACGGTTCCGCCTTTTGTTCCTTCTTCCGAAGATGCCATCCGGATTTACGGCCGAGGCTCCTGTGATGCCAAGGGAATCATCGCCGTCCAGATTGCGGCCGCGGAACGCCTCCGCCGAGAGGGACTTGATGTCGGCCTGCTCTTTCTGGTGGGGGAAGAACGTGACAGCCAGGGGGCCAAGGTGGCAAACCAGCATGTTCCCGGGAACCGATTCCTGGTCAATGGCGAACCCACGGAGAATCGAATGGCGGTGGCATCCAAAGGGTCCTTGCGAGTGGAAATCATCGCCCAGGGGAAGATGGCGCACTCCGCCTATCCGGAGCTGGGCGACTCCGCCATCGACAAGCTGCTAGAGGCTCTCCATCGTCTGCAAGCCATGAAACTCCCCGGCGAGGAGGGGATCGGTCCTACGACGTTAAACATCGGAGTGATCGAGGGCGGACGGGCTCCCAATGTGATTCCCGACTACGCCCGCGCCCAGTTGCTGTATCGGTTGGTAGGTCCCTCGGAAGCTCTGCGCCAACAAATTGTGGGCGCGGTTGCCGGACTGGCACGCGCGGAGTTCCTCTTGGAGACCCCCTTTGTGCGTTTGCGCACCCTCCCCGGGCTGCCCACGATGGTGGCGGCGTTTACCAGCGATGTGCCGACGCTAACCAACTGGGGCGAGCCTTTGCTGGTTGGGCCCGGATCCATTCATGTTGCCCATACCCAGGGGGAATACATCGAAAAGCAGCAGTTGACCGAGGCGGTCGATCTGTATGTCGGGATTGCCCGATGCCTCACGGGTCTCAGAAGCGAGCCATAGACGTTACCAACCGTGCTTTGCGCTGCGGCTGAGCCGGCCAGGCTGTCCCTGCGCCCACTGCTCCCCCAAACCGTTTAAACTTGACGAATGTCGAATTCTCTCTCGCAGTCCTCCTCCGCGTACCTGCGTTCGGCGATGCATCAGCCTATCCAATGGCAAGAGTGGGGAGAAGAGGCGTTTCAGCAGGCACAGCGGGAGAACAAACCCATCCTGCTCGATATTGGCGCCGTCTGGTGCCACTGGTGTCACGTCATGGACCGGGAATCCTATGACAACCCCGAAATTGCGCAAATCGTGAATGAACGCTTCATTGCGATCAAGGTGGATCGTGATGAGCGGCCCGATATCGACAGCCGCTACCAGATCGCGGTGAGTTCCATCAGTGGGCAGGGAGGCTGGCCTTTGACCGCGTTCCTGACCCCGGAGGGGAAGCCGTTTTACGGAGGAACCTACTTCCCTCCGGAGGATCACTATGGACGCCCAAGTTTCAAGCGAACCCTGCTCGCGATCGCCGCCGCCTATCGCGAAAAGCACGGCGACGTGGTCGAACAGGCCAGCCTGGTCGAAAGCGCAATCTCGCAAGCGGAATCCTTCGCCGCAGCGCCGGCCGGGTTCTCGCCGGCGACCGTGGATGCGATCCTGCAATCGACTTTGCAGATGTTTGATGCCGAGCATGGGGGATTCGGCAGTGCGCCGAAATTCCCGCATCCCGCCGCCCTCGACCTGATTATCGACCAATACGCCCGATCGGGGGATCGCAACCTTCGTCGTGTGTTTGTGACCACTTTGGAAAAAATGGCCCGCGGTGGAGTCTACGATCAGCTGGCCGGCGGATTCCACCGTTATTCGGTCGACCAACGCTGGGTGGTACCGCACTTTGAGAAGATGTGCTACGACAACTCCGAGCTGCTCAAGAATTATGTGCATGCCTACCAGGCCACCGGTGTCGAGTTCTTTGCCGCCGTGGCCCGCGACATCATCCGCTGGATGGATGGCGGACTTAGCGACCGCGAGCTCGCCGGCTTCTACGCCTCGCAGGACGCGGATTTCTCGATGAATGATGACGGCGACTACTTCACCTGGACTCTCGGGGAAGCGCAAGCGGTTTTGACGCCCGAGGAGGCACAGGTCGCGAGTTTACATTACGACATCAACGAGATCGGGGAAATGCATCACCACCCGGCCAAGAACGTTCTCTACGTTCGGGCTACGGTCGAAGAGATTGCGCGCCGGCTCGAACGCACGCCCTCCGAAGTCCAAACCCTGCTTGAATCCGCCAAACAGAAGATGTATGCCGCCCGCTTAAAACGGCCCACTCCTTACGTGGACAAGACCCTGTACACAGGCTGGAACGCCCTCTCGATCTCAGCTTATCTCGAAGCTGCCAAGGTGCTCCGGCTCGACCCGGCCCGACGCTTCGCCTTGCGCTCCCTGGATCGCATTCTGGCCGAGGGCCGACAAAAGACCGGCGAACTGGTGCATGTGCTGGCTTATTCTGACCCTGACGCCGGGCCCCGCCAGATTCCCGGCGGGTTAGACGACTACGCGTTCACGGCGGCGGCCTGTCTTGACGCCTATGAAGCGAGCGCCGACCTGAGTTACTTTGAGTTTGCCCGGCGGATTGTTGATACCATGCTTGATCTTTTCTTCGACCAGGTCTCAGGAGGATTCTTCGACACGGCTCGCACTCCCCCGGGCGCAAAACCTCTGGGTGTTCTCGCTACCCGGCGCAAGCCCTTTCAGGACTCGCCCACTCCGGCCGGAAACGCCGTCGCCGCCATCGTGCTGCTTCGGCTGCACGCCTATACCAACGATCCAAGCTACCAACAAAAGGCAGAGCAGACGCTCCAGATTGTAGGAGGAGTGGCTGGACAATACGGACTCTTCGCCGCCACCTACGCCATTGCCGGGCTCCATTTTTCCCAGCCCCATACGCAAGTCGTTGTCGTCGGGAACGGTGAAGCCATCGAACCCCTCTACCAGCAGGCGGTAGGTCCGTTCTCGCTGACGAAAGCCGTGCTGAAGCTGGATTTTAACGAGGCGGTTCCGCAGAATCTTCCTCCCGTTTTGGCCCAAAACATTCCGCAATTGCCGGCGGTTCGAGAACGTCGGACGGCAGCGATCCTCTGCTCTGGTTTCGCTTGCCGGCCCCCGGTTTCGGAACCGGAGAAGCTCGGGCTCCTGCTGCGAGAAGCTTTGCTGACACACCGCGTAGCCTGAAAACGAAAACGGCTAGCAACGCCTGCGGTTGCTAGCCAGCAAATTACGCGCCGCACGAGCGGCGCAAACGTTATTGATTGTAACTACTGTGGTGGTGGCTCCAGCGGGATCGGTGGCTGATCCGCCAGCGCGATGGTTGGAGTTATCAACGTTGCACAAACGCAAAAAAACCCTACCACGAGGACTAGTGTCCTCAACACACGTCTCATAGGCTTTCTCCTTGTGCGGATTCCCTGGGAGCGGAAACCCTTACGGGCACGAATTATAACGGGCTTGTCAAGCAGCACGATCGTGGGGGGCGGACTCCCCGTCGCGGTTCGACCCCGACCGACACCTTGGGAGCGGAGGTATCCCACACTTAGGCTTGGAGTTATAGCCGGGCATGGGAGCTTACGCCGGAGCGAACACCCTGGCGGAATCGATCGCGCGTTTTCTCAGTGTGAGATGATGCTGGCGATCTCAGGGCGTAACGAGGGAGAAATCGAGACAGAGGGCGGCAATTCTGGAATCGCTCCAGCGTCCAGAGCGCGGTATTCGAGGTGCTCGGACTGCTCTGCGTTGCGCGAAAGAGCGCGGTCCACCATGCGCTCGAACATGGGGATGAGAGAACCGGCAGGAGCAGGGTGCTGCAAGTCGGTCAAACTTCGTTCCCAGCGTTGCGATACCAGCGCCGTCGCCACGTCCACCGGGGCAGCCGCCTTCATGGCGGCGTATCCCAGCCACACCAGAACGGTACAGCAATACAAGGACGTATTGGCTAGCGCGAAGCTCGAGCCGCTAATCTTCAGTCCGCTGTAGAGTGCGTTTCCGGCTAGCTGCGTGCTGGCGAGCACCCCCATGCCCAGGGCAATGCCGAAGCTAGGTTGTTTCCAAGAGACGGCCAAGTAGTTGGAAAAAATCATAAGAAACAGAACTAATCCGCACTGAATGACTCGCACACATCGTTGCATGGTCAAAACCGCCACCACGATGGGAGACCGCTCGGTTGGGGCTGAAACTGCGACCACTAAAGCCACAATCATCATCACCAAGGCGGCCCATTTGAACAGTATGGTTCCCAGATCCCGCAGCGTGTGATAGGCGCGGAATACGTCGAGGAAGATTTCATGGATGACCAGAAAGCCGAAGGTCAAATCGATGGTTGAGGAGATCCAATAACTGTAAAAATAAAGCTTATAGTTGCCCGATTGATGAATGGGGAATAGAACCGCGAAGTGTAGCAACTGAAAGACCACAAAGGAAAAAAATACCGGGAACCTACGGTACAACCGACGCCAAACTAAGGCAGAGGCCAGAAGCAGTTCTAGGACCGGGTGGGAAATCCAGAGCGCGAGCTGGATCTTGGCATTCACGGGGTCCTCACTTGGCCAGGGACGAAAACAATAATCCCATGACCTCTCGTAACCTTAGCATCTCTCGGCCAATGGGAAAACGAACCAAAGTAACCTGTCGCCAGGGTTACCTAGGGTTACCTAAGGTAATCGGGATAGACGCTAAATCGTAGGTTTCTGTGTCCGGGCACCCCGGTAAGCTCGAAGCCTTCGCCGGCCGCATAGGTCAGGGCTCGAGTAGTCGAAGGCCGGAAGCAAGCTTACATCTGGGGAGAGGCCTGAATGTAGGCGCGCATCATCCGCACCTCGTAATCCTTTTCTGTTAGATCGTGCAACAAGACATCGCGCAGCGAAACCACCGCCAGAAGTCGTTTGCCCTCGCAGATCGGCAAATGGCGAAAGCCATGGCGGCGCATCAGGATCATACAATTCTCGACGGTTTCGACCGGACTCACGGTAAGCGGATCTTGCGTCATCACTTCCTCAATGCGGGTGTGGCGAGGGTCGCGGCCTTCCGCCACCACCCGT
>Ga0187783_10001878_pt1 | contig 15549 bp, 12 predicted proteins | sample 1015_SJ02_MP02_2_FD_132471 | JGI IMG/M metagenome (GOLD analysis project Ga0187783, IMG submission 132471) | Tropical peat soil microbial communities from peatlands in Department of Meta, Colombia - 1015_SJ02_MP02_20_MG | ecosystem: Environmental > Terrestrial > Soil > Wetlands > Peat | place... | reverse complement strand
TCCACCGGATCCCCGAAGCTCGTGAACAGCGAGTACCAGTAACAGTTCTCGTCATCAATCGGCACATGCCACTGCGTGATCGTCATCTCAGCGCTCATCGGAATTACGATGGCGTTCGGAAATACGAGGTTAGTAATTCGATAGTGCGTCTCTCCGTGCCCAATTGGACGGGTGGTAACCACCCGAAAACCATACGCGGTGTCTTCAAGTTGGATGGACGGCCGGTGCTGCTCGCGCATGAGCTTGGTGAGCGGCACGCCGGCGCCGGCGGCGTCGGCGCGAAACTGTCGTCCGTAGGCTCCATCCAGGGACTCGTCCTCGTGGAAGCGATGTAGGAATGAGGTGTGCACGGGATCGATGCCGACTTCGAGTGCCTGCAGCCAGTTGCAGTCCCACCAGCCTTTGAAGGCAAAGGTGTGCGCGGCGGGTGCCTGGAAGCAGTCAAACGCTGGAAAGGCGGGCGGCGCGCCATCGCCCAAGTAGGCGAACACGATGCCGTTACGCTGCGCGCAAGGATACGCGCGGTGCCGCAGATGGCGATGGGCATGGCTGTCCACCGGTTCGCCAGGCTGCTCGATGCACTGACCGCCGGTGTCGAAAAGCCAGCCGTGAAATGCACAGCGCAGACCGCCGTTCTCGAGCCGCCCGAAACATAGGTCCGCACCGCGATGCGGACAGTGCCGATCGAGAAGCCCCAGATGCCCCTGCTCATCTCGGAACAGCACGAGGTCCTCGCCCATGAGCCGTACCGGCACGAGCGGCCGTCGATCGTCGAGCTCTTCAGCGAGCGCCGCCGGCTGCCAGTACCGGCGCAGCAGCGCGCCCGCTGCCGACCCCGGTGCAATCACCGTCATGAGCTCATTCTCTTTGGCAGTGGTCATCGGCGGTACCTCAACCCCTTACACTGAAGCTGCTGTTGCGATTGATGGCGCGCAACCGTGAGAACGCTCCGGTGTTCAGTACCCGATCGGTGTAGCGCAAGCGGTGCTGCACGGGCTCACGGTCGTGATCCACCCCGCTCTCACACGCGATGATGAGATCGCCCATGAGCCGGCCGACCGCTCCGGCGTTCTTGAATTGATGGCCACTCGTCCCGATCGCCATGTAGTACCCGTGCAGGCTCGATCGGTCGTAGATCGGAATCCAATCGTCCGATACGTCGTACATATCAACCACGCCGGCCGCGCGGTGTGGAATGGCAAGATCAGGTACGCGCCGCGCCAGGCGGTACACCTGCGCGTTCCATTGCTGGTCCGAGATCTCGCGATCGCACTCATCCGGGTTCTCGATCCAAGTTTTGGGATCGCAGGCGGGGTCAGCCGAGCCGAGCGTCATGCTGTTGCCCGAGCCGGGACGGAAGTAGATCCCGACATCGGAGTCCGACACCATCACCCCGCGGTGCTCGAAATCAAAACCCGCAGGCGAAGGGAGGTGATGCACCTCGCGGCGCAGCGCTCGCGTCCCGATCGACATGTCATCGAGCACGCCGGCCATCGAGTTGACCGCTGCCGAATGGGGGCCGGCCGCATTCACGACTACATCGGCTGCCAAGCGGCTGCCATCATCCAGCACGACACCCGCAACGCGGTCCTGCGCGCGCTCGATGCGTACCACGGCGCGCCGCAACATGAATCGTCCCCCGGCGGACTCCGTGGCGCGGCGCAGGTTGTGCGTCGCCAGTTGCGGATCCGGAACGTAGCCCGCCTCGCTGACGAAGATACCCCCGGCCAACGCGCCGACCGGCTCCGACCAGAACTGCGGGTCGTCCACCGGCTTCGGCGGGAAGAACGAGTCGGTGGTCAAAATGGGCAGCCGCGAGCGGATTTCCTCATTGCTCCAGCTCTCGAAAGGGATGCCCAACTTCCGGTAGTGCGCAATGACTTGAGCACGGTCAGCCTCGTTCACCCGAAACATCAGGTGTCCGCATTGAACGAAGCGGGCCAATCCGCGTTCATCCTCGACGCCGAGGTACGCCGGCCAATCTTTCCAATACTGCAGTCCCTCGTAAGCGAGCATCACCCCTTCTAACGTCGAATAGGAAAACCGCACGATCGCGCATGAATTGACGGTCGATCCGAAGCCGACCTCGGGCCGCTTGTCGACGTTAGTCGTATGAAAGCCGCGGCGCGTGAGCTCGAGCGCGATCGCGCTGCCAATCACGCCAGCGCCGATAATGACCGCCTGCCGCCCCACGGCCGCTGGACTCATGCGATTCCCATTTCGTGGGCGAACCAATGCACTGTGCGCTCGACGATGCGCACGATTTCCTCAACTTCTTTGGCGGAAGCGACCAGCGGCGGGCCCACTTCAATCACCTGGTATGTACGCGCCAGCAAACCTTGCTCGCGCATGTAGGCGGTAACCCGCGCGGGCATCTGATCCGCCGGCTTGAATGGCTCGCGTGTGGACTTAGACCGCACGAGCTCGACAGCAGCGAGCAATCCCAAACCGCGAACGTCACCCACCAACGGATGACGCTTGAGCTCAGACAATCCCTCGAGGAGGTAAGCACCCATCTTCGCGGAGTTCTCCACGAGATGCTCCCGTTCGAGGATCTCGAGGTTCTTGAGCGCCGCGGCAGCGGCCACCGCATGGCCACCGAAGCTGAACACCTGGTTAAGCCCCCCGTCCCGTCCCGGGCTCGCTGCAAACCTCGCCGTCACCTTCGGTCCTGTAATCGCAGCGCCCATCGGGGCGTAGCCGCTCGTGAGCCCCTTGGCGACTGTCATGATGTCGGGCACAACACCCCAGTGCTCGCAGGCGAAGAGTTTGCCGGTACGACCGAAGCCGTTGATCACCTCGTCGATGATGAGCAGCACGCCATACTTGTCTGCAATCGCACGCAGTTGCGGCAGATATTCGGGCGGCGGGACGTGAATCGTGGCAGCCGCCGGAACCGGCTCGGCGATGATCGCGGCGACCGTGTCCGGTCCCTCGTGCAGGATCGCCTGCTCGACACTGCGCACGCACAGGATGTCGCATTTCGGGTAAGTGAGTCCGAACTCGCAGCGGTAACAGTTGTGCCAGGGAACCTGAACGCATCCCGGGGCAAGCGGCTCGAACATCCGACTGTTGTAGTCGTGGCTCGCGCCGCTGAGGCTCATGGCAAGATAGGTCGAGCCATGATAGGAGCCGTGCCGGCTGATCACCTTGGCGCGTTTACGGTCGCCGTTCAGGAAGTGATACTGACGCGCGATCTTCACGGCGGCCTCCACCGACTCCGAGCCGCCGGACGTAAAGAACACGCGGTTCAGATCGCCAGGTGCGAGCTGCGCGAGCTTCTCGGCCAAGGCCACCGTCGGTGGTGCCACGAAGTTGTATGACATCACATAGGCGAGACGTGCTGCCTGTTCCGCCATCGCCTGGGCAACTTCCAGCCTGCCATGACCGATGTTCGTCACGAAGGCACCACCGGAGAGGCCATCGAGATAGGTGCGCCCGTGAATATCGGTGAGGTAGCAACCCTCCCCGCGGGCGAAGACCGTCATGCCGCCGGGGGCTGCGAGCGCCTCGCGAGGCGTGGCATGAAACCAGACATGCTCAAGCGCCGCAGTCTCGACCTCAGGGCGCGATGCTTCGGCAGGGTCTTTTGTGTTCGCCATACGAACTGTTGTTCCCAAAGCGAATCCGTGGTCAAATGAAGCATAGGCGTACCCCCGGCGTCAAGCAACGCGTGCGCAGCCCGCTCCGAGCTACCAGACGATGCCGCCCTCTCCACTTCTATTGATCGCGTCTCGATATGGCGTCGTCAGTTTCTGCGGTACGAGCACTATGGGCCGCGAAATGCTTGCAACTGGTCTGCAGCGTGCATTCGAGGCAGTGCGGTCAGTGCGTTCTGGGGGCATTTATTCCAGCACTCGATTCCCGACACAGCGGCGTCTTTGTGAAAAAGACCTTCGGTGTGACGATCCCGTGAACAGGCATGCGAAACTCGCCCACAATGCAGCAACCAGCGCCGAGTTGCCTGGCCTGCCCCGCATCCTCAGCACCGTACGGGGCGCAGGGGAGTTCCGTCAGGCGTGAAGGTAGAGGGGCACAGAATGAAGATCTACGACATCACGATGGATGTGGAGCCCGGCATGCTGTACTGGCGGGATGGCAAACCGCCCGAAGTCATTTCGGTCCATAGGATCGCCGACGGAGCCGAGTCCGAGGTCTCTCGGTGGCTGATCGGCGCGCACACCGGAACGCACATAGATGCGCCCCGACATTTTGTCCCGACGGGACTCACGGTTGAAAAGCTCCCCCTGGAAATCTTTGTCGGGCCCGCAAGAGTTGTGGACCTCGCTTCCGAAGGGGACTCACCCATTACGGCGGCGACCGTCCGTAAGGCGAAACTCAATGGCGCCACGCGTGTTTTGTTCAGAACGTCGAACTCCGAAAAGCGCCTCTGCCGTCGGGAGTTCAGCCCGACCTGGGTGGGGATCACGGCCGACGGGGCCAAAGCGCTTGTCGATGCCGGTGTGCGATTGGCCGGAATTGACTACGTAACCATTGAAAGCTGCGATCAGACGCAGAAGTGGCCTACGCATCACATCTTGTGCGGGGCCGGCGTCGTCATTCTCGAGGGTGCAAATCTGGCACAGATCGCCGACGGTACCTACTTCTTATGTTGCTTGCCCATGCGCCTCAAGGGTTCCGAAGCTGCAGCCACCCGTACGATTCTCATTGAAGGGCTGCCCCTGGAAGGCACGTAGTGCAGGGCGCCGTTGCAACCCCTCACTCGCTGGCCACCGCGGCGGGCGTGGAAGCCTATCGCGACGGGGGCAATGCGATTGACGCGGCACTCGCCGCCGCGGCGATGCTTACGGTGGTTTACCCGCATCAATGCTCGCTGGGCGGCGATGTATTTGCACTTCTCGACAACGCGCGTGAGCCCACGTGCTCGGTGAACGGTTCGGGTGCGGCTCCGGGAAGCGTCACGGCCGCTTCCATGCGTAGCCGATGTGCAGAGATCCCAGATAGCGGACCTGATTCAATCACCGTGCCCGGTGCGGTGGCAGCCTGGGGTGCCATTCACGAGCGCGGGGCGCAGCTACCTTTCGGTCGGTTGCTGATGCCAGCGGCCCGAGCGGCGGCCGAGGGCGTGCCCGTCACTGCTTCCTTAGAACGCGGCATTCGGTTTCGCAGTGTGGCGCTGCGAGCTGACGAAGTGATGTGCTCCACATTCTTGCCTCAAGGCGAGCCGCTCAAGCTAGGTGCGTTGCTGCGCCAACCCGAGCTGGCCGTCACCTTCGAACGACTGGCTCGTGACGGCCCCGCCGACTTCTATTCCGGCCGCATCGCGCGCGAACTTGTAGCGGGCCTGAGGCGCCTCGGCTGCCCGTTGACGCTCGAGGACCTTAACAACCACCGCACAGAGGTTTGCAAGCCTCTGGGCATAGCCTATGCGGGGGGCGAGATTCTTACGAGTCCACCGAACTCACCAGGCTTTGCTCTGCTCGAGACCATCGCGGCGCTCGATGCGGCGGGGATTCCCGTCGACCCGCTCGGTGATAATGCCGGCTACCTTCTTTCTGCGTTGATGTTGGCGACCGAAGACCGCGATCGTTACCTGGGCGACCCGCGCCGCAGCCCAGCGCCGCTCGTGCAATTACTGTCGACCGACAGACTCGAGCGGAGGTTGCGCGAGCGCGGTGCGAATCGCTCCGTCGATGGGGACTCGCTGCGCAAAACCACCGGTCATGGAGACACGGTCGCCGTCTGTGCCATTGACTCGCGCGGCACGGCGGTATCGCTAATCCAAAGCGTCTTTCAAACCTTCGGATCCGCGCTCATGGAGCCTGGGACCGGGGTCATCTTGCATAATCGCGCGCGTGGTTTCTCGCTGGGCATGGGCGCACCAAACGAGTGGGCGCCCGGCGGACGGCCCGCACATACGCTTACGCCGCTATTAATCCGCCGCGCCGGTCGCATCGCCGCCGCCTTGGGAACCATGGGCGGTCGTGCGCAGCCGCAGATCCTCGCCCAGCTATTGCCCGGTTCCTTAGACCGGCTTCGGCCGCTCGGCGAGGTGGTACGTGCGCCGCGCTGGGTGTTTGGCGCACGCGACATTGGCTTCGATGAGGCCACTGTAGCGATCGAAGCGGACGCCCCCGAACACCTCGATGGACGGCTCTCGTTTACTGGTCTGAGATGCGTGCGGATCCCACCGCTCGACGAACGGGTGGGACACGCGCAGGTAGTGCGCGTCGCCGGCGATGACACATTAGAAGCCGCCTCCGATCCGCGCTCGGACGGGGCAGCGCAAGTGGTCTCGTTGTGAAGGTAGCTGAAGCCCCGGAGCAGAAGGTTTCCGCTTACGCCTGGTACGTGCTCGTGGTGCTGTTGGCCGTGTATACCTGCAACTGGATGGACCGGTATGTCTTGGTGATTCTGCTGGAGTCGATCAAGAAGGACTTGAAGCTTTCCGATACGGCACTAGGGTTTCTATCAGGATTCGTGTTTGCCGGCATCTACTCGCTTACAGGAATAGTAATTGCCGGAATTGCCGATCGAACCTCACGGCGCACCGTGATTTCCGTGGGGCTCGCAGTTTGGAGTGTAATGACGGCGGTATCGGCCTTCGCGCTGAACTTTTTCCAGCTCGCCGTCGCGCGCTTTGGCGTCGCGCTGGGCGAGTCGGCCTGCAGCCCTGCGGCTTGTTCGCTCATTGCTGACTATTTTCCGGTCTCGCGGCGCGCCACGGCCTTCGCCATTTACGGCGTAGGCATCTCCATCGGCATGGGTCTGGGCTTGTCACTGGGCGGGTGGGCGAACGATGTTTATGGGTGGCGGGCCGCGTTCCTGATCGTGGGGCTTCCCGGAGTACTGCTAGCTCTCTTGGTACGCCTGAGCGTCCGGGAGCCGCGCCGCGGACAGTCGGAGTCCGAGTCCGTGGGTGCGCGCACGTACAGCGCGCGGGAAATCGTTCGCGTCTTGCTATCGCGCAAATCCTTCCTGCCCTTCGCCGTTGGACTCGGCCTCTTCTCGTTCTCCGGGATTGCCTTCGAGATCTGGACCCCGGTGTATCTCATTCGCGGATATCACATGAGTAGCGCCGCGGTAGGAAGTCTCACCGGCTTCACGGAAGCTTTTGGCGGCCTCCTCGGCACCATGGCCGGTGGACTGATCGCCGATCGGCTGGGTCTCAAGGATGTGCGTTGGTATTTGTGGATGCCGGCAGCCGCCGCCAGCCTCATGGTGGTTTCGATGCTGGTCTTCCTGCACACCAACGGCACGGTCATGTTCGTCTTTTATTTCCTCACCGTGATGTACTCTGCCTCATACCTGGCGCCGATTGTCGCCATTACACAGCGCATCATGCCAGTGCGCATGCGTGCGGTCGCGACCGCGGTCCTGTATCTGCTGTTGAATCTCATAGGTCCCGGTGCCGGACCGCTGGTCACCGGCATGCTGAATGACCACTTTGCACAGTCCTACGGCGTCGAGGCGGTGCGTGTGTCCCTCGCGGTGAACCTGGTCGGCACAGCCTGTGGAGTCGCTCTCTTGCTGTACTCCGCACGGAGCTTGTTGGACGACTTGAGCGCTGCCCGAGACGCGCTGCCCATCCCCGCGGCGGCGCGAGCAGCACTGGATAGCTGAGTGATCGCGCGCTACTTCCCGATTGAAGAGTACGAAGAGCGCTGGAGTCGAGCGCAAGAGGCGCTGCGCGCCGAGAAGCTCGACATGGCAGTCATCTGGTGCCGCTCCGCCGGTACGTACGACCGCTGTGCGGACTTACTCTATTTGGCCAACTACTATGGCAATCAACCCGGACAGGGCCGTCGGGGCCCCGCGGGCTTCGCGGCTCTCATCCTCCGTCCGGGAAAGTCTCCCGAGCTGTTCGCGGACGTGCATGACCCACGTCCCGAGCTCGTCGCGGCCGATCGCACGCATGCTTGCGTCGACACCTTTGAGGCAGTTGCGCGAGTGCTGCGCGCGTGCGTTCCCAGCCGCGTTGGGCTCGTGGGGAGCGATGTGGTTCCGATCAAGTACTGGCGAGTGCTCGAGGCAGCGAGCACGCATCACGAGTGGGTGACGGCCGACGAGCTCATTCGTGAGATCCGCCTGGTCAAGAGCCCACGCGAGCTCGAGGCTTTTCGCGTCGCCGGTACGATTGCTTCCGAGGCGCTGACCGCAATGATGCACTCGCTGCTGGCGGGTTCCTCGGAAGCTGAAGCCGCGAGTGAAGCCGCCCGCATCGTATTTAAGGGTGGCGGCCACGTGCATCAGCTGGCGATCAGCCACGGTGCACATCTGAAACATCTGGCCTCCGACCCATTGACCGGTTTCAGCCAACAGCGCCCCGCGCCCGGCGACCTCGTGAGAGCCTGGGTCACTGGACCGATCTTCCAGGGCTATTGGCTCGGACCCGGTCGCACGGTGGTAAGCGGCGCCTCTCCAACTACACCGCAGCGGACCTTACTCGAAGCAAATGCAGCCGCAGTCCGAAGCATCATCGCCGGCATTCGAGACGGCGTCAGTGTCCGAGAGCTCGTAGAAATCGGCGACCGGTGTACCGAAGAGTTCGGCGGTGTCGTAAGCGAACTCGCCAAGCAATGGCCGCTCTACGGCCACGGCAACGGGCTTTTCTTCGAGGCACCCACAATCTCGACTCGAGTCGGGAATGATGCCGATTTCGTGCTGCGCAAGAATATGGTGGTAAGCATCGAGGTATTCTTCAGCCGGCCCGGCGTAGGCCAGGCTGGCTTTGAGAATAATGTCATCGTGACCTCGGAAGGATCGGAACTGCTATCGCACGCGCCGCTACTGTACTGAGTCACCGGGGTCCGGAATTGAGCGCCTGAAGTGGGATCTGCGCCACCATGCGCTGTAGGATGGGAAGCTTGTCTTCGATGAGCTGCCGTCGGGAAACCGTTGCCACGTTAGTGAGGATGGTGATCGCGGCCAGGGGAACACCCTCGCGGTTCAGGAGCGGAACCGCGACGGAGCGCACCCCCTCCTCCACTTCTTGGTCGACTACCGCGTAACCCTGCCGTCGTACGGCCCTGAGCTCCGTGCGAATGTCTTCCTTCGTCTTGAGACTCTGCGGGGTGAGTGCGGCGATCTCGCAGCGTTTCAAGAGATCCTCAACTGCCGCGGCATCCGAGAATGCTGCAATCGCACGGCCGGTGGATGCGTACAGGGCATTAAATCGACGCCCGATGGTTAGCGTCGGGGCGAGTGTGCGCTGCACCGTCGACACCGCAATATGCACGATCGCCTCGCTGTCGAGAACCGCAAGACCTGCGATCTCGTCGGTCTCGCGCGTGATCTGCTGAAGGTATGGACGGGCAATTTCGGCCAGGGGCGCCGTCGACAGGAAGGCGAACCCAAGCTCCAGAACTTTGGGGGTCAGTCGGAATAAACGTTCGTCCTTCCGTAAGTATCCCAGATATTCGAGCGTCAGGAGATAACGTCGCGCGCCAGCGCGGGTCATGCCTGTGCGCGCAGATACCGACGACAAAGTCATTTCCGCGTTGTCCTTGTCGAACGCCGAGAGCACTGCGAGCGCGTGTTTGACCGAGCCGACGAAGTCCCTCGGTAGTCTTTGTTCCCGCTTGCTTGGCATATGAGTTCGCGTTGCGAACAGCTGTGCGGATCTTATTGAACCGTCGCGGTCGACGCAAACCCACCCGCGAAGCCGAAATCCCTTTGCGTCACGCGATCCTCTCTTCTAGGACACGGCCATGGAAGAGACAACCCTCACCAGTAATGTCCGCCGTGAAGCCAATCAAGACTCAATGCCGACTCAGCACGGCGCCTCAGCGCGTTTGGAGGCGACTAGGATGATCCCGCAAATCCGCAATCGCGGCAGCGACGCGGAGATTTCAGCTCGGCTCAATTGCGGCTCGATGGAGGTTTGTTCGTATTACGAACGCTTGTTCTGAGCACGAATGTATGGTGAAATGCAATTGCGCTCGGGGGAGATGCGCTTACTGACCAAGCCGAATAGCAAAGAAACGCTGCCGTTTCGTTCTAAACGTGTCCACCAAGAGTGAATGGCGGGGAGCACCGACGCAAGGCTCGGACGGGTCCGTTCTTGCGCCAGATCCCCACATCGTCGTCGGCGAGCTCATCACCATGAACCCTGCATCACCTCGCGCGCAGGCCATGGCGATTGTGGGCCAGCGGATTGTTGGTACCGGCACGGTTGCAGAGATGTGTGCGCTGCTGCCCGGAGCCAAGACCATACAACCGGACGCCGCGGTCATTGCTCCGGGCTTTGTGGACTCACATGTGCACATGTTGATCGCCGGGATCGAAATGCAGCGGCTCGATCTCGATGGCGTGAGCAGCGTTCGCGAAATTTTGGAGCGCATTCGGGCACATGTCGAACTCAACACCGGCACCGGATGGGTGGTGGCCGCCGCGAACTTTCAGACCGATGAACTGGCCGAAGGCCGTCTCCCCAGTCGCGCCGAGCTCGACAAGGTATGCCCACATCGTCCACTACTGCTTGATCAGAGAACGCACGATGCAATCGTCAACACCCGCGCGCTTGAACTTGCGGGAGTCGATCGCAACACACCAGACCCTGTCGGCGGTCGCATTGAGCGTGATGGCAACGGGGACCCAACCGGCCTGCTCGTGGAGCGTCCTGCGGCTCAGTTGGCTTATGGAAAGGTCCCTGCGCCATCGACCGAGGATCTGAAGGCGGCATTGTTGAAGGCTCAGGCTGAGCTGCACCGTCTGGGCATAACGACGATTGCCGAGCCAGGCCTTACACCAACCGAGACGGCGGCCTACGCCGCTCTCCACGCTTCGCGCGCACTTTCCATGCGCTGCCTCGTCATGCCGCTGATCGACGGCAACGCACCGATCGCACAGGAGATCGGCCGCATCGCCAGCCTCGGAGTACGGACAGGATTTGGCGACGAGCACCTGCGGCTGGGAGCTATCAAGGTCTACTTTGACGGCACCGGTTCCTTCGGCACCGCCCTGCTTCGTGAGCCATGGCCCGGTAGTGCGGAATACTATGGAACCCAAGTGATCTGCACCGACGATTTTCTCGCTCTCGCCGGTTTCTGCGCGCGCGAACGGTGGTCACTGGCGGTTCACGCAGTCGGCGGAGGTGCGCTCGACCGAATACTCAACGTATTCGAGACGGTCAACCGCGAGCACGGCATTCGCGAGCTACGCTTTTCCGTACTTCACGCTTATATGTGGCCATCGCCCGAAAATATGGCCAAAGCTGCCGAACTAGGCGTTGTCGTTGCGGTGCAGCCCGGACTGCACTGGCGAGTGGGTGCAGGAGTACTGCGGCGCTTTGGCGAGAAAGCGGCTCAGGCCATCGCACCCTTACGAGCCTGGTTGCAGGCGGGCGTAACGATCGCCGGCGGCTCGGATGGGCCGGACTTCCCCATGGATCCCCTGTTTGGAATGTGGCAGTCGCGCACCGGTTGCGTCAAAGGCGTGGAACAGCCCCTGGGATCACACCACACGCTGACGGCGAAACAAGCGCTGGCGTTGTTTACAACGCAATCAGCGTATGCCTGCTTCTGCGAACACGATTGCGGAAGCTTGGAGCCCGGCAAGTTGGCCGATTGGATCGCCCTTTCCAGTGATCCTCTGCTTTCGTCTGATGACGCCCTGCGCCGCGCGCGAGTGCTGCGGACGGTCGTTGGGGCGCGAACCGTATACGACGCTTCCGAGCAGGTCTTGACTCATTAGTCACAGTGGAATGCACGTGATTATTGAACCGTACGGACCTCGCGCTGCCCAGCAGGAGCCCTTTATGAAGCGAACGACAATTTCGCTCTGTTGTGCGATGGCGGTCATAGCCCAACTCATCGCTGCCACGCGTGCGAGTGCGCAGGAAACCCTCCAAGAAGTGATCGTCACCGCGGAGAGGCGTGCGGAGAACGTGCAATCCGTGCCGCTGTCAATCACGGTGCTGAGTCCGGAGGACATCACTGAGCGCGAGATTTTGTCTTTTTTTGACTATGGCACCGCCGTGCCGAACCTCGCGTTCGGCTACACGAATTATGGTCTTGCCAATGCACGCACTATTTCAATTCGCGGAGTCGCGGGCGACAACACCACTGGCTTCTACATCGACGATACACCGCTGCCGGACAGCATCGACCCGCGAATCGTGGATATCGCACGTATCGAGGTGCTCCGTGGCCCGCAAGGAACACTCTATGGCGCACGCTCCGAAGGTGGCACTGTCCGCCTTATTACCGAGCAGCCGAACGTGGACCAAACAGACGCACGTGTACGTTTATCCCTCTCGGACACGTGGAATACCGTCGAACCCAACTACCTTGGCGACTTCGTGATCAATGTACCTCTCGTCAAAGACAGCCTGGCGCTACGTGTGATGGGACTCTACGACGCCGAAGCGGGTTATTTCAGCCGAGAGTTTCCGACGGAACCGCCTTTTGGCACGACCTATGAGAGAGTGGACAACGTTGCCGCTGATACGACGCGCGGTCTATCAATCGCACTCGCGTGGAAGCCGACAGATGCGCTAACTGTCACCCCGCGCTATTTGTATCAACGGAGTGAGTACAACGGCTTTCCATACTCCGACCACACGACGTACTCAGTTCCGCCGCCCGCGGTGCCGCCGACGAATCTGGACCTCGATCCCAACAACTTTGTCCAGGTGCGCTTATACGACATACCGGAAGGCGGCTGGGATAGCTGGACGTTGTATTCTCTCACGCTCTCCTATGGCACGGGGTTCGGCAATTTCGTTTCCTCCACCTCTTACTTCACCCGATCGCTGTTTGAGACGGAGGATGCATCCGATTATAACTACCAGATACTTGGACAACCCTTTTACACTCCCATCTCCGCGGGTATGACCCACAACGAGTTCGTGCAGGAGATACGGTTCGCCTCGGATCTGCACGGCCCGATCCAGTTTGTCACCGGCGTCTATTTTGAAGAGTTCGCCGAGAGAAGCTATTTTCCGCCTGCGATTGCTGCGGGGCTCAATGAGTATTTTGGTGGAACGCCTACGATGCCGGCCGCGGGTCTCAATCCACTGAACCCGGATGAAATCACGGCCTCGGATATCCGCGAGCACCAGCATGAGCCTGCGGTGTACGGCGAAGTCACGTATCAGGTGAGCAAACCAGTCAAGCTTATAGGGGGATTGCGCGCCTATTGGAACACCACGACCAGCTCATCGTGGCAAGAAGGGCTCGTAATCGGGGGCCCGAGAATCACCGATCCGACGGAAAGCATCACGGAGAGTGGTGTCAACCCCAAGGTGGAAGTGGACTACGAGCCCACCTCTGGAAAGCTACTGTATGCGTTGGCCTCCAAAGGGTTCAGACCCGGCGGTGTATCGCCATCGGTTCCGAGTGTCTTCGGCTGCGGCGAACAGCTCGCGGCTCTGGGCGTGACGCAGGAACAGACGCGTCACTTTAGCTCCGATTATCTCTGGAACTACGAGCTGGGCGGGAAGACTCAGTGGTTAGATCAAAGGCTAACTGTAAATGGTGCTCTCTACTACATCGATTGGCGTAATCTGCAACAGGATGTCTTGCTGCCATGTGGTTTTGGTTATACCGCCAACGTTGGAAAAGCGACGAGCAAGGGCTTCGAACTCGAGACCAGCGCCAGGCCCTTGCAGTCGCTCCAGCTATCGGCCGGCGTGGGCTATGAACATGCAATCGTTACGGAGAGCGGTTCTTCATCGCCGCAATTGCCCGGAAGCCCTGTGTACCAGGTGCCAGATTGGACGGGGAACTTCTCGGCAACGCAGACGCAACCCTTGAATGGCAGCCTCCAATTGGTCAGCAATGTGACCTACGCATATGTCGGGCAAAGGTACAGCGCGAATAACAATCCATACAACCCTCGTTTGCTCTCCGATTACTCACTGCTCGACCTTCGTTTTGCTCTCCAGTGGTCGAAATCACAGCTGGCGCTATTCTGCAAGAATGTGACAAATGAGCACGCCGAGCTCGCCGACAACGTCTCGATTGCTGCCGAGGTGATTGGCCGGCCGCGCATCAACACCAACCAGCCGCGAACGGTTGGCTTGGAGTTTATTCAAAAGTTTTAACAGGTCGTCTGGCGAAGACCTCTCCTTAGGTGCGGTTTGAGCCATCGTGCCAGAAGATCGAGCTACGATCCGCTGCGGCTAGACCCTTGAGATCGAAGTTTTCAATGTCGGAAGAAGACAACCGCCAACACCGCGCGACTCCCTGCCCGGAACGGGAACAACAGGCATTAGGGCTGGACGTGTCAATTACGCGTCGCGATTTCGTCGGCTCGACACTACTGGGCACCGGCGCAGCGCTCCTAGGCATGGCATCCCGAGGGCGATTCGTACAGCGTCTGCGCAACCGACGGGGTTAACAGGGCTCGGCCCTGATTGGACGGGACCGGGAGGCGTAGGCGACTACGCTCAATCTAATGGCAATACCGGCGAAGTGGTTAATCACGCGCATAGCGGAATCCGTAACCAAGAGCTTGATAAAGCGCTAGCCGAGGCTACAGATACTGGAGAGCGGTATGACCTGGTCGTCGTTGGCTGTGGTCTATCAGGATTGACTGCTGGATTCACGTTCAATAAAGAGCACCCCAACGGCAGCGTATTACTGCTCGATCAGCATCCAATCTTTGGCGGCGAGGCGAAACAAAACGACTTTGAAGTCGACGGTTACCACCTAACAGCACCTCAGGGCTCTACAGGAATTACTGTCCCGTTCTCCATTCGGAAGAAGTTCGGAACCTATCCGCAGCTGGCTCAAGATCTAGGCTTTCCGGACGAGTTCGAATTCCAGCAGCCAACTGGTCTAAACAAAGACATTCTGATTCCGCACGACCCATGGTTGCCCATGCAGCTGAACTGGGACCAATCTGATATTGGTTATTTCTATGAGGGCGTCGGATGGCTCAAGAATGTCTATCGAAATGGCTTCCGAGACACGCCCATGTCCCAGGAAGCGAACGCGCCCGGCTAGAGGACTGGCCGGATGCGGCATGGAAGGATTGGCGGTACCGCCGAGCCTCAATCGCGCGGCTCCTGGCGCACGAAGGAATGATAGAGCAAGTTGCAGACGTCTTTGCCGGAGTCCTCAAGCGATACACTCCCCGGCCGACAGAGTGGCAGCGGCTGGGCTCGCTCGTCGGTATTAACTGATCGCGGCGGAGTGGCTTATCTGCGGTTATCCGCGGGTAATATTCAGGGATTCTCTGGCGTACTATCTCCGCTCAAAGAACAGCCAGCGCCATGGCGAGCACTGCGATGATTGCCCGATCAAGTCGCCGGGCCAGTGACTCGCCGGATCGATTGGCCGTGAGGCACCTCCGCTGTCGGCTTCAGCCCCTCGGGTGTGACCTCGTACCCCCACGCGAAGATCACGACCGCAGGGAAGCCCACGGCATCGAGCGTCAGGACCAGCCGGTTCGCCCACCCCTGAACGTCGAGCGCAGCTTACCCCCTGTTTCGCATCGCCAATGTTACGCGCTTGGCCCCATGCACCATAGCTACTCTGCCGCGCGCTCAAGTCATCCAAGGCGCACTTGGCTCTAGCTTTCGTCGCTCGGAAGGCGCCAGGCCGGCAAAAAAGCAGCCGGAAAGCGACGACTGGCTCTACG
>Ga0187783_10001877_pt1 | contig 15551 bp, 11 predicted proteins | sample 1015_SJ02_MP02_2_FD_132471 | JGI IMG/M metagenome (GOLD analysis project Ga0187783, IMG submission 132471) | Tropical peat soil microbial communities from peatlands in Department of Meta, Colombia - 1015_SJ02_MP02_20_MG | ecosystem: Environmental > Terrestrial > Soil > Wetlands > Peat | place... | reverse complement strand
GGGACAGTGAGTTCACAGTGTACTGTCGGCAGCACTTGCAACTGGACGGGAATCACGGATTTCAATGTTGGAGCCTATCAGGGCACGATGTCGAATCTTGGGCCGATCCAGATGACGGGGACGGGCGGGGCGCTCTATCCGGCGCAGTCGTTAAACTATAACAACATCGCCCACAATGATGCCGACAATAATACCAATGCTTATCTGACGATGAGCGGCGCGCCAGCCAATGCCACGTCCGTCTCGGCCACCGTGGAGATCACCTTAGGGCCTCCCTATCAAAGTTCCACCGGTGACGATTGGGACATCTTCGGCATTTGGCTAGCCAGCGGTCAATACTATGAAGTCCAGCTTAACAACGAATGCAATGCGGCGGGCCAGTACGGGATCAGGATCGAAAACGGCCATCCTACGACCCATTCCTCGACCTGCATCTCAATTCTTCCGCAACAAAGCTACTACCTTTCCCTGTGGGCTGATTTTACAACGGGATCGTCCGAACTGTGGGTTTTCACCGCCAACGGCTCGCTAGTCGGAACAACGACCGCAACCACGACCGATACTGGGAGCACTTTCTACTACTTGCAAGTCGGCAACAACGAAGGCGGCAACTACACCGGTGGAACCTTTACCTACTTCCAGAACATCATGCTGAACTGGACCACGGCGCCCAATCCTCTGTTCTGGACGAATACGGCTCCTTCGGCCAGCGTGCTCGCGCCGGCCCGTGCAACGACATGGTCGAATGCGGGAGTCATCGGCGGGATTCCCAATCGTACCAGCGTCTGCAGCACCCTCACGTCGAGTGCGACCACGGCGCAGATCAACTCTGCTATTTCCAGTTGCGGCAGTAGTGGCGGTGGCGTGGTATCCCTAGCCGCTGGCACCTACAACAACGTAACATCCGGTATTTGCTTCGGCGGGGTCTCTGGCGTTACCTTGCGCGGCGCGGGCGCGAATCAGACTTTTCTTGCGCCGACTTCAGGATCATCTTGCGGCGGTGGCTCGATTGCCATGACTTCCACCGCTAACAGTGCGGGATCGCCCCAGAACGGTCCAGTCGCCGTCTCTGGAAGCGTTATTCAAGGCTCCACTACGATTACCCTGGCCTCGGTTCCAAATCTGGTGATCGGCAATCCGATCATCCTGGACCAACTGGATCCTACTTGCGACAATGGCGGAATCTTTGTCAGCGGCACGGGGAGCGGATATACCTGCGCGGCGACTTCGCCCGGAAGTGACGGTCCCTACAATACCGATGGAGGAGGAAACGGCATCAGGGGAGGTTCAGGGTGCAGCGCCGGCCCTTCCGGCTGCTATCACCAGCAGCAGATCGTCATGGTCACCAGCTGCAACGGGGTAACGGCAACCGGGACGGCCTGTTCTGGCTCGAATGTCGCGGTCGGCATCTCCCCTGGCTTGCATATGCCGAACTGGTCTACTGCTCATATGTTTGCTTGGTGGGCAACGAATCCGATTCAGGCAGACGGAGTCGAAGACCTTAACGTTAATTCGGCGAACGATTCCGGTGCGAATGGAATTCAAATCACCAACTGTCAAGGGTGTTGGGTTAAAGGAGTGGAGTCGCAGTCGACTTCTGAAGCTCAGGTCCAGCTTCTCTACGCTAACCACACTACTGTCAGGGATAGTTACTTCTTTTTTACCCAGGCAGTTACTGTAATTTCTTACGGCGTTGAGTGCTTTGCGTGTTCGGATTCGTTGGTTGAGAACAATATCTTTCAAGCTGTCACTACTCCCCAGATGAACAACGGCACATCGACGGGCAATGTGTGGGGCTACAACTATACGGTCAACGAGGTTTACACCGGGGGGCCGAACTACAGCATTCCAGCACATGGCGATCACGCCGCAGGGTCGGACATGAACCTGATTGAAGGCAACGTCTCGGACGGCGCGACTGGTGACGTGATCCACGGTAGTGGAAACATGATGACCTTTTTTCGAAACTACTACTCTGTTCAACCTGTGTGCTGGCAAGGCGGATCCAGCTACTCCTCTTACGCCTACGGCTCCTGCAACAGCGGTATCACTACGATGCAGATTTATTCGTTCCACCGGTTCTACAACCTGATCGGAAACATTCTGGGGACGCCGGGAGTCAACACGAATTACTGTAACGACAACACAACAAGCTGTTCCGGCGGCGCCATTGCGACCAATAATAACGTGCTGGGGATCGGCTATGGCAATGGTGGAGTGCCGAACGATGAGAACGTACTGCCAACGACGATGCTCTGGGGCAACGCTGATTCGGCTACAGGCTTCGATTCTCCCCGGTTCAATTGCGCGGCTGGAGGCGTGGGTTCAAGCAGTGAAGTCCCAACATTCCCCGCTTATGGGAGCACGACCAGCTCCGTCGTGGGCGTCCAATTTCCCTACGGCAATAGCTGCCCTGCCAGTCACGTGCTTCCGGCTTCTTTCTATTACAGCAGTATGCCGTCTTGGTGGCCTTCTACAAAGCCGTGGCCTCCGATTGGACCGGATGTCACAGGTGGTAATGTCTCAGGGGTCAGTTCCGAAGTCTTCACTATCCCAGCGGAGGACTGCTATCTCAACACGATGGGCGGGGCTCCCAACGGCACAGGGGGACCCTATAGCTTTAACGCCGGCACATGCTATGTGAGCAGCAGCTCGGGAAGCAACCCTACACCCAGCCGTCCTGCTCCTCCTACTGGCTTAAGTGCTACCGTTGTTAATTGAACCTTGTGGGCTCAGTTGGCTTGGGTGACGTGCAGCATACCGGCTCGGGCTACAACCGATTTCACACCGTGCCGAACCAAATAAGCGCCTAACGGCAGTAGCAGGGCTTCCAACACCCTGAGTGTGTGTCGATAGTCCTTGGAATTCTCTGATAGGCCGGGCTGGGATCCGGTTTCGGAGTTAGTCACTTCAGCGTTGCCCGTGGCACCTCCCACATTTATGAATCGATAAGGTCGTCCTCAGACCTATCTGAAAATGCTGAAGGGTAGACCTGGTGAGTCATATGACCTTGGTACGATGAAGGCACATGACATCGGGGAAGTATTGGAAACGGAGAGGAGCTAGGGGTAAACGCAAAGATCCGGACGGCAAGCCTGCTTCCGAAAAAATCAGATCTAGTGGTGTGGGGCAATTCGCGGAGACGCTAGCAAGCCGAAGGAAGAGGTCGTTATCGTAGGGATCTCCACTGGGCTGACAGGTTGGAGGGCACGCTGCTACAAGCGGCGTGGGTGCGCAAACCTGAAAATCGTGGATGGTCGGAGATCCCGAGAGTGATACGGAGCCCGCGCCAGAAAAGCTGGCTGCATGACGGCCCCGCATCGCTTCGGGCCCTCAGTTTTGCCAAAAAAGGTGCAGTGATGTGGCTATGCGATCATTGCTCAATGCGCTCCATCACTTCTTGAATCAGGGCAAAATCTCCGCACGCTGCGCAACCTATTGGTCGATGAGGAGGATTTCATTTTGAAGCCGTTCGACCCCGCCGGAGAATTTCGAGGCCTTGCCGAAAACGCCGGATTGCCAAGGTTGACCGTTCGCAATGCGGGTATCACGATATTTGCTCAGGCTTGCGTCTTAGCGCTTCAGCTACTCGGGGCTGTCATTCTGGCCCGAATATTGACACCTGCGGATTTTGGGCTAGTGACAATGGTCACCACATTTGGTCTGTTGCTTGCGAGTTTTGGTCTTGCTGGTCTCACTGAAGCTGTTATTCAAACGGACAATATCAATCACTTTCTGGTAAGTAATCTTTTCTGGATAAATATAGGCGGCGGGCTCGTCTTGTCTGTGGCATTCGGTGCTGCAGGCTCTCTATTGGCACGGTTTTACGGCAACCCTCTCATTACCAATGTCGCGATCGGGTTCTCGCTGGTAATCTTCTTTTCGGTCGCGCCGGTTGTGCACTTAAGCCTCTTGAAGCGCGCTATGCGGTTCGCGGCAGTCTCCATAAATGACATCGTGGGACGGGTCGCTTACGTGTTGACCGCCATCTGCTGTGCATGTCTCGGGTGGAAATACTGGGCCCTTGTCGCGGGAGCCATAGTGCAGCCGATCGTCATTTGCGCTGGGACTTGGATACTCTGCCCATGGCTGCCTGGTCTTCCTCGGCAAGTACGGGGCACCGGCAAAATGGTCCGATATGCGTTCAATGTTTACGGGCGTTTCAGCCTGAATTATGGCACCGGCAACACCGACAACCTTCTCGTTGGGTGGCGTTTCGGCGCGCAAGCCTTGGGTGCTTATAAGAAGGCGTTCGATTTGTTCGTTCTTCCCGCTGGCCAGCTACTTGCACCGATTATCGCCGTGGTTGTCACGACCCTGAGTCGGTTGAACAGAGACATGGATCAATACAAGCGATACTTTCTAAAGGGGCTATGCATTGTCGCTTTTGTGGGCATGGCAGCTGGCGTCGATCTCACTCTGATTGGCCCAGATTTGGTTCGCTTGCTGCTGGGCCCGCAGTGGGAAGAATCCGGGCGAATCTTCAGGTATTTTGCTCCTGGAATCGGCATTATGCTCATTTACCAGACCCAGTGCTGGATTCATCTTTCTATCGGGACTGCGGGCCGCTGGTTGCGCTGGACCTTGATTGAAATTACTTTGACGGTGACCCTGTTTCTCTTGGCGTTGCGCTGGGGGCCAATTGGAATCGCTGGAGCTTGGACGGGCTCGTTTTGCATAATGACGATTCCAGCGTTCTGGTATGCCGGGAAACCGATTGGCCTCTCCGTCGCAACGGTGCTAGGGTCAATTTGGCGATACATCGTCGCGGCCCTTATCGCCGCCTTAGTGTGCACCGTGCTCCTGGCTTCAATGCCGTGGCTTCCGCTAGTAACAGCCTCCGGGTTGGCGGGAGCGCTAGCGAGAATCATCGCGAATTCTGTGCTCTTTGTGCTGCTCTATCTAGCCGCTGTCGTCGCCTTGTACGGCAGTCTGGATCCCTTGCATGAAGTCGCTCGGCTTTTGCCGGACCTCGTGCCAGGAGTTCGGTCTTCCTTGCGCTCATCCCTTGAAGTACCTGAAGACATTCCCGATAACACACCTGTCAAGTCGATTCGCCCCGAAGTCACTTTCGATTAAATAATTTTGACGCTCAGACTGACGACAATGACCTTTGTGAATCAGCCGGCCCTGGACACTCCCGCCGGTATTAGTGCGACGCGGGAAGATACCAGCGCTCCAGCATCTGAGCTTACCGTTGCCCTGCTGACGGGAGGTATTGATAGGCCGTATGCATTTGGACTGAGTATGGCCCTGGCGTCGAAGGGCGTTACACTCGATGTCATTGGGAGCACACAGATAGCCAGCCCCGAAATGTATGCCGCACCAAATTTGAATTTCCTCAATCTCCACGGAGACCAACGACTGGTTACTGCAGGAAACAGACTCTGGCGATATCTGGTCGTGTACTGGAGGCTCATTCGCTACGCCGCCGCTGCAAAACCAAAGATTTTCCACATTCTTTGGAATGGCAAGCTCCAACTATTTGATCGAACGTTTCTCATGCTGTACTACAAGATGCTGGGAAAGAAGATTGTTTTCACGGCGCATAATGTCAACGTCGCCAAAAGGGACGGTTACGATTCGTTCCTTAATCGCTTGACGCTTCGGGTTCAATACCGTCTTGTAGACCACATCTTTGCCCATACTGACAAAATGAAAGAGGAATTGGTTAGGGCATACGATGTCGAAAAAGAGACCATAAGTGTTATTCCCTTCGGGATTAATAACTCTGTGCCTGACACGGAACTCACTCCAGCACAAGCCAAGCAAAAGGTACATATTGACAGTTCAGATAGAACGATTCTTTTTTACGGCCGTATCAGGCCATATAAAGGGATCGAGTACTTGGTGGCTGCACTTCGGCGGATCGTCTACAAAGACGACAGGTATCGGCTGATCATTGCCGGAGAGTTTCTAAAAGAGTCGCGCCAATACTGGAGTGAGATTCAAAAGACAATTGAGGGGGAGGGGCTCGCTGAGCGGGTCATTCAAGAGATAAGATTCATTCCAGATGAGGAGACAGAGATATATTTTAAGGCCGCCGATGTATTGGTGCTGCCATATACCGGAGTTTTTCAAAGCGGGGTGCTTTTCTTGGCCTATAGTTTCGGGCTGCCTGTGATCGCGACAGATGTTGGGTCGTTTCGAGATGATATCGTGGAAGGTGGGACAGGCTACGTCTGTCGATCGGGCGATGCGGCCGATCTTGCCGCGACCATAGAAAGATATTTTGACAGTAGCCTGTTTAAGGACCTTGATCAGCGGAGAGCTGCGATCCGTGATTTCGCACGGGCGCGCAATTCGTGGAATGCGGTGGGCGAGAAGACGTGCGATGTGTACGCTGGACTAATGGCGCCGCGTAGATGATGACAGTGTCACCAACGTCTGAGCGGATGGGATAAAGGACAGAGATAAGGGATATAACGAGATGAAGAAGACAGCGCTGGTTACTGGAGCAGAGGGGTTCATCGGATCCCATTTGGTGAGGTATCTGCAAGCCAAAGGGTGGTATGTAGTGGGCGGGCACCGTCTCCATGGGGCCAATTCATTTCCCCAGTTGCGGAACCTTGAGTTTATCCAGTGTGATCTAACCAACGGCCAGCGGGTAGAACAACTTTTCAAGGAATACAAGCCTACGCACGTGTTCCACCTAGGGGCGCAGAGTTTGCCCACAGTGTCTTGGGCGGATCCGGTTTCGACTTTTGAGTCGAATATCATGGGATCGCTGCACCTGTTCGAGGCGGTGCGTCACATGAAGTGTTCGCCCGTCGTAGTGTCAGCCTGCTCGAGTGCTGAGTACGGACACGTGCCAGAGTCGGCTATTCCGGTGACCGAAGAGCAGCCGCTTCGACCCCTGCACCCTTACGGTATCAGCAAGGTATGCCTGGACCTGCTGGCGCGAGAATATTTCCTGGATCACAACGTACCGACAGTCAATCTGCGACTGTTCAACACTACTGGCCCGGGCAAGACTAATGATGCGCCTTCAGATTTCGTGCGCCAAGTGGTTCGCATCAAAAAGGGGCTGCAGCCTCCGGTCGTCGAAGTAGGTAACCTGAAACCGTGCCGTGCTTTCCTCGATGTCAACGACACGGTGCGGGGCTTTTACCTTGCCGCGATGAAAGGGAAGCGTGGTGAATCCTATAATCTTTGTGCGACTACGACCCACCAGATCGGTGAGCTGCTGCAAACTGCGGTGCGTCTATCGGGCGTAAAGGCAGAGATTAGACCTGCTGCACATCTAATGCGACCCTCCGATGAAAAGATCATCTTCGGCAGCACGGAAAAAATCCGTAAACATACCGGCTGGAAGCCCATGTTTTCAATTGAACAGACACTGATGTCGATGTTGGAATACTGGAACCGTGTAATGTAGCTGCGGTGTGGGCGCATCGAGAGCGTTTCCCGTCGAAACATGATGAATGACCTCAAAGCTGTTCTTCTCGTTGGTGGATTGGGAACGCGCTTGCGCTCAGTCCTGCCCTCCACACCCAAGGTACTGGCGTCAGTCGGGAAGAGATCGTTCCTCCAGCTACTGGTCGCGCAGCTCCGTTCGCAAGGAATCCGTCGCCTAGTGATGTCTACGGGCTATTTGGCGGATCAGATCGAAAATGAATTCGGTGATGGCCGCGCCTTGGACGTTACGATTGAATACTCGAAGGAGGAACAACCGCTCGGCACCGCGGGTGCGATAAGACTCGCCCAGGACCTCCTTCGAGATGCTCCCGAGTTCTTGGTGATGAACGGTGACTCCTTTCTGGAAGTCGATTTTCGCAAATTGATGGATTTTCATCGCGATCATCAGGCAGTGGCAACGATAGCTGTCAGACGAGTGGAGAATACGTGCCGTTACGGGACAGTGCTCGTGGACGCGAAAGGTCGAGTCATAGGATTTGCGGAAAAGGCCAGCAGCGATGTACCTGGAGTGGTGAATGGTGGGGTTTACATTTTTAACCATGCTGTTCTTCAATATCTCCCGGAACTGTCTGGTAGCCTAGAAAGAGATGTTTTTCCGCGGCTACTCGATCAAGGAGTGTATGCGCAAGAACAGCATGGCATGTTTATCGATATAGGTACGCCGGCAGACTATCTGCGCGCTCAACAGCTTTGCGATTCTCTTAACGAAGCGGCCTCTGGAGGTCGACTCCGTAGCTCTGCGCATTGACGGGTTGCACCGGCCGTAAACTCAAGAACATTGTCGATGAGTGCATTGTGCGGCTTCAGGCGAGACACTGCGTATCCAGGAATGTCACATCTGGATTGGCCACATTGTTTCACCGCGGGTCGAAGACACGATGTTCCATGAAAAAGGCTGCGTTTCTACATCCTGACCCCTCTATAAACCGAGAGCCGCGACCGACAACGAGTACATGATCTGCGGCGAGGAGATGGAGTTTCTGCCGGCGGTTACGGGATCGCCGCGATGCAGACCACTTTATGAGAACGACATTGGGCGAGCGGAATCCGGATGTACACTCAAGGCAATATCGCGATCCTTTTGACATTCTGTCTTGGACTACGGGCTACGTCCCTGAGTGGCGGCCGGTCCCGCTTTGTTACCTGGAAAAGACACATGATCATCACTAGCACTCCACTTCGTATCTCCTTCTTCGGCGGTGGTACCGATTATCCCGTTTGGTACCGCGAGCACGGTGGCTCTGTATTGTCAACCACGATCGACAAGTGCTGCTACATCACCTGTCGACGGTTGCCACCTTTCTTCGAATACCACAGTCGCATCTCCTACTCCAAGGTCGAAAACGTTAGCAGGAATGATGCGATTCAGCACCCCTCGGTGCGGGCGTGTCTACAATTTGTCGGCATAGACGACGGGGTCGAGATTCACCACGTGGCAGATTTGCCTGCCCGCAGCGGTTTGGGCACGAGTTCTGCGTTTACCGTCGGGCTTCTCCTCGGTCTTTATGCGCTCAAGAATCAAATGCGAGATAAGCATGCACTTTCCTCGGAAGCTATATACGTGGAGCAGGAGCTCCTTCGGGAAGCCGTTGGTGCGCAAGATCAGGTCAGCGCTGCCTATGGCGGCTTCAATCGCATCAATTTCGACAGGGATGGCTCAATCGAGGTTAGGAGGATATTAGCTTCGCGAGACAGATTAGCAGAACTCGAGCAGCACTTAGCCCTTTACTTTACCGGGTTTTCGCGATTTGCCTCTGAGATTGCACAGGAGCAACTTAGAATGACACCTCACAAGAAGCAGGAGTTACACACCATGCTTCAGTTCGTCAACGAGGCGGAAGCGATTATTGCAAATCCCGCTCGCCCATTGCATGAATTCGGTCGATTGCTACACCAGAGCTGGCAAATAAAGAGAACGTTGACACAAAAAATTTCGAATGCCAGCATCGACGAGATCTACGAGGCCGGTCTCAGCGCTGGCGCTCTTGGCGGCAAGCTCCTGGGGGCTGGCGGAGGAGGCTTCATGCTGTTCTTCGTGCCACCGGAACGACGGGAGGCATTGAGGATGCGGTTGAAAAAGCTCTTGTGCGTTCCGTTCGCATTCTCGAACAGGGGAAGTCATGTGGTCGTCTATGAGCCGGAGCGGCAGTACGACGACTCGCTCGCCAACGAGCGAAGCTCGATATATGCTCAGGAGGCTCCCGGCATCGCACAAGCGCCCAAATGAAGAAACGAGACACGCCCAGGCGACCTTGGGCAGAGGGAAGGAACGAAACATGAACCACGAATACGGGTCGTGGCCATTATAGAGGTGATCTTGCGGCAAGAGATTTAAGACTTCACCGGGTTCTCGCGAATCGGCATCGCAACCGCGCAAGAGCAGTTAAGGATGACGCCTCAGGGGAAGAGAGAGAACTCAATAAAATACCTGGTCTTGCTGATGAGGCTGAGGCGATTGTTATAAACCCGAACCGTCCGCTCAACGATTTTGAACCGTCGCTATATGAAGATTGGAAGATAAAGAGAGGAGAAGGTGCGCACTTTGAAAATCAGCGTTTTTGGATTGGGTTATGTCGGAACGGTTTCGGCGGGGTGTCTCGCAGCTGACGGCCATGAGATCGTTGGAGTCGACCCCCTCCCGACCAAAGTAGACCTGATCAACCGTGGGCAACCTCCCATCATTGAAACCGAGATCGGGGAAATCATAGCAACCGCTGCCAAGGCTGGCCGGTTGCGCGCTACCGGCGATCCGGTCGAAGCGATTCGCCAGACGGAACTGTCCTTCGTTTGCGTTGGCACACCGAGCCAGGCCAACGGAAATCTCGACCTGCGATATATCCGACGAATTTGCGAACAGATCGGCGAAGCACTCAAGAGCAAGAGTACGCGCCACACCGTCGTCATTCGCAGCACCGTCCTACCAGGCACGATGCGCAAGATCGTGATTCCCACCCTCGAAGAGTTCTCAGGGAAGAGCGCCGGGGCTGACTTCGGAGTTTGTAGCAACCCGGAATTTCTGCGAGAGGGCTCAGCGGTGAAAGATTTTCGACAGCCGCCTAAGACTGTCATTGGTGAGCTGGATCAAGCCAGCGGCGAAATTCTGGCGGCTCTCTACAAGGGGCTGGATGCGCCTTTGATCAGAACCAGTCTAGAGTCTGCCGAAATGGTGAAATACGTCGACAACAGTTGGCACGCGCTCAAGATCGGATTTGCTAACGAAATCGGCAATCTCTGCAAATCTTTGGGCCTCGACGCACACCAGATCATGCATATCTTTTGTCAGGATCGCAAACTCAATATCTCGCCTGCCTACCTGTCACCTGGCTTTGCCTTCGGAGGCTCGTGCTTACCGAAAGATCTTCGCGCGCTGTCTTATCAGGCAAAAATGCATGATTTGCAATTGCCGATTCTCACTTCTGTCTTACCGAGCAACGAGATTCAGATTGCGCGAGGGGTGAAGCTCATTATGCAAAAGGGCCACTCGCGGGTGGGTGTTTTGGGTTTTAGCTTTAAAGCAGGAACTGACGATCTGCGGGAAAGCCCGTTTATCGAAGTCATCGAGCGCTTGATCGGAAAGGGGTACGACTTGCGCATCTATGACAAGAATGTGAATCTCGCTAGTTTGGTTGGTGCGAATCGGGATTTCATCCTCAACCACATCCCGCATATATCCAAACTTATGGTCGGCGACATTGACGCAGTGCTGAATCATGCGCAGACGGTCGTCATCGGCAACAAGGATCCCGATTTCAAAGCAGTGCCGGAGCGGCTACGCGCGGGTCAATTCTTGGTGGATTTTGTGCGAGTCACCGAAGAGGGAAGCAACAATGGCAATTATGACGGCATCTGCTGGTGAGAGCCTGGGGTGTCCAAGGCTCAACCGCCTCTTCAAAAGGCAGTGATTTATGAGTCGAGCGAACAACGCTCGGGGTGGCTGGAAGAGAATGACTACCGCGGCTACGATACCTTCGACGGCCCCAGCGCTCGCTTCTTACGGCCATTTGGCGGGTGTGGTTGGAGAAGAGCACCTTTCGATGCAGTGATATTGTGATGTCTAGTAACAGCAGCTATCGTTTGAGGTAAATCAGCGCGGTTTAAAGCTAATGGACTGAACGCGAAGAATTTGTAGCAAGTCTTGTGGTAGCGGAGCAGACAATTCTTCACACCAAAAAATGATGAATTCTGGAGCACACTTTGAACACCGAGTCAGGAAGTCGATTGAGGCGTCGATCTCTGCAAAGCAACAATTACTAGAGAATGCCGACGTAATCGCCGTCGTGAGCAGCGTCGCAGGAATTCTGATCGATGCCTTTAGGGCAGGGAAAAAGGTGCTTCTGTTTGGCAACGGCGGAAGCGCAGCAGATGCGCAGCACATTGCTGCAGAATTCGTCGGCCGCTTTGCCTTCGATCGGGCAGCCTTGCCGGCTCTGGCGCTTTCTGTTAACACCTCCTGCGTAACTGCAATCGGTAACGACTACGGCTTCGATTTGGTGTTCTCGCGTCAGATTGAAGCGTTAGCCCACAGTGGCGATGTGGCAATCGGTATTTCGACGAGCGGCAACTCACCAAATGTGCTTCGCGCAATGGCAACGGCAAAGAAGATGGGGCTGTATACCGTTGGATTGACAGGCTCAAAGGGAGACAAACTGGCAGGTGCAGTCGACCATTGCATCGCAGTCCCATCCAACGAGACACCCCGCATCCAGGAGTGCCACATTCTGATCGGTCACATCATTTCAGAGTTGGTGGAAAAGGCCATCTTTCATGAATAAGGCTGTGTTTCTGGATCGCGACGGGGTGATTAATCGCAAGGCTCCCACGGAAAAAGACTACGTCACGCGATGGGAGGAGATGGAGATTCTCCCGGGCGTGGCTAATGCGATCGTCCGGTTGAATCGCGCTGGCTTTCGCGTAATCGTGGTGACGAATCAGAGGGCAGTAGCCAAGGGCTTGATTACGACCGCGGAGTTGGAGGCGATTCATCATCGGATGTGCCAACACTTAGCGCGTGAAGGTGCCAGCATAGATGCGGTCTACTATTGTCCCCATGGACTGGAGCCACCCTGCGCTTGTCGCAAGCCACAGCCGGGAATGCTGTTGCAGGCAGCTCGAGCGCATAACATTGACCTTGCGTCTTCCTGGATGGTCGGTGATTCCGCGAAGGATGTTGAGGCGGGCAAAAGAGCTGGCTGCAAGACGGTCAGAGTTGTCAGCGGCGCCAAGTCAACCGACAGGGATGCAGATGTGGTTGCACCTTCACTGATCGCGGCGATTCCCAAAATCTTGGAACTCCATTCCAACCCTGCCACGGCCAACGTTCTCGAAAGAGCAGGTCGTTCGTGAATAGACCAATGCTCTTTGATTGTGCTCCACCCGGAAAAAAGAACGTGCATGGGCGGTTTCGGCCGCAGGCGGATTGGCATCATCGCAGTTATGGAACGGCTGAGGGTAGTCGGCTGCCCTCAAGAACCCCCAAAGTCCGACGGCTCTTCCCGCATTCGTCAACTTCTTGTCGGTTGGAGCTATAATTACATGTATCGGCCCCAGGCTCAACAGTTCAGGAGCCTCGGTTTCCTCCTCTATCAACGGACTCAGCGCAGTCAAACTGAGTCTTTGCGACACCACTAAACAATCCTATGTGTGGAATTTGCGGACAATATAACTTTACCCATCAAGCCCCCGTGTCTCGGCGGGACATCGAGAGGATGACAAATACTCTGATTCACCGCGGCCCGGATGACGAAGGCTACTATATCTCAGGGCCTGTGGGCCTCGGCTTCCGACGGCTCTCGATTATCGATATTGAGGGCGGTCACCAACCCATGTCGGACCAGGAACAGTCGGTTTGGGTTATCTTCAATGGCGAAATCTACAACTTCCAGGAACTACGGAGCAGACTGGAATCCTTGGGGCACGTTTTCCGGACAACCTGCGACACCGAAGTCATCGTCCACGGCTACAAGCAGTGGGGCGATGAGATATTGAATCGCCTTAACGGGATGTTTGGATTGGCCATCTGGGATGCGCGGCGACAACGGCTTCTTCTTGCTAGAGACCCATTCGGCATCAAATTGATCTACTACAAGATTCAGGATGGACGCGTGCACTTCGGCTCAGAAATCCGTGCCGTGCTTGCGGCCACCAATGAGAAAGTTGATGTAGATCCGACCGCGCTCAATCTGTTTTTTCGATATCGCTACACACCTGCCCCACATACACTGTATGGCGGAGTCAAAAAGCTTGCTCCGGGAACAATGCTCGTCTTTGAGAATGGCAACTACCGTGTAAGGCGCTGGTACCAATATCAACCCCTCCCATTCTCGCCAATGAAGTCAGACCACGAGGCCGAAGAAGAATTGGTCGAACTTTACAAGCGGGCCATGCAGAGGCACCTGATTAGTGACGTACCTCTCGGACTCCTTCTGAGCGGCGGAATTGACTCTGCTCTCTTACTTGCTCTCATGAATCTTTATGGTTCGTCCTGGCGGACGTATACCGTGGGATACGGGGCGATCTTCTCTGACGACGAACTGGCGGACGCAGAGCAAACGGCAACTCGCTACTCCGCCAACCACTCCTCCGTCTTGCTCGACAGAGCGGGCTACGAACAGGCTCTCCCCAAGATTGTGGCTTGCTTGGAGGAACCGATTGCAACCTCCTCGATCGTGCCCATGTATTTCGTCTGCAAACGGGCCCGGGAAGATGTCAAAGTTGCATTAATCGGACAAGGCCCGGATGAATTATTCGGCGGCTACCCACGGCATCTAGGAGTACGTTACGGGGCTCTGTGGAGCGACTTGCCACAATGGGTGCGAAGCCCGATCACTTCGTTCATCACTGCACTTCCGCGAAACGAGACGCTCAAGCGAGGTATTTACTCCCTTGATGTTCCTGAGCGGCTAAGGCGATACCAGCATGTCTTTTCCCTTTTGCCGGGGAATGAGATAGATCGTCTGTTTCAGGATGGACTGGTTACCGAGAACACAGGAGACACTATTTTGGAGTGCTGGCGGGATCTCGATGAGCTCTCGAGTCACACCGACGAACTCGGCGGTTTTCAATTCCTGGAACTGCGTTCAAGTTTGCCTGACGAGCTCCTGATGTACGCCGATAAACTCTCGATGGCTCACAGCCTTGAAGTGCGTGTACCTTATCTCGATAAGGAAATCGTGGAATATGTCGAGCGCCTCTCAGCGCGCTTCAAGGTTCGACATGGTTCGCAAAAATGGTTGCACCGAAGAGTTTGCAAATCGATGTTGCCACAAGCAGTCCTGCGTAGGAAAAAACGAGGATTTGCCGCAAACGTAGTCGATGATTGGTTCCGCGGATCGATCAGGAGCAAGATGCGAGATATCTTTCTGGACGAAAGCTCCCGCATATACCAGTACTTGCGCCGCTCGGAAGTAATTAAGCTTTTCGAGCAACACCAATCCGGTCAGAACAATCATTACAAAATCCTATTTAGCATTGTAGTGTTTGAAGAGTGGCTCAGAGTTCATCTCTCTGGAGAGGTGCGCACAGGGGATAGACTCGGTGTATACCTTCAGAGCGATGATCGGCGCCCCGAGCGTGTTCCTACGCAGGAGCCGGCGTTGTAACGGCATTTGGAATCGCTGGACCGGCAAGGCCAATCGCACCGAGCGCCGCTCCGGCAAAATTGTGTACGATTTTAGCGATAAGAGGGGTGCATCCGGCCATTACCTGATTGCAACCGGGCAGCACATCCAGCTGAACCACTATTCGGACTTCGATTCCCAACGGCGGGCAGGAGCAAGGCCTGTACGCTCTAATAGCCAATTAAGATTGAAGACTTTCGACAGGTGTTTGAAGAGCGGTACGCATCCGGCTTTCTAGCCCGATGGCACTCGCCGCTACTAGAGCCGGAAAACACTTCCCAATGGCTCAGTAGACGATTGAAACATATGCAGCAAACCGATTCTTTCTACTACCGACGGTATTCGCGATGGCTGCTGAACAAGACCGCAGCCCTGACACTGAGGGTAGCGACTATGTTATGCGCCGGTGTGTATAAGTCTGTTTAAGAGGGAGGGTCTCTGTGCGGAAGAAAATCCTCATCATTGTGGAGAACATGTGGGTTCCCGCGGATTTCCGAGTGTGGAGAGAAGCCCGCT
>Ga0187783_10001876_pt1 | contig 15555 bp, 17 predicted proteins | sample 1015_SJ02_MP02_2_FD_132471 | JGI IMG/M metagenome (GOLD analysis project Ga0187783, IMG submission 132471) | Tropical peat soil microbial communities from peatlands in Department of Meta, Colombia - 1015_SJ02_MP02_20_MG | ecosystem: Environmental > Terrestrial > Soil > Wetlands > Peat | place... | reverse complement strand
AGAACTGCGCAACGGCAAGGCGCCGGCTTCGGCCGTCGAGGTCGGATTCGACCGCGCCTTCCTCACCATCATCGATACCCACATCACGACGCTCGTGTCGGCGGCATTTCTTTTCCTGTTCGGAACCGGCCCGGTGAGGGGCTTTGCCGTCACCCTCATTTCCCGGGCCATATTCGATTTTCATTTGGCGCGCATGCCGCGGCAGGCAGCGCTCAGTATTTAGGGGGTTAGCGCGTAGAGATTTGCCCTCCGATCTCGCCAAGCACTTGCGACACGACCGCGTCAATGGCCATTTCAACCGGGCGCGACAGCGCTTCCCCAGCCTCAAAATTCAGGCCTTCGATTCCATACAAAACCACCCTTTGCGGCAATTGGTCCAGCGCACGCCCCAGTTCGATAGCTTGGGCCAAACTGAAGGCATGGCTGGAACAACGAAACCACTCGGCGGGTATCTGTTGCGTGCGGGCATCCAGTCGATGGATCGTGCCCGGAGGCGCGCCCGATTGGACGGCGTCAATCAAGATGACCGAAGAGGCCCCTCTCCAAACCTCAACCAGCCGGGTACCTTCTCCGGTTTCCTCGACGACTCGCACATCGGCCGGAACCCGTGGCCTCAGCCGGCGAACGATCGCGATGCCGACCGCGTCGTCTCGGCGGTAGAGGTTGCCGATTCCGACGATCAGTCGCCACGCGGATTCCGCGTTCATTCTCGATCGAGTTTCAGTCTCAGAAAGTGAGTGGCGCAGGAGATACACGGGTCATAATTCCGAATCATCTGCTCGCATTGCCACTCGAGGTCTTCTTGCGGTGTCTCGATATGAGCGTCCACGAACTGCCACAAGTCGGCCTCGATCGACTTCTGGTTCTGTGACGTTGGCGGAACGATCTTAGCGTCAAGAATCGAACCGTCCGCGTCCAGCCGATACCGGTGGTAGAGAATACCCCTTGGCGCTTCGGTACAGCCGAAACCGGTCGACGCGCGTGGTCCCGCTTCAACGAATGGCTTCTGAGGGGCTTCATAGCGGTCGATGACGTCGAGCGCTTCCTGGCACGCATGGACGATTTCCACGGCTCTCACAATGATGCTTTGAAACGGGTTCGTGCACACGGGCGAAAGGCCGGCTGCCCGAGCTGCTTCTTGAGCCACCGGCGACAGGCGCTCGAAATTTAGGTTATATCTGGCCAGCGGCCCGACGAAGTATGCTCCTCTGGCCTTGAGCGTCGAGTGCAGTGCGTTTGAGTGCGGAATGTGTTCCTCAACAAAATGCTGGTCGTACTCGGCGACGGGAATATTGAGACCCTTGTTTGAAACCAGGCGCCCTTCGTTCAACGGATATTCGGAAGGGTGCCGCAAGGAAACGAACTCGTAGTCCCGTTCGAAGGAGGGGAAGGAGAAGGAAGCCGTCCAGCGGACCGTTTCGAGCGCAGCATCGAGTGCCCACTCGAGGTCATCTATCATTTCGCGGAGTTCCTGTTTTGTTGGTGCTTTGTAAAAACCGCCAACGCGGACATTCACGGGGTGGATTTCGCGTCCGCCGAGCAGGGTCATGATTTGATTGCCGATCTTCTTCAAACGCAGCCCGCGCTTGACCGTGTCGGGCGAGTGTTGTGCCATTTGAACGACGCTTTCGTAGCCGAGGAAATCGGGGGCATGCAGCATGTAGATGTGCAAAGCGTGGCTCTCGATCCATTCGCCGCAGTAAAGCAGGCGCCGCAAATCGCGGAGAGGTCCCAGAACGGTCACTCCCAACGCATTCTCGACTGCATGGCACGCACTCATCTGATAAGCTACGGGGCAGATTCCACAGATGCGGGCGGTGATGTCGGGCGCTTCGCTGAATTTTCGGCCGCGCAGGAATGCCTCGAAAAATCGCGGAGGCTCGAAGATCTTAAGCTTGACGCTCGAAACACGTTGGCCCTTGATCTGGACATACAGCCCACCCTCGCCCTCCACGCGCGCCAGGAAGTCGACTTTGATCGTTCTATTGCTCATGCGCTTCGCTCTCTCTCCGGAAGGGCTCGCTGCAAGCGTTGAACGTGCGGAAGACCCGGAGGATGCCTCGCTCGCCGACTCCCAGGCCGCTCCAGGAGGCGCTCAGCGCCGGGGTGTTGGGAGTTTCCTTGGGACCGAAACATCCGTAACAACCGCGCGTGTATGCCGGACAGATGGCACCGCACCCCGCCTGGGTCACGGGTCCCAGGCAAGGAATGCCCTGAGCAACCATCACGCAGACGGTTCCCCGCCTCTTGCACTCGACACACACGCCATAGTTCGGAACATTCGGTTTGCGACCCTTCAGAAGAGCGCTCAGGACCTCGATCAACTGCGATTTATTTACCGGGCATCCGCGGAGTTCGAAATCGACGAAAACATGATCTTTGATGGGCGTGGATTTGTTGAGGGTCTCGATGTACTCCGGCCTCGCGTAGACAATGGAGGTGAACTCCTTGACGTCCTTGAAATTCCGCAGAGCCTGAATGCCGCCCGCCGTGGCGCAGGCCCCGATGGTGACCAGAAACTTCGAAGCCCGTCGGATCCGATGGATTCGCTCCTCATCGTGCGGCGTGGTGATCGAGCCTTCGACGAGAGTCACATCGTAGGGACCTTTCACGAGCGCGCGCGAGGCCTCCGGGAAATTGGCGATTTCGACGGCTCCCGCAAGCGCTAACAGCTCATCCTCGCAATCGAGCAGGCTCAGCTGGCAACCGTCACAGGATGCGAATTTCACAACCGCAAGCTTGGGTTTGCGGGGCGAGGCCATGTCAAATCTCTGCCTTTCCAAAAACCGGGGCGATCCGGTCGAATCGAAAGACGGGGCCGTCCTTGCAGATGAACATCGGCCCGAACTGGCAATGGCCGCAGAAGCCGATTGCGCATTTCATGTTGCGTTCCATGGACAGGAAGGTTTGCTCGGGAGGGACACCGCGCTTTTGGAGCTCCATGAGGGCAAAGCGCATCATGACCTCCGGGCCGCAGAGAAGAGCCACGGAGTGTGCGGGCTCGAACGCACAACGTCCAATCAGGGTGGTTACGACGCCGACGTTCCCCTTCCATCGGCTCGATCCCTGATCGACGGTGACCTGGATCTCCAGGTCAAACTTGCTGCGCCACTTCTCTAATTCGCGGCGGTACAGGATGTCTTCCGGTCTCCTGGTCCCGTACAGCAGAATGATCCTGCGATATTTCGCGCGCTCTCGAATCAATGAGTAAAGCACCGGCCGGAGCGGGGCCAGGCCGATTCCTCCCGCAATGATGACGAAATCACAACCGGTCATTTCGGCAACCGGCCAGTGACTTCCAAACGGCCCGCGGACACCGACCGTATCCCCCGGCTCGAGCAAACTCATTGCTTTTGTGACCGCGCCCACCACGCGGGTGGTGTGCTGCAAAGCCGGAAACGCTGCGGCATTGCCGCTGATCGAAATCGGAACCTCCCCTACTCCGAAGACGTAGAGCATGTTGAACTGGCCAGGCTCGAACAGCACGCTGCGAGACCCATTCTTGGGCCGGAGGTCCAGGGTAAACGTGTCGTGAGTTTCGCGCTTCTTTCCTTCGATGCGATAAAGCAGCGGAACCATGGGATCGCTGGCCTCGGTTCCGACCGCGCGTTCAGGCATGTGTGCCATAGAGGTCCAATAATTGCAGCCGCGTTGCGTCCAGCCGCTCGGTGACGACACTCGTGAAGCGCTTAAGGATTTCGTAGCCGAGGTCGTGATCCTCCTCGCACTTGGCGCGCAGACAGGTTCCATCGAATACCAAGGCGCGTGTGCGCTGGAGCGCGCGGGCGTCAAAATGCCACAGGAACGGCGGCGTCAACCACGACCAGCCCAATACATCTCCTTCTCGCACGGTTTGCACAGTTTTCGGGCCGCGCTGCGGAATGGTGAGCTCGACGGATACAAGTCCTTCACGGATAAAGTAGAAGTTGTCGGCCGGCTCTCCTTCGCGAAAGATCTGCTCGTTTGCTTGAAACGATGCGTTCTTTGCGCAGGAGGCGACGAAACGGACGTAGCGGTCCTCCAGACCATCGAAGAAAACGTGCTGTCTGATAACGCTCTCGAGCGAATGAGTCTCCATAAGATTCTAGGGCGTGCCACCCGCTGCCGGGTCACTCGCGCGGATAGCGCGAACCTCCTCCGTGATGTCAATTCCAACGGGGCACCAGGTGATGCAGCGGCCGCACCCCACACAGCCGGATTCTCCAAACTGATCGATCCAGGTGGCCAGTTTGTGCGTCATCCATTGGCGATAGCGCGATTTGGCTGTTGCGCGGATGCTGCCGCCGTGAATGTAGGAGAAATCCATGGTGAAGCAGGAATCCCAGGATCGCCAACGCTCCGCATGCTCGCCGGTCAGGTCCGTGACATCTTCGACCGTGGTACAGAAGCAGGTCGGACAGACCATCGTACAATTCGCGCAGGTCAAGCAGCGATTTGCCACATCGTCCCACCGCGGATGCTCGTAGTTGCGATACAGAAGCTCTTTGAGGTCGCTTGCATCCATGCTTCGGCCCATGTGCCTGGAGGTTTCCTCGACGATGCGGTCGGCGGCGAGTTTCTCCTCTCCCGCCGCGGGGCGAGAGGGAATTTCCCCCAAAATCTCAGCGCCGCCCTTCGAGCCCACCTCCACCAGGAAGCCATGGCGGCCGTTGTCGATGATCTCCGTAAGCGCGAGGTCGTAGCCGGCAGACGCCTTAGGCCCCGTGCCCATCGACGCGCAGAAGCAAGTGCCGCCGGCCACTGCGCAGTTGACCGCGACAATGAAGAGATGCGATCGGCGACTTTTATAGACGGGATCAACGTACGGCCCGCCTGTGAACACCTTGTCCTGGATGGAAATCGCGCGCAGCTCGCACGCACGTACGCCAATGAATGCGTACTTTTTCGTGTCCTCGGGCTCAGGGGTGATTCGAAACCCATCTGCGTTGAGTTCCGCCTTATACAGACGCTGGACCGACGGGAAATAGAATTTCTTCCAGGAATGCGGCCCGACGGCGTACCCGAACAATGCCTCGTCCGGCCGGCGCTTGAGTCTGTATTTCCCTCCCTCCTGCTCGTCGGTCCACCCGCACGGCAAGTCGGTTGCGCAGCTGACCCGGTCGTAGGCGATGGCGCCCTCTCGAACCGTCGGCCCCACGACTTCATACCCGCGGGCCTTCAAGGCCTCGAACAAGGAGTCGAAGTGCTCGCGCTCGACGACGGCGCAATCGCCAATTTGAAAGCAATCCTTGCTCATACTGTCTCGCTCGCAACTCGCCTCGTCGGACTATCAACGAGTTCTTTACCCTGGTAAAACCATCCCCTTCGCCTAGCGGCTATCCCGGAGGAGCCGTGAACGTCACCGTGCCCCTGCTTTGTCGTCCGAAGATAGGTCGACCTCGGCTCGACGAACGCCATGCCCGTCATCCTCCTCTGTTGCCCGTACCCATCATTCGATGCCTCTGCCGCTACAGCTGTGAGGTGGGTCACGGTGAGCTGTGAGCAGCAACCATCGCCTGGCCGAGGCTCAATCCGCCGTCTCCCGAGGGCACTTCGAAATGTGTAAACACACGAAAACCAGCCTCTTCCAATTGATTCGCAAGGTTTTCGAGCAGGAAGGAGTTCTGAAAGGCGCCGCCCGAGAAGCAGACCCGATCGAGCCCGCTCTCCTTTTTAATTAGGCGCGCCAGGCGCAGGAAAACCTCCACCAGTCCGCGATGAAAGCGCGCACTGATCACCGCGGTAGGAATCCTCCGCCGCATGTCGTCAAGTATCGAGTCGAAGAGAGGCAGCGTGTCGATGATCCAGTTTTTCCCGGTGAACCGCAGGGCGAGCGGATAAGCAGCCGCATCCGGGGTATCCCGGAGGTTCATCTCCAGATCGATTGCCGCTTGGCCCTCGTAGGTGACCTCGCCTCGAAAGCCTAGCAGTGCCGCAACGGCGTCGAACAGGCGGCCGCAGCTCGAGGTAAGAGGGGAGTTAACACCGCGCTCGATCATACGCAATAGGGTGTCGACAGATTTCCGGTCGAGCGTATCGACAAACGGAATGGAATCGCTTAGAAATTCGCGGCCGAAGTGGTGAGCCAAGTAAGCAACCGCCATGCGCCAGGGTTGTCGAATGGCCTGCGCCCCGCCGGGCATAGGAACATACTCGAAATGCGCGACCCGGTCGAAGCTCTGGTAGTCGGCAACCATCACCTCACCGCCCCACACGTTCTTGTCCGTTCCAAATCCGGTACCGTCGAGCGCGAAGCCAATGACACGGCCGCGGAGATGATTTTCGGCCATACAACTGGCAACATGCGCATGGTGGTGCTGAACGGGGACAAGCTGGACTCCCCGCTGACCAAGAGCCCATTTCGTTGACAGGTAATCGGGGTGAAGATCGTAGGCGATGATCTGCGGCTCGACCTCGAGGACGCCCTCGAGATGCCCGATAACGTCTTCAAAAAACCGGTAGCTCTCGAGGTTTTCCAGGTCACCTATATGCTGACTCAGAAATGCCTCGCGCCCTTGGGCAAGGCAAATCGTGTTTTTCAGTTCACCCCCCACGGCCAGTACCGACGGCACGGCTTCGCCGAGAAAAATGGGTGCTGGAACGTAGCCGCGCGAGCGTCGCAAATGTCGGATCTTTTCGCGGTGCGGTCTGATCACCGAGTCATCACAGCGCCACAATATGTCCCGGTTGTGCACGAGGAAACAATCGGCGAGCCCTCGCAAACGGCCCAGGGCTTCCTGGTTTCCGATGGCAATCGGCTCTTCGCTCAAATTCGCGCTGGTCATTACCAGCGCGTCGAAGCCGCCGTTCCGAAACAGCAGATGATGGAGTGGCGTGTAGGGCAGAAAAATGCCGAGGTCCCGGTTTGACGGCGCGACGCCTTCTGCAATGTTCAAATTTGGGCGCTTCCGGAGGAGCACAATGGGCCGTTGCGGACTCCCGAGAGCCTCTAGCGCCGATGGATCCAACTCGGCAAGTTGCTTGGCTCGCGCGGCATCGGGAACCATGATGGCGAAAGGCTTCTCCAAGCGGCGCTTGCGCTCTCGCAGCTTCTTGACCGCCATGCGATTCGCCGCGTCGACCGCCAAATGAAAGCCGCCGATCCCTTTGACGGCGACGATTTCGCCGAGCTGGAGTCGCGAAACTGCCTCAGCGATCGGGTCGGCAGAGCCCAGGGGCTCTCCCTCCGCGCTCCATAACTCGAGCCGCGGGCCGCACTTCCAGCAAGCGTTTGGCTGGGCATGAAACCGGCGGTCGCGGGGGTCGTCATATTCAGCTTGGCAATCGGGACACATCTTGAAGACACCCATCGACGTAAAAGGCCGGTCGTAAGGAATGGCCCGCATAATCGTGAAGCGGGGTCCGCAATTCGTGCAGTTGATGAAGGGATACCGGTAGCGGCGATTCGCGGGGTCGAAGAGCTCGCCGAGACAGTCCAGGCACACTGCCACATCGGGCGTAATCAGCGCGCGAGCCTGCGCTCCCCGCTCGCTCTCGAGGATGACAAACTCCCGGTCATCATTGCAGGGCAACTCCCGAACCGTAATCTCGGTGATTCGGGACAGGGGCGGGGCATCCGCGGGCAAACGCGTGAGGAAGGCCGTGACCGCCTCCGGGCGGCCTTGCAATTCCATCGCTATACCTTCTGACGTGTTGAAGACGTTCCCCACCAGGTCGTTCTTGATGGCCAGCCGAAAGACATACGGCCGAAACCCCACCCCCTGGACCATGCCTGAAACGTCGATGCGCCGTCGAACTTGCATGGGTTCGATCAAAGGACAGAGGCAAGGGCGGCAAGTCGGTGGGGTTCGCGCTGTTTCTCGATCCACAATCGCCATTCGCGAACACCTTCCCCGGTCACAGTGGAAATACCGCGGATCTCGATGCCCGGGTGCACGCGACGAGCATTCTTTTCTGCCTCGGCGAGATCAAAGGGCACGTAGGGCAGCAAGTCGAGCTTCGTGATTAGCATGAGCGAGGAACGGAAGAAGATCGAAGGATACTTCAAGGGCTTGTCGTCGCCTTCGGTCACCGAGAGCAGGGCGATTTTTGCCGCTTCGCCCAGATCATAACTGGCTGGACAGACCAGGTTCCCGACATTTTCGATGAAAAGGATCTCGAGATTGTGACCCGGCCAATCGGCGAGCGCTCGCTCGACCATGCGGGCATCCAGATGGCATGTGCCGCCGGTCGTGATTTGCTTCACCGGAAAGCCGAATCGGCGCAATCTCGAGGCGTCGTTGTCTGTTTGAATATCGCCAGTGAGGACCGCAACTCGATCCTGCGGCCGGCAATCCCGAAGCGTGCTTTCGAGAAGTGAAGTCTTGCCCGAACCGGGGGCACTGATCAGGTTGAGGCACAAAGTGCCTTGCGCACGGAAGCGCTTCCGTAATTCGAGCGCAATCCGATCGTTCTCACCGAGGACCTTACGTTCGACGAGTAGCCGGTTCATCTTCAACCTCCAGGTAGGCGATTTCGAGCTCTCGCCCACCGACACAATCTGTCGAAGTTGTTCCACAACGGGGACAATCGAAAACGAAATCGCGCACCACGAAGGGATCGCCGCAATTCGAGCAGCGGCAGCTTACCGGGCGAGATTCAACCTCGAGGGTCATTCCGTCCAAAATCGTGTCTTTGATCAGGGCCTCGAATGCGAACTGCAGGGCCTCGGCTTCGACGCCCGCCAATACGCCGATGCGAAGGCCTACCCTGCGCGGGCGCCGACCTCCCGATTTGCTCAACTCGCGCTCGACGGTCTCCGCAATCGTCCGAGCGATACCAAGCTCGTGCACGTTTCGCCTCAACAGATCCGCGGTAGTTGATCGCCCGCCAACATATCGACAACACGTGTAGTACCGAAAGCAGTGCGCAGGGTCACGAGCGGGCCATCTCGGCGGGTGACCGTTCCGATGATGTGCGCTTCATGGCCAAGGGGATGGTCTCGCATGGCTCGGAGCGCTCTCTCGGCCCCACTTGCTTCGACGAAGGCAACCATCTTGCCTTCGTTCGCGACGTAGAGAGGATCAAGACCAAGCATTTCGCAGGCCGCCCGCACCTGTTCGCGGACAGGAATCGTGCGATCATCCAGTTCGATCTGGACTCCGGACTGCGCGGCAATCTCATTCAACGTGCTCGAAAGGCCTCCTCGCGTTGGATCACGGAAGCAGTGAAAGGCCGCGCCGGTGTCGAGTAAGGCCTCCACCATTGAATCGAGCGGCGCCGAATCACTTTCGATGGTGGTCTCAAACTCGATGCCTTCGCGATGAGCCAGAATGGCAATTCCGTGATCACCGAGCGAGCCACTGAGCAAGATTGTGTCTCCGGGTTCGGCGCGGTCAGCGGAGAGGGCGACTCCCTGTCTCACCCGTCCGATTCCGGAGGTGTTGATGAACAGTCCGTCGGCGCTGCCCTTCTCGACGACTTTCGTATCCCCGGTGACGATTGAAACGCCCGCCCGATCGGCCGCGCGTCTGAGCGAATTGACGACCTGGCGCAGCGTCTGCATGGGCAATCCTTCCTCAATAATGAACGCTGCGCTCATAACGAGCGGCCTCGCTCCGCCCATGGCAAGATCGTTGATCGTGCCGTGCACGGCAAGCGAACCGATGTCCCCGCCGGGAAAGAACAGCGGCTTGACAACGAAAGAATCGGTCGTAAAGGCTAAACGCGATCCGCCCACATCGACGATGGCCTGGTCGTCGAGCCGCTCGAGCACCGGATTGCTAAATGCCGGGAGGAAAATCTCGCGAATCAACTCGGCGCTTAACTTGCCCCCGCTTCCGTGGCCTAAGAGCACCCTGTCCGTTGAAGGGAGCGGCGCGGGACAGGAAAATCCCTCCGCGGTTTTCGCATATTCAGTCATGGGTTGATCCCGCTCGTGCGGTATGACGGCGGTAGTGATAATACGCGGCGCAAGCCCCCTCGGCCGAGACCATTGGCGCACCCAGAGGATTTTCGGGCGTGCATCGCGCGGCGAAGGCGGTGCAGTCGGTCGGTTTCCTGAGCCCCTGAAGAATGAGAGCGCTGATGCACTCTGGCGATTCGTCAGCCGTCATGGCGTCGAGCTTAAAGATGCAATGCGCATCATAGGCTCGGAACTCTTCGCGAAGCCGCAAACCGCTTTGAGCGATCATGCCGATGCCGCGCCATTTTTGATCACAGACTTCGAACACCTCTCCCACAATTCGCCGGGCCCGCTCGTTGCCCTCGTAGCGGACGGAGCGGCAGTACTGATTTTCGACCTCTGCGCGACCGTCCTCGAGTTGCGCGACCAGCATGGCAATCGCTTCGAGCAGGTCCACGGGCTCGAAACCGCCCACCACGATCGGGATGTGGAAGTCCGCGCTCAGTTTTTCGTATTCCTCGTAGCCGGTAACCGTGCACACGTGCCCGGGTGCAATCAACCCCTGCACGCGATTGCTGCGCGAGCCGAGCAGCAGGCGCATGGCCGGCGGCACCAGGACGTGGGAGGCCAGCATCGAGAAGTTCTCGATCCCTTCTCGTTTGGCCTGCCAAACCGCCATGGCGTTTGCCGGAGCCGTGGTCTCAAATCCGACTCCGAAGAAGACAACGCGCTCGCCAGGCTTGGCGCGAGCGATTTTCAGGGCTTCCAAGGGGGAATAGACGATACGAACATCCCCGCCCGAGGCTTTCGTGCGGAACAAGTCCGAACGCGAGCCTGGTACGCGCAGCATGTCGCCATAGGACACAAGGATCGTCCCGGGTCTTGAAGCAATGGCAATGGCTTTGTCGATTGTTTCCAGAGCAGTGACGCAAACCGGGCATCCCGGGCCGTGAACCAACTCTAGGCCGCGCGGCATTAAATCGTCGATGCCATAACGCATAAGGGTGTGTGTCTGCCCGCCGCAAACTTCCATAAGCACCCACGGACGGGTAATGCGGCGTCCAATCTCCCTTACGAGGGCTCTTGCGATGCGCTCATCGCGATATTCGTCGAGGTATTTCATCACCGTCGTTTTCCGACCTTCCCGCTTCGGTTTCAAGGGGTGAGGCTTCGCTCTCGGAGGGCTCCGACGCGAATTCCCCCTCGAGAAGGCCCATCTCCTTCAGAAGCTCGTAGGTACGGCTCGCTTCTGCTGCGTCGACGCGGCTGATGGCAAACCCTACGTGAACAACAACGTAATCTCCCACCAAGGCTTCAGGCACAAAGTCCAGGCAGACCTCCCGCACAACTCCGCCGAAGTTCACGCGGCCATAACGAACATGATCCCGTTCCGTGGCATCCAGAATCTGTCCGGGCACCGCCAAACACATCGGTTTTATTCCCTCACGAGGGCCCCAGGATAACACGGCGGCCGAAGCCTGGAGACGACGGGCCTGAAGCCGTCCGTCAGAGACGCTCAGCAGCCCGTCGATATGCTAGCGGGTACCTTCGAGCTTCCTGGTGAGGCCAATCACACCGCCCGGTGACCGCCGACATCGAGTTCTTGAGCAGGTTTTGCGACGTTGTATCTGGTCGAGAAGATGGACAGGCATCCGAGGAGGCTCCCATGTCAAAGGCGGTCCTCGTCGTGAGCGGGGATTCATCGCATCGAGACACGCTGGCCGCCGCTGTCCAGGGTTGTGGCCTCGAAGCGCGGCTGTGTGCTAGGACCCGCGAGGCATGGGAGCCTCTTGTCCGCGACGATTTCTTGGCCGTGCTGTCAGAAGACGCGTTGCCGGACGGCGATTTCACCTCGGTAATCTGTGCCGTCAAGCTTCTTCGTTTGAATACCCCCGTTATCGTGGTTTCCCCGCGGGACGACTGGGAATCCTGCCTAGCGGCCCTGGATCGGGGCGCAACGGACTATCTGGCGTATCCCCCTTACGCGGGGGAGGTGGAGCGGTCTCTGGCAACGGCAGGGAAGGTGGCAGTGGTGGCCGCCGCTTAATCCCGACACCCGGGTCGGTGGTTCGGGGCGTTGCTCGGGTTTTCGCCGGAAGAGCTGCCGGAAAGGATGGGATGACATGATTCACCGTGGACTTTCGAGTCTGGCTTTCGGGCTGGGGCTCTGCTTTCTGCTCCTCAGCCACTTCGACACGCAGTTCTTCCTAATTCACTTCTATGAATCGCTGGTCTACTTCGCGATTGTCATGATGCTGTTTTATTTCGAGGATCGTTGGGCCTATATGATGGGAATCGTGGCGCCTGCTGCTTGGCTGGCGTTGACTCTGGTTTGGAGCGGCCTGCGGGGGTTCTCCCATGAGGTCTCGCTCGGGTTTCGTCCCGCAAGCACCTTCTTTCCGATCGGTCTGCTGACTACTGTGGCGCTCGTTCTCTCCGTTGCACTAATCGTAAGTTGCATATACCGGTGGCGGCGCGAATTCAGCGGGCTGCACAAGGGTTGGAGCACGCTCCTGGTCTCGCTCGCCGTAGTCGGGATCTATTACGCCGTGCTCGTTGCCTGGATCCTGCGCTGGCCGCCTGGACGAGTCTGAGGGAGGTTAGAAGCCGTGAAAATCCTAGCCGCAATTGACAACTCGAGTTCTACCGCAGCCGTTCTGAATGCGATTGCCGCTCAGGCACAGCCACAGAAAACATCCGTGCGTGTTCTGCACGTCCTGCAGCCGGTCTCGATTGCGGTTCCGCCGCAAATGTCTCCTGGATACGCTCCAGAGCTCGAGCCCTTCGCGAAGCCGGCCAGGGAGTTGCTTGCCGAAGCCGAGAAAACACTTGCTGCTTCTGGCTTCAAGGTCGAGACCATGCTCAAGAAGGGCGATGTTCGAGATTCGATCATTGACACGGCCAAGGAGTGGGGGGCTGATCTGATTCTTCTGGGGTCTGGAGCGCATCGGTTCCTTCTGGGTGGCGTCGCCGAATCGATTGTCCGCTACGCGCCCTGCTCAGTAGAAATCGTACGAACCCCCAAACCTCACTAGGCCTAGGCCATGGGCAGGCGACTCCGATTCGAGTGCCGAGAGTACCTTTCGTGTAAGGCAGATCAGCCGCAGCCATTCGGCCTCAGTGAATTATGAGTGACAACTTCGCAGTGACCACCTGGGTCGGCTCCGAGTCGTCGACCACCCAGACCGCGACGCTGTAAGTGCCCGAGACCGCGGGTGTGCCGCTGACCGTGCCATCCTGGTGTACGACGATACCCGATGGCGCGCCCCAGCCGACCCAGACGTAGGGCGGCGTGCCGCCGCTGGCGGAGAGATCCTGGTTGTACGCTGTACCCGCGGTGCCGTCTGGCAGCGACGCTGTTGTCAGAGCGAGCGGCGGCGCCGATCCAACCGCGGTCCCCGATGCGGCTGGCCACAGCGTGTCGGAGCCCGCATACTGCGTCCACAGCTCGAAGTTGCCGGCCGGCAGCACGACGGGTGAGAGCGTGAAACTACCGTCGGCCGCGGTCTGCACCGGGCCGAAGTTTACCGTCTGACCGCTGCCGTCGGTGGCCGTGGCGGTCGCGTTGATCGGCGCCATCGCGACCGGCGCACCGCTCGAGAGCGCGAGGTCACCGCTGATCGCTCCGACGCCGAGAGTCGCCGTCATTACGGTCCGTGTGCGGAAGTAGGTATCGATCAGGTATGTAAACGCGCCGGGATCGGTCTCCGGCAGCACGTGCGAGGGATTCGGGTTCCACGACTGGAAGATGACCTGGTCGGGCGGCGGACTCCCATAGAGCTCGCGCAAAGTGAAGAAACCTTCGGCGGCCGAAATCCACTCGTCGTCAGTGTTCTGTGTCGACGTGCCGTCGTAGATGACGCCGTATGGAACGCCGCGCGCCGCGAGCGCAATGCGGAGCGCCGTGTCCCACGGCCTCCAGTCGGTACCCTGCTGGACATCGAAATCGAAGAACGCAAACGGCGTCCCGGTCGTCGCCTGCCACGCATCAATCCACGCCAGGTAGTGATCGAGCCAGTCGGGCGTGACGTACAGCGCCGGCACCGGCTCGATGTCGCCGACGATGACGTCGGGGAACACCGTGCGAATCTGCGCGACCGTCGCGGCCGCCTTCTGCGCGAGCAGGGTCTCGGTCCAGTTGCAGGCGTTGGCGCCGGTGTACAGCCCGCCATAGTACTCGGGCTCATCGAATGCGATGTAGTGCAGGTTGCCGCCGAGTCTCGCGATAATCTGCGCGTCCCCTAGGCCGTACTGGCCTGCGAAGCCCTCGAGGCCTCCGCCGCCGCAGTTAAACCCGGGAATCAACGGGCCCCATTCCGTCGCAAGCCCGATGTGTTGGCTGGCGAGGAAGTTGATCATGTTCGTCATGTCTGCGGTCGAATAACTGGGATCACCGCCCCACATCCCGGCGTAGACCTTGAAGACCTGCACGTGCGACGCGGCGTTCGTCCATGGCGCACCCTGCTGGAACAGCTGCATGTAGTCGACCGAGCCGTCTCCTGGAGCAACCAGCGGGTACGGCGCGAACCACACGTTCGGCGGCGGGTAGACCGGGATCGTGATTTGTGCCGTCGTCGAGCCGTAGGTATTCGTCGCGGTCAGCACGTAGGTCGTGTCGGCACTCGGCGCGACGCTTGCGCTCGTGCCAGTCTGCTCGCCGAGCGGCGCGAGGCTCACGCTGGTAGCGTTGATCACCGACCAACTTATCATTGCGCTGCCCCCGACCGTTAGCCACCCAGGGCTCGCGGTTAAGCTCTCGATAACCGGCGCCCGCCCGCCCGACCCGCCGCCGCACGCTGCCAGGACGAACCCGATCGCAACGATCGCGGACAACCGGATTCCGATCACCCCGTTCCGCTGCACGACGATCCCCCGAGCGTGTTCCCGACTCCGGTTCTAGTTCGTTCTTCGGCCGGACGCAGTATAAGCCGAAATCGCGGCGATCGTTTTCTTGGCAGCGGGTCTGCCAGTCATGGGTGTTCCTCCGATGCGAGGGGGGCGAGGCCTGTTCTGCCATTGAGTAGCACAATCCGCCTGAAGAGCGGCTCACACAGAGAGCTCGCTGCGTTGCGTAACGTCGTCCGGCGCGCTGGTGTGAGACATGGTTGTTGCGATCAAAGTACATCGGCTGGATGGGCCTAAATCGGATTGAAAGTTCACTTCTGCGATCCGCAAAGTCCCTGGCAGCGCGGTACCAGCGAAAACACCAATCTGCCGCTACGGCAATACCTCCCTCGGGGAACGGACCTGTCCACCGACTCTCAAGCGCACCTCGACCAGGTCTCGCTGCGCTTGAACCAACGCCCGAGAAAAACGCTAGGTTTCTAAACTCCCGCGGGTAAACTTCCGGCAAGTGTTGCATCGTCCGCCTGAGCGGGCACCGTTTATCGCCCACTTGCCCGTCGCCCCTATTGACGCGGTTGCGCTCTTAAGGCATCCTCCAACGCGTTCTGCAACTACGACTGCGCTCGTCGTGAACATGAAATACGAAATCAGATGAATACTCGTCGAACTTTGCCGCGCGCGTTGGTCACGCTGGGTTGCATAATGCTGGTTGCGGCTGCCGCCCTGCATGGCCTTGCGTATCAAAGGTTCGCCGCCCCGGCAGCGCATGCATCGAATCTGCCGATTGCGCTGCAATCTGTTTTCGAGGTTGCCTTTCTCTCCATGGCGTGGAGTTGGATCGTCCTTGCACTCATTGTGCTGGTCGTCACGTTCGGGGAAGCACGTTT
>Ga0187783_10001875_pt1 | contig 15558 bp, 14 predicted proteins | sample 1015_SJ02_MP02_2_FD_132471 | JGI IMG/M metagenome (GOLD analysis project Ga0187783, IMG submission 132471) | Tropical peat soil microbial communities from peatlands in Department of Meta, Colombia - 1015_SJ02_MP02_20_MG | ecosystem: Environmental > Terrestrial > Soil > Wetlands > Peat | place... | reverse complement strand
TTGTGCACGTCCATGCCGATATATTTGGTGCCAGTCATACGGGTGCTCCTTTCTGGAGGGAGTTGAGCCGAACACTCAAAACCCTACTCCAGAAGGGGCGCCCCTTTATATCGCGTCGGCTACCCGGACATTTGGTCCACACGATGAAAAGCAAGTTTCCGAGTACCCCGTTTACCGGGACTTGAGCATCCACGGCGCCTTCTTCCTACTTGAAATTTTCGGGTTCCTGTCTTCGTATACGTCTCCAGGAGTTCGGCGCAGTGGAGGTGTCCGCCCAATGAAAGCCGCCGTCTTTACCACATACGGCTCTCCGGATGTTGTCCACATCACGGACATGGAAAGGCCCGCACCCAAGGACAACGAAGTTCTGATCAAAGTTCGCGCCGCTTCCGTCAATCCCATTGACTGGCACGGCGTGCGTGACAAACCCTACGTCATGCGCGCACTGGGCGGGCTGCGCAGGCCTAAATCTACGCGCCTGGGCTGTGACTTGGCCGGCCAAGTGGAAGCGATCGGCAGCAACGTAATGCACTTCAAACCCGGCAACGCTGTATTCGGCGGCGGTTTAGGTATGGGAGCCTTTGCCGAGTACACGTGTGCTCCCGAGACGGCACTGGTCATGAAGCCAGATAATGTGACCTTTGAGCAAGCCGCTGCTGTGCCTGTTGCGGGGTTCACCGCCTTGCAGGCTCTTCGCGACAAGGGACACCTTCAGCACGAACAGAAAACGTTGATTAACGGGGCCGCAGGGGGCGTGGGTACGTTCGCCGTTCAGATTGCCAGGTCGTTTGGCGCAGATGTGACGGGCGTTTGCAGCCCAAGAAACGTCGAGATGGTCCGATCCCTCGGCGCGGATAGGGTCATCGATTACACCCAAAAGGATTTCACGAAAGGCACGCAGCGTTACGGCCTGCTTCTCGACTGCGTTGGCAACCATTCGCTGTCCGCCTTCAGGCGCGTCTTGAATCCCAACGGCATCTGCGTCGTCGTCACGGGACCGAACACTCGATGGCTGGGCCCTCTCCTTCGTTTCATTCAGGCGCTTGCGCTGTCGCCGTTCGTGAGCCAGCAATTCGTCCCGTTTGTCGCCAGGCCCAACCAAGAGGACCTGAGCATCCTGCGCGACCTCTTGGCTTCAGGGAAGGTGACACCCGTGATCGACAGCACGTTCAGCCTGAGTGAAGTTCCGAAGGCCATCCGCTACCTAGAGCAAGGCCACGCTCGCGGCAAAGTCATTATAACTGTCTGATGTTTTCTTCACTTGTCCGGTTTCCCCGTTAATCAGGATTGCGGTCAAGAGCTTTGGCGGAACATGTCGTCGATTTTGGTTTAGCTTCTGTGGTTTCGGTGCATGAAGGAAAAACCGGGGAGAAGAAATCAGATACTGGAACCTGGCACCGGGTAACCAGTCGTCGGCACGGAACGGTGGCAGCGGCTCGGGTGATCGGCGCGAGTGTTAGACTTTTCCTAAAGTCTCGAACTGTGTCGTCGGAGAGAGTCAGTGATCTGTCCGAATTGTGGCCATGATAATCCAGAGGGGCGGAAATACTGCCGCGCGTGTACGAAGCCGCTGTCGATAGGGGCTTCGCCGACCGGCGTGACAGCTTCGGCATCGTCTCCCACTGACTCCCGCCCGACAGTGTCCACAAAGGTGAACAAGATGGCAGTGGCGAGCCTGGCTTCAGGATTTCTTGCGCTGCTGCCGCCGTTCGGGTTGGCGGCCGTGGCCTTGGGGCACTTGTCGCGAAGCCAGATTGCAAAGAGCCGCGGGCGGGAAAAGGGAACAGGAATCGCATTCGCGGGATTAATTCTGGGCTACGGTCAACTGGCGATCTTCACGATCTTGTTGCTGGGACTGACGGGGTTCGTGAGCGATCTCCGCCAGGACCTAGCCAGACATCCGGATACGCGTCTGGCACTGCTTGACCGAATCGCGCACGGTGACCCTTACAATGTGACGCCCGAGAGGACGGCGAGACAGGAGCAGACGGCGATCCAGGCGCTGCATCTGATCCAGGCGAAGGAGGCAGAGTACCTAGCAGCGCATCCGGACGAAGGATATGCGTGCCAGATGTATAAACTTGGATACACGGTTGGACATGATGTGAGTAGTCAGACGGAGCTCGACACGCTGCTTGTGCAATCACATTACGACTCGAAGTTCATTGCGTGCGGGAAGATTCCAGGAAGCGTTCCGGGCACGAGCTCGCCGCCGTTTTACCTAGTTCTCTCGGTTCCAAGAAGCGAAGGCAACAGTCCCGAGGCTCCGGTATTCTGCCTGGACCACGTGAACGGAGTCGAGCGGTACTCGAGCGCGCAATCGGGCAACGCGATTGCGGCGATCGCGACGTCGCGGAGCGATCAATGCCCGCTGACCGGGGCGCACGTGGACTGACGCGTCAACGAGGTTGCGCAGAACGCACCGCGGGCTCAAATCCAGCGGCAAGCGATAGGGTGGCGGGCTAGTCATCGATCCAGCCGAGTATGGAGAGCGCCACATTGGGCTCAGGGGAAGTCGGCGGACCCGAGGGAGGAACAGCCAACAGTTCCTTGTCGTCTCCTGATTCGAGATCCTTTACCCAAAGGTGGGTCTCAGCTCTGTAATCCGCCGTCGTACGAGATTCGAGATAGGCCATGTATTTTCCCGACGGCGAAACGGGGCCGCCGACGCGGAACTTGAGGTGGATTACCCGCTGAAGCGCCGGATTCGAGCTGGAGATCACCAAAAACCGATCGGGATCCCCTGGGTTCGTTCCCTGCTTCATGCCGAAGTCCAGGAAAAGATAGCGGCCGTCTAACAATTGACCGAGAAATTGGCGGTTCGCAATTGCGGAGTGAACGTATCCGAGAAACTGAAACGCGCCTGTTTCCGGTGGGATCGCTCCGAGATCATCTCCGCTTGCGGAGAGAACGTAGACGCCAGTGTGGTCGGATTTGGCCTCCTCGGCCGTTTCGTCGCCGGAAACATCCAGATCGAAGTACAAACGATTACCATCGGCGAGCCATCCGTAAAAGCCCGGCGTGCACAACGGACAATGGGCCTGTGTGATTCTGGCAAGCCCCCAACTTGTGAGCAACTTCCAATCGGGCAAGTTGTAAACGAAATACGTTTCGTTCGGTCCTTGCACCAGCTGAGATCGGACACCCATGGATTGACACCTTGGGCTACTGGAGCCTAGCATCGTGCGTCTTCTGCTCCGTTTCAGCGGGCCACCAGGGTCCAGTCTCAGAATCTCCAGCGCACGTTATGTCGAGATCCAAACTCTTCACTGCGCACGACGCAGCACAGGTGCTCGGAATCAGCTATGTTGCGCTAAAACGGTGGATCTACAAAAAAAAGATTCGCACTTTGAAAACAGCAGGTGGTCATTACCGTATTCCCGAAAAGGAAATCGAGCGATTCCTGCATCGAGTGGGAGAGGGTAGAGACATCTCTGAGTGGCGAAGCAATAACTTGCGACAAATCAGCGTGCGCAACCAGCTGGTCGGCCGCGTGACCAACATAAGGGTCGACGGCCTGCTGGCACAGGTTACCATTTCGGGCGGCGGTCAGCGGATTACGTCCATCATAACCGCCGATGCAATTCGGGAAATGCGTTTGAAAAATGGCCAGACCGTGGCCGCTCTGATAAATTCTACAGACGTCATGATCGTCCGACTGTAACGTTCCCCTTTCGCCGCGATTCGTTCTCTCACTGGTAACTGCGTGTGCGGCATGCTTTTCCAATAGAATCGATTTAAATCAGTTTGACAGATCTATACGAAACGCGTAAATTCACAGCTCATAGCTGACTTCCGAGCGACGCAATCCAGTCTGAAAGGGCCGCTGGAAACGCGGAACACGGGAGCTACATCTTGCATGATTTATCGCAAGCTACGTTGGAGCCTATGCATCAGCCTCGTCGAGACGGATTCTCAGGCAGGAAGGTGGTCCATCGTGAAACGCTCTGACCGCCCGCAGATCCTCTTTCGCGGGAGGCGATGGAAAACTCTGACGCGCGCCGCCTACCTTCTAAGGGTTGCTTCACTGCCGCTGGCCCAACCCTTCTTGCTGCTTTTGTGGTTTGCGATGGGGGCGTTTCCGGCGTGGGCCCAAACGGGAGCGAGCCTTTCCGGCGTGGTGACGGACCAAACCGGCGCAGGCCTTCCCGATGTCGCGGTGACAATCAAGAGCCTCGACGCAGCTGAAACGCGCACGATCGCAACCGACCGCGCGGGGCACTATCAGGCGTCCGGCCTGCCTCCGGGGCGCTTCGAGATTCGAGCGTCAAAACAAGGGTTCGCCGATGAAACGCGCACGGGAATCAACCTGGCGATTGGCCAGAGCGCTACGGTCGATATTAGTATGCAGCAGAGGACACCCGATGTCTGCGCGAGCGGCCACGAGTTCGCCACGACCGATTGCTCGCTGACCTGGCACGGCATCACGGTGTACGGTGCGTATGACGTCGGCATCGGTTGGGTCAGCCACGGCTTACCGGTAAACGGCTATAACTATGAAGGCGAATCTCTGATAAACCGAAACGGCTATCAATCTCGATTCCTCATCGCCCCGAACAACCTGCAGCAGACGGGTCTGGGCGTCAGGGGTAAGGAAGAGATTGGGCATGGCTGGTCCGTTGTGTTCAACCTTTCAACTGGCATCAATCCGCAGTCCGGCCTGCTGGCCAATGCCCCAGCCACTAACACCGTCAACAACGGCCTTCCCAGGAAGAGCTATTCGATGGCCATCGACGGCGCGCGCGCGGGCCAACCCTTTAATGACGAATTCTATGCCGGTGTATCGTTCGCGCATTTCGGCACGCTGACCTTCGGTCGTCAGCGCTCTCTCGGTACCGATGCGATGCTCCTTTACGACCCGGTCGGCGGCGGCTATGGCTTTTCCTACATCGGGTATAACGGCACGATGGCCGGTGGCGGCGACACCGATGACAGCCGTTGGGACGACGCCCTGAAGTATCGCCTCACCTATGGTCCGATTCATTTCGGTGCGTTGTATAAATTCGCCAATGGTTCTGGCGGCTGCTTCTCGGCCTCCGCAACCTGGACTGCCACCACCTGCACGCCGGAACAGGCGCATAACAATGCCTATGGATTCGACCTCGGCGGAGACGCAGCTCACGGCAAGTTCTCCGCCGACGCCGTCTTCCAACATTACAACCAGGCGATCAGCGTATTGAACCCCTTGCTGGGGCCTCAGAGTCCGACGCAGCCATATCAGTCGACCACGAACAGCATCAATACAAACCCCATCACCGGGGTCAATCTGATCGACCCGAACAACACCGTATATGGCATCGTGACCGACAACAGCGCCATTATGGGCGCTGCGAAGTATACGTGGAATCCATTCAAGTTTTATTTCGGCTACGAATTCATCTGGCAGAATAACCCAAAGCAACCGTTGGGCGTTGGCGCCACGGACCAGGGCGGTTACATCATGAGCGGGGTCGAAGACAACAATCTTGATTCTGAAAAGCTGGTACAGATCTGGTGGACGGGCGTGAAATACTCTTACGACAGTAAAACCGACATCACTTTGTCCTGGTATCAACAGCGGCAGAACACATTCCGGGTCCCCCCGGTCTGCTCGCCCACATCAGGTTACCGCAGTTCCTGCTCAGGCACCCTCAACGAGGGGTCGCTCTACCTGGACTATCACTTCACCAAGCGTTTCGACGGTTATGTCGGAGTTGCGTATTCCTACGTAAGCGGCGGTCTGGCCATCGCCATTCCTCATGGCCCCGGCGTCCCGTATTTCTACCCCAGCAATGTTGCTCCGACAATTGGTTGTCGTTTCGCTTTCTGATCGTTTCCACGGCGGGCTCGCCCAGATGGGTACCTCAACTTGTCTTGGATCGTTTGTCGTTCGACGTGAAGTATTAGATCTGGGAGGATTTTTATGATTCGTCGCTCTTCGCGATTCGCACTGATGCCATGGCTTGTGATGGTATGGCTGTTCGGTGTGGGTTTTGCGGCCGCAGCGCCACAGAGCAAAACGGAAATTATAGTCTCTGCGGCGATCAGCTTGAAAGACGCGCTCGATGAGGTCACGCATCTCTGGGCGGCGGTGAACCCGAATGTATCCGTCAAGACCAACTACGGCGCGTCGGGATCTCTCGAAATACAGATCGAGCAGGGAGCGCCGGTCGATGTCTTCCTTTCAGCGGCACCCAAACAGATGGATGCTCTGGAGGCAAAAGGACTGTTGCTTGAAGGCACGCGGAAGGACCTGCTGCGCAACGAAGTCGTTCTCATCGTCCCGGTGGGCTCTTCGCTATCGATCTCTTCCTTCCAGGCCCTCGCGCGTGCAGACGTAAAACGTGTCGCACTGGGCGAACCCACCGTTGTTCCGGCAGGACAGTACGCGAAAGAAGTGCTCACCAACCTCGGAATCTGGGACGCGGTGAATTCGAAGGCTGTTTTCGCAAAGGATGTGCGGCAGGTGTTGACGTACGTGGAAATGGAAGACGTGGACGCAGGCATCGTGTATGCAACGGATGCACTGTCGTCTCCGAAGGTGAAAGTCGTCGCCCGGGCCCCCGAAAACTCTCACTCCCCTGTAATCTATCCTGTCGCCGCGATCAAGAGCTCCAAGAATCCCAGCGCCGCCCGTGAATTCACAAACTTTCTTTCGGGTCCACAGGCGCGCGCCGTTTTTCAGAAGTACGGTTTCACGTTCGCGAAGCCGTGACGGCGAACCTCGTGGTCCCCGCCGCTCGCACAATTTTCGGCCTTTACGAGCGTCGAAGGATGCAGCTATCCTACGCTATTATGACCATCTCAGCGCGGAACCGCCTTGAAGGGAAAATTACAGAGCTTCAGCTCGGTGGAGTCATGGCTCACGTGGCCATCCGTGTGGGAGACAACGTGATCGAAAGCGTCATAACCAGACGCAGCGCCGAAGAAATGAACCTCAAGGTTGGTGACACCGTCTCGGCTGTAATCAAGTCCACGGAAGTCATGTTGGAAAAGAAGTAGACGCCAATCCAGTCGAATCGTCGCAGGCGGCGCGTCTAAGCACTGTGAGAAATTGCGTCGTGCGCCGACTGAACCCAGCCCTAGGGTTCGTGATTCGTTGAGGTTCGGCTGACGGATTCGTGGCGAGCAAGACATAGTTCGTGATTTCGTCCCATTTTCTGACCAGCTCATACTTCCTTAGTGTCTCAGCGATCACACGTCGATTGTGCAAAGCACAGTAGCCTCTTCGAATACCGGCCTCCACATCGCTCAGACTACTCTCGGCAGTCAAGGTTTCAGGCGACGCGAAGGCTCGTGATATCGTGTCGAGGCTATCTTCCACCCCTCGGACCAATGCTTCCCATTCAGCGTTTTGATCATTCATCTATGAAAGCTCCTAGTTCAGCTGCCAGAGCTTCTTTTGAGGACTTTATCCCCTGCTTTGGCCAGTTCGAGTCGCCACCAGCCCCTGAAAACCGCATCCTTCTTCGATCCCAGCAATGTCCAACCACATGCAAAAAGCTCGTCCAACCGCTGAGCAAACTCATCGAGATATGCGTCATTCCCTAGCGCATTAAAATTTTCAAATTGATATTCACAGACGATCACGAAGCACTTACTGTTCGAGCCTTGATTCGCACGTTCTCAGATCCTGAGTTTCCAACCATCTCATAGGCAGCTACTTTGGAACGTTCACGACTTTGATCGACTGGAGCATTCTGACCCAGCGACCTGGCGTAAGTCGTGGGGCAGAACCAATCTGAGCGGACCCGCGCCCGATCCGATGGGTTGGCCGTTCATCGTGTCGGCGACGAGGATTTGAGAATCTTGAAAACTGTTATCAGTTTCAGCAAGAGCCAGCACAACTCGGTAGCCGTCAGATCCCTGTGCTAACAAGTAGGTTGCCATCATGGCACCGCGCAATTTCTCACCCTGGGGAATGCCAGCTTCCTTCAGCAGCTCGGCCAGCAGCACCCCTTCATAGACCTCTTCCTTACCCTCATGTGAATTCAAAGCTTTGACGGTCGCTCGCGGCAGGTGTTGCAGGTCTGTAAGCGATAGGGACAGCGGTTTATCGACCGCACCTGTAACCGTTAGCGCAGTTTCGCTAGATGCAGTAGACGCAACCTGAGAATGGGAGGGCGCCTGCCCGACGATGGGATACCCGCAAATCAAAACCAGGAGGATAAACGCGATCCCAATTCTGCGTACCGTATGCATGCAATCCCACCGATTTTGTACGACTTTGACTGTTGCGTCAATTCACTAGACACCGATTCGCTTTGCCCTTTGGATACATATAGAATCCGGCGGCCGTGGCATCATTCACGGTACTTATAGTTGATGATTTCGAGCCATTCCGGCGGCTCGTGTGTTCGATCCTGAAAGCGAGGGCGGAGTTTCGGGTCATCGATCAGGTGTCGGATGGGTTGCAGGCCGTTCAAAAGGCCGAAGGGCACCAGCCGGATCTGATCCTGCTTGATATCGGGTTGCCCATTCTGAACGGAATGATGGTCGCTCGGCGTGTGCGAAAGCTCGCCCCCGCTTCAAAAATCCTGTTCCTCACTCAAGGGTCTTCCCCTGACGTAGTGCAAGAGGGTCTCGCTTTAGGCGCCTTGGGGTATGTTTATAAGCCTCTCGCCCACAGCGACCTGCTACCTGCCATCGAAGCAGTTCTCAGAGGTTCGCAGTTTGTCAGTACAAACGTGGCCGAGGAACAAGTGGGCGGTTAGTCGCGAAACCAGACATGTGTAGTACTGAATCTTCACCGTTCTTTGTCAGATCATCCCCCTGATTCCGGAAATGCCGACAAGTTCCGCCAAGGTCTTCCAGTGGCGCGGATGCGGGATCCGTCTGCCAGAGCGAATGTGCGCGGCGTAAGGCGGTAAGCATCCGCCATGATCGCAAGCAATCGACTGCTAACGTTCCTAGGCTATAATCCAGCCCCAAATGGCCCTGGCCTCTGGCACCCACGTGGGCCCCTATGAAATTCTCTCCGCTATTGGTGCGGGCGGGATGGGTGAGGTTTACCGTGCCCGTGATCCCAAGCTTGGCCGCGACGTAGCTATCAAGGTCCTGCCCGAAGCCTTCGCCCGCGACGCCGAGCGGATGGCCCGATTCCAACGCGAAGCCAAGGTTCTTGCATCGCTCGATCATCCAAATATCGCCACCATCCACGGCCTGGAGGAATCCGCGGGCATTCGTGCCCTAGTGATGCAGTTGGTGGAAGGGCCAACGCTCGCGGATCGCATCAAGGCTGGACCGATTCCGGTGGACGAAGCGGTCCGCATCGGAAGACAAATCGCGGATGCGCTAGAGCACGCGCCACCTCCTGCGATTTAGGTCACTAGCATCGCCACAATTTCCCCAGTTATTTGTTCTCAGCGGAAGCGGCAAGATCGTTCCCGCGGGAGTCACGATCCACGCGTAAGAGCAGCGCGCTGCCTTTGCCCACCTTCAGCGTTTTACCGCCGGAGATCAGTGTCACCTCACCGACCGGGTCGGTCCGTCCAGAATGGATAATCCGTACGTCACCAAACCCGTAGGCACCGCAAGCGTCCACCCCGAACCGCCAGAAGGCTTGCGGCCGGTGGTTGCCGTTAACCTCGCCGCGGCACTCGGTGCCCAGATCGGAAGTGAAATGGGCCAATACCCCCTGGCTCGTATACTCTCCGACCGTCCGCGCTCCCAGCATAACCGGACCATCCTGGCCGTAGGAGGCTTGGTTGCCACCGATTTGAACGAGGTCCCAAGTGCCCATCAAATCCCCGTCTGCGCGGTTTTTCGGAAACCGCGCCGCATCCACTTCCATTACGGAGGCAAGCGCTCTCAGGTTGGTCGTGATGGGAACGGTGCGATGGGCAAACTGAACCCGGTCAAATTGGAATGACAGGCTCGATTCGTCGGATTCCTCCCGACGAGAAGCAACGTTCACTACGTGGCCCGTTACCTTGGAACCGGCTCGAATCACCGTTCCTTCCCCCAGAGGCACGTCCTGCATGATCGTGGCCCTAATCGTGGCTCCCTTTTGGCTTCTGTTCGATGCCATGGTGGAATCCAAGGTCAATGGCAAAATCGTTCCAGGTGGAATCAGTCCTGCTGTGGTGGATGTCTGGTCGTTAACGCACGACTTGTCCTCCGAGCTTTTGCTGTTCATGAGGCGCATCTCGACCTCACGGTCCGGCGGCAAAAACAGATAAATCCAATGCTCTTCCACGCGAACATCCACGCTGTTGTTCGGGGCAATCGGCGACGGCACAAAGTTGCTCGCCGATTTGTACCGTCCGACATACAGCATGCAGTTCATCCGGATGCCGATGTCAAAGTAATACTCCGGCGAGGTGTTCAGATTGGTCACTGAAACAACCGTGGCCGGTTGATATGCTGCCTTCAGGTACCGGTCATCCGTGCTGGCTTGCGCACGCGCCGGCAGCATGCACGACAGAAACCCAATTATCATCAGAGGCTTTTTCATGATTTCCTCCAGAAATCGCTATCTGCTCTTTCATCTCAACACATGACAGCATTAAGGAATCCTGAAGTGTTTCTGAACTTTTCATTTCGGCGGGCTGCAATCCCAGCGACCTGCTGCAAGGTGTGAGTCATGTTTGGCGCAGAAAATATTCACGCAAAAGAAGCGCTCGCCATTCTGATTGTCGAAAATGAGCACAAGCTGGCTATTGCCGAGGGCCTACTTCGCAATGGCTATCACGTCACAGTCGCCTATTCTGGGAAATCAGCGCTCGAGCAATTACCTGATCACAACTTCGACCTAATTCTTTTGGACATCATGCTGCCGCGGATGGGTGGTCTTGAAACCCTGCGTGAACCGCGTCCCGACGGATGCAAAATGCCGGTATTGGCCCTCACATCTAAGGGCTCCATTGATCATCGTGTGCGCGGTTTGGATGCTGGTGCAGACGATTATCTTGTCAAGCCTTTTGCTTTCCCGGAGTTGCTTGCCCGCGTGCGCGCACTTCATCGCGGGGCCACTCCCGCGGCTCCAAGTACGCCTCGAGGCTGCTGTTGATGGGCTGCGCTTCGATCCAACGATGACAGGCCCTTAACGCAGCGCTCCAATTTGGTAGTTCAGCACAGACAACTGTGTATGGTAGTCATACTTGGCGGTTGCGGATGTGAGCTGCGCCTGCGTGAGATTCAACTGCGCCTGGCTGAGTTCAATAATGGAGCTCAGTCCAAGCTTGTAGCGTGACTGAGCCAAATCCAGAGCATCGGTTGCGCTGACCAGAAGCTGATTGGCCACGGCCAGTGCCTGATAACTTGCATTCGCATCGAGCCACGCCGTTCGGACGTCTCGCGCGATCCGGTCCTCGAGATCCCGCACGAACTGGTCATCGGCCCGGGCGCGCGAAGTGGCTTCACTTTTGAGCGCGCCGAACAGGTGCCCGTTGAAGATGGGAATGTTGACATTAACTCCTCCAGCTGCGTAGTTGGGAGCGAGTTGCTCGACACCCGCGGGCGTGAGTCCGGCGGCACCCATCGCCGATATCGTGGGAAACCATAGGTCTCTTTCCGCTGTAGCGTAGCTGTGAGCCGAAGCGGCGTCCAAACGCAGGGTGGCAAGGTCCGGCCGATTCTGAACGGCCTGCTGCAGCAGATCGGAGAAGTTCGGAGGCGGAGAGGCAGGCAATGGCTCTTCAAATAGCTCAAACACCCGTGTCTCTCCGTACCCCAGCGCCATAGAGAGCTGCGCGTAGGACGTGTCGAGACCGGCTTGCGCTTGGATTAGCAGCAGTTGGGCCTGCGCCAGATCCACGTTGGCGAAGCTCACGTCCAGTCCCGACTTGATCTTGTTTTTCTCGAGCTCGGTAATCTGATCAGAAACGAGCTGGCGCTCCCTCACCGTTTCTCGGGCCACGTTCAGCACAGCTTGCGCCTTTAGGACACCGAAATAGGCACGATCGACAGCAAGCAACACATCGGCGCGCGTATTCACCACATTCTGCTCGGCTGCCTGTGCGTGGAGATTCGAGCTCTTAACAAGCTGATGGGTGCGGCCGAAATCGGTAACGAGCTGTCTCGCCGCAACACCGTTCGCGTAGCGGTCATAAATAATAGGGTTGTTGAGAAAACCAGCTGTGATCCGGCTGTTGTTCTCTGCGCCAACAGCCGTCAGGCTTCCGACGGCGGTTGGATAGTAGGCCGATCGTTGCGCGGTCACTTCCGCCTTCGCGGCCGCGGCCAAGTCGACCGCTGCTTGGAGTTGCGGATGATTTTGCAAGGCGATTTGCTCGGCCTCCCGAAGGTTCAGTTTCGGCACGGCTTGCGCAGAGGCGGGCATCGACACGAAGAAGGCGCACAGTGCGATCCGGCACCGGGTTCGTCTCATCATGGTTTCTCCAGCGCTGGACCTTTTTTCGATTCCTCGCGGTGCCGATACATCAACAAATACGCGGCCGGGACGATAAAGATCGTTAGGATGACCGAGGACAGGAGTCCCCCGATGATGACGCGGGCTAGAGGCGCGTAGGCTTCGCTTCCCGTCTCGAGTTTGAAGGCCATCGGCAGTAATCCGACGATTGTCGCCCCGGAGGTCATCAGAATCGGCCGCAGCCGAATCCGACAGGCATGCACGACCGCGTCGAGCAGGCCCTGCCCTTCCTGCCGCAGCACATTGGAAAAATCGACGATTAAGATGCTGTTGGACACGACCATTCCTTGGAGCATCACGATTCCCATGAGTGACTGAATATTGAAAGTTGTACCGGTTAGCACCAGCGTGAGAAGCACGCCCGTCAGTCCCGTGGGCACGGCAAGCACAATCAGGAAGGGATCAACGAAGGAGCGGAACTGCGCCACCATAATGAGATACACCAGCAGGATGGCCAGCAGCAGGCCGAACCCGAAACTCTTGAATGAGGAGTCCATCGTCACGACCAGCCCCCGCACGTCAACGCGAATGTTGCGGGGAAGCTCGAGCCGCTTGATGATTTGGGAGATTTCCGTCCTCGGCTTTCCCAGATCCTCGCCCGAAGGCGCCACGTAGATGTCCATCACCCGCTCAAGCTGATAATGGTCGACTTCCGTGGGGCTCAAGAAGGAAGTCACCGTCGCGACCTGATTCAAATAGGTTGGCTCTTTAAGTGTGGGCCCCCTGAGAGGCATGGTTTTAAGGTCTTCCACGTTTCGGATTTCATTTTCCGGGTACTGTACGGTGACGAAGTAGTTGTTTCCCGATTTGGGGTCGACCCAATAGCTGGGGGCAATCATGACGTCCGACGTCAAAGAGGTAATTAGGTTGTCTACGACTGACTGTGTGCTGAGGCCGAGCTCGGCGGCCCGCGTCCGGTTTACATCGATCTGCAATCCTGGATAGTCCATGTCCTGCGGGACATAGACATCGAAGATTCCTTTGAGGCCTGTAAACTGTTGTGCTAGGTCTTGCGTGACTCGGTTCACCTCGTTCAGATCCATTCCACTAACTTGGACATCAATGGGCGCGGGCATGCCCTGATCTAAAACCGAGTCCACCAAGCTTCCGGTCTGAAAATAGGTCCGCAACTCGGGCATTTCGTTCGCGATTCGCTCGCGCACGCGCACCATAAAGTCAAAGCTGCTGGTGCGGTGATCCAGGGTCAGGCCCACTTGGGTGAATGCCGTATGCATAGCAGCGTTCGGGGTGAACAGGGCTGAAAGATCAGGGAAGACACCAATGTTGGAAACGATGGTGCTCAGATGATCCGCCGGCACCACCTCGCGAACCACCTGCTCCACCTTTTTCACGTAGTCGTTAGTCAACTCGATGCGCGTTCCGGTCGGAGCCTTGAGGTTGATAAGAAACTGACCGGCGTCGGTGCGGGGGAAAAATGACACGCCCACAAAGGGGAAAAGAAGAAGGCTGGCGAAAAAGGCCCCGATAACGATCGCCACCGTCAGACGAGGGGTAGTGAGAGCCTTACGCACCCATCGCTCGTAGAAATCCAAGAATGTCTCGAATCGTGCGTTAAAGTTGCGATGAAAGCGAGCAAACCACGATTGTTTGGTCGGTCGGTCGCTCCCGTCGTACGCTGTGAAAGCGATGGGCTTGAGCAGGTAGGCACAAAAAAGAGGAACCACCGTAACTGCGTCAAAATAGGAAGCGAACAGGGCAATCACCACAGCCAGTGCAAGCGCCGAAAATAGATACTTGCTCACTCCGAAAAGGAACGTCACCGGAAAAAAAACCACGACGGCCACCAGCATGATGGCGAGGACCGCCAGTGCGACTTCGTTGGCTCCATTAACCGCTGCAGTTCGAGGATCTTCGCCCAACTCCAAGTGACGAAACACGTTTTCAATAACGACAACCGAATCGTCGATGAGCCGCGAAAAGGCCAACGCCAGACCACTAAGCACCATGGCGTTGATCGTTTTTCCCATGATGTGCAGGACGAAGAACGTGATCATTACCGACAGCGGGATGGAAAGAAAGATCGCGACGGTGGCACGCCCGCTGCCTAAGAAGACCAAAACCATCACGGCCGTCAGAACGACCCCGATCCCTCCTTCGCGCAGAACGGTTGAGATCGCCTCTTTCACAAACGCTGACTGATCGAACACCACGTGCGCGTGCAGCTTGGGAGGTATGTCGCGCAAGTTTTCAATCGATCTTCGGATTCCGTCTACGACGGCGATCGTGTTGCTGTTGCCTCCCTGTTTTTGAACCGGAACGTACACCGACCTCTGGCCATCGACCCGCACGATGTTGTATTGGAGATAGGAACCGTCGATCGCGTGGCCGACATCGGATACGAATACGGACTTCTCACCGTTCGTCTTCAGTGGTACGCCGTTGAGCGCGTCGGCGTCAGGCACCTGGGCGTTGGTGTAGATGTTGAAGTCGAGCGGCCCAATGCGGATGTCTCCGGCAGGCAGAATCAAGTTGGCGGAGTTGATGGCATCGACCACGTCCATCGGGCTCAGCTGATGGGCCTGGAGCTTGAGGGGATCGACATACACCATGATCTGTCGGTATTTCCCTCCGTAAGGGGGAGGAACCGTCGCCCCGGGCACTCCGGCGATTTGGTTCCGAATCTGGTACTGCAAATAATCGTGTAGCTGGGTCTCGTTGAGTCCCTTCCCTTCGACCGTCAGCAAGCAGACCGGCAGCCTTGACGCTCCCGTACTCAAGACCACCGGAGGGAGAGTGCCTTGCGGCAACCGGCGGAGGTCGGCCATGGCCAGATTTGAAATCTGCGTCACGTCGGCGTCCGCGCTTGTCCCTGCCTGAAAATACACCTTGATCAGACTGACGCCTGCCATAGACCGGGATTCCATGTGGTCGATGCCGCTGCCCAGGGTGAAAAAGCGCTCGAAAGTGTCGGTGATGTCAGCTTCAATTTGCTGGGGAGGCATGCCGTTGTAAAACGTGGCGACCAAAACCACTGGAATATTGATCGGCGGGAACATGTCCACCGGCATCTGAACCAGGCTGGCCAGTCCCAGCACGCACGCGAAAAGGCACAACACAATAATGAAGTACGGGTGTTTGATCGAGAAAGTCGGCATCGCGATTACCTAATCGATTTCATTCAACCGACCGATTCTGCGCGCCCCTACTCCATTGCCAGGGGCGTGATGATTTTCGGTTTGACCAGT
>Ga0187783_10001874_pt1 | contig 15565 bp, 10 predicted proteins | sample 1015_SJ02_MP02_2_FD_132471 | JGI IMG/M metagenome (GOLD analysis project Ga0187783, IMG submission 132471) | Tropical peat soil microbial communities from peatlands in Department of Meta, Colombia - 1015_SJ02_MP02_20_MG | ecosystem: Environmental > Terrestrial > Soil > Wetlands > Peat | place... | reverse complement strand
GTTCGACGGATCATAGAGATTTCCGAGATTGAGCAGTCGCTCCGCTTTCGACACACCTTCCTCGGTCAGCGTCGCCGTGCGCATCTTTTCATCGATGGTATAGTCGATATCGCGGATCAGTTTGGGAATGACCTTGTCGATCTTGTAGTACTTGTCGGTCGATTCTTCGGCCGGACCGGAAATAATCAGCGGCGTGCGTGCCTCGTCGATCAAAATCGAGTCCACTTCGTCCACGATCGCGAAGTGATGCCCACGCTGTACGCACTGCGCGAGATCATACTTCATGTTGTCGCGCAAATAGTCGAAACCGAATTCATTGTTCGTGCCGTAGGTGACGTCCGCGGCATAGGCGGCGCGGCGCTGCGCATCGTCTAGATCGTGAACAATCACGCCCACGCTGAGGCCTAGCAGCCGGTAGATCGGCGACATCCATTCCGCGTCGCGGCGCGCGAGATAATCGTTCACCGTGACGATGTGTACACCCTTACCTGCCAGGGCGTTCAAGTACGCCGGCAAGGTGGCCACGAGGGTCTTGCCTTCGCCCGTCTTCATCTCGGCGATTTTGCCCTCGTGTAGAACCACACCCCCAATCAGTTGCACGTCGAAATGCCGCATGTTCAGCGTCCGGCGTCCCGCCTCGCGCACGAGCGCAAAGGCCTGCGGCAGCACCGGTTCGAGCGCCTCCTGCAGCTTGCGCTTGTAGTCGGGATCGTCGCGCTCCAAATCCTTGACGCGCTCCGCGACCTCGCGCCGAAGCGTGACGGTGCGTGCGCTAAAGTCTCCATCCGAGAGCTTCTCGACCTCCGGCTCGAGAACGTTGATGGCCGCGACGGCCGGTTGGATGCGCTTCACGTCGCGCTCATGCTTGGTGCCGATGAAGCGCGCGACGACGCTGTCGATAACCCTTTCCACGTTCATTTTGTGTCGCTCGATGCTCCCTACCGCATTGTAGCATCCCGTGCTTCGATCCCGCTGATCGCCCCGGCCTGAAAACGCTGAGCCTGAGCGTATAATCGCGCGAATGGCAACGGAAGCACTGGAGCAGGCCAGTCGCGAGAAGCGCTTCGCCACGCTCGCCTCGGTGGGCTCGGCGCTGGTCCTCGTCGCTTTGAAGGTGATCCTGGCAGCAGTGACGGGCAGCCTGGGTGTTTTGTCGGAAGCGTTGCACTCGATTCTGGATCTTGTCGCGGCGGTTATCACCTATCTTTCCGTCCGCGTCGCTGACAAGCCGGCCGACGCGGAGCATCTCTATGGCCACGGCAAAGTAGAAAGCTTTTCCGCCTTTGTCGAGACAGCCCTGTTGGTCCTGACCGCGATCTACATCATTGGGGAGGCGTTCGACCGACTGCTGTTGCGCCAGGTACACATTCGCCCGAGCCTGGCGGCCATCGGCATTCTGTCCATCTGTATGGGGATCGATTTTGTGCGGGCGCGTGCGCTCCAGCGGGTGGCCAAAAAACATCCTAGCGAGGCGCTGGAAGCGGATGCGCTGCATTTCTCAACCGATGTGTGGAGCACGTTGGTGGTCATCGTGGGCATCACCGGCGCTTGGCTTGGCATCCGGTTCGGTCTTCCTTGGCTCGGCATGCTCGACGCCGTGGCGGCGCTCGGCGTCGCGGCCGTGATTATCTGGATTGGCTCGCGGCTTGGCAAGCGCACGATCGAGGCGCTGCTTGATGTGGCCCCCCTGGGATTGCGTGAGCGCATCGTTGGCGCTGTGGATGAAACCGAAGGCGTGCTGAAAACCGAGCGGGTGCGCGTGCGTCGTGCAGGACAGCGCTATTTTGTGGATGTGACCATCAGCGTTCCCCGCTCGGCCAGCCTGGAACAGGCCCACGCCGCAAGCGATGCCGTCGAGCGAAGCATCGAACGCATCATTCCCGCCGACGTGGTGGTCCACGTCGAGCCGCGGCGCCCGACCGACGAGCCGATTTTCGAGACCATTCGTGTGATCGCGCAGCGGCGCGGCCTCCAGATTCACGAGCTCGAGGCACACCTTTACGATGGGCGTCTGTTCGTCGAGCTGCATCTAGAAGTCAACGAAGACGCAAGCCTGCGCGAGGCGCATCGGCACGCCACGGAGCTGGAAGAGGAAATCCATCAGGTGACGGGCGCAGGCACGCGGATCAACATCCACATCGAGCCGCTGGGTGCGCGCGTGGCCGGCGCCGAGGAAATGAAGGAGCTGTCCCGCTCGGTACAGGAATTTCTGAATTCGCTTCCGGCCGAATACCACGAGCTGGCGGATTGCCACGAAGTGGTGGTCCGCAGCGTGGATCACCGAATTCTGGTCTCCTGCCACTGCGCGATGGATGGCAACTTGCCCATCACCCAAGTCCACGACTTAACCGCTGCCTTTGAAAATCGTGTAAAGGAACAGTTCCCACAAATCTACCGGCTTACGATTCATCCCGAACCCGTCGAGGAGAGCTGATTCGGAGTCGCGAAAACCTGCGCGGCACAAGCGATCAACGCAGGGAAACATTCCAGAACATAGCGGGGCTCCGGCGTCTCGACGAACGCTGCAAAAAAGAGCGTGCGTAGGCAAATGAAAAGGATCAGGGGAGCACAGCCCGGTCGGTCGCGTGCGATCCAAGCACCCGCCAGCCCGAGAGCCACGTACGCGCCGTTCACAGAAACGAGCAGCAACGAGAGGAGCAGATCTTTCCGGTCGTTCTCCCACTCGCTTCCGAGGGGGAAGACCTGGCCGCTAAGCGGCAGCAGTTCGATACGCGGTGTGAACCACATCGCCAGCGACCGCAGCAGCGGAATCTTAACGTAGGTGCGCAGGGGATGGCGTCGAGTGCGCTCGCGCGCGATCTCTGCGAAAAGACGATCGTCCTCCGGCGTGAGGGTCAGTGTCGTGTTGTAATGCGCGAGCAAGGCGCCGACCCGGTCACGCTCGTCGGGCGAATCGAACGCGCGCGCCGGAATGGTATCAGGGGGAATCACCTCGTCATCCAGTTTCCAAAGTGTGAGGTAGACGTCCCCGTAACGCCAAAGCCAGGTCCCGGTCCATTGGTTGAAGCCGAGCGGTACGAGTTCTTCCGGCAAATTGGCGTACCGTGGCGCAAGGAACTGCACCTCGTGGAGCGAGCGCCAGTTTCTCGCGGCCCACGGCATGAGCGGTAACACCAATCCGACGGCCATCAGCCCACCGGCGCGCCCGAGCCTTTGCCAATCAGCCCGTCGCCGCCATCCGAGAAGAAGCACAACTCCGGCTGCCATGAGCAGCAACGGCGTCTCGGGGCGGACGAGCGCGCCGAGTCCGCCGATGATTCCTGCGAGAAACCATGGACTGGTGAAAACGCCCGTTCCCTTTGCCGTTCGCGCCGCTGGCTCCGCGCATCCTTCCAGAACGAGCAGCAGACCGAGCGCGGTGAGGAAGGTGACGAGCGTTTCGGTGAGAACCGCAGCGGTGTAGTTGGCGGTGAACGGGCAGAGCACGGCAAGCCACAAAGCTGCCAGTGCCGCCGGGCGACGAGAACCTTCCAAAGCCAACCGCGCCGCCATCAGCGCGATCACACAACACGCGGCGAGGTCTACGACAACCTGCCAGAGCATCACGGCGCGCGGTGAGTTTCCCGCCGTGGCAAAAACAGCCGCTAAAAACGCCGGATAGCCCGGCACGCGGGTATCCAAGGGCACCAGCCGAGAGCCGATCTCGACGCCGTAGACGCCCTTCTTTAACCAATTCCAAGCCAGCTCGATGTAGAATGGGCTATCTCCTGAGTTTGTGGCGGGGAATCTCAGTACAAAAAAGATTCGCAGCGCGAGTCCGGCGAATACAGCGATAGCTACATTTACGCGCATCCAAGTTCGAGTGGTCATTGACAGCGTTCCGATGGATCGCTAGCTTGAGTTGTCCCGATGGCTGAAGGCAAGCCCATTTTCTACGACCAAGAACGCCGCCGCTGGCGCCGAACGCGCCTGGCGCTGGAGGTGGCGGGCTCTTTCTTTACGCTTCTGCTCGTCATTTTCCTCGCCAACGTGGTGCGCAATCCGGAATTGCCGAACATTCTGCGCCCCGATACGCACGAAGGCCTGCATGCCCTCCCGAGTAAACAGAGAGCCGGGTCGGTTAGGCGATCTCGGAAACGCAAGGTCGCGGCGCTCGGCCATGTGCCGCAGAATTATGATCCGCTGCGCGCGGCCTTTTACGTGAGCGATGACTACACGAGCCTCGCCTCGCTGCAGCTGCATTATCACGACCTGGACCTGTTGATCCCGGAAGCGCTGCACGCTGTATCGGCGGACGGCAAGCTCGTCGCGGACCAAGACCAGAATCTCGCCACGTTTCTGCAGAGTCTTGCAAAGCGCACACCCCCGGTCGAGCTGCCCGTCATGGCTATGGTGAACAACTATGACGCGACTGCGAACCAGTGGTGCCCGCCGGGATTTCTGCAGATGCTCGCAAATCCTACGGCACGGGCTCGCTTGGCGACCCAACTGGAAGATTATGCCGACGCCGAGCATCAATCCGGCATTGTGGTCGATTTCGAATCGCTGCCGGCGTCCAGTCAGAAGGATTTTCAGTCCTTTATCCACGACGTCGCGGAGGATCTGCACGGCAAAAACTTGAAGCTGATGGTGGGCCTGCCAGCCGCAGACTGGAGCTACGACTACCGATATTTCGCCTCGCAAGCCGACGCCATCATTTTGATGAACTACGACTTCCGCTGGTCTTCCTCCGATCCCGGGCCCATTGCCCCGCAGGATTGGTTCGAGCGCAACATCGACAACATGGTGAAGCTCGTACCACCAGAAAAACTGGTGATGGGCATTGCCAATTACGGCTATGACTGGCCGGCCAAAACCAAACGCGATCCGCATCCGCTGGCGCAATCGGTGACGTTTCAACAGGGCGTCATTACGGCCGTGGAATCGGGTGCCGATATCACCTTTGATTCCGATTCTTTCAGCCCGCACTACTCCTATGCCGACGAAAACAACCGTGTACACACCGTATGGCTGACGGATGGAGTGACCGCCTACAACCAACTACGCGCCGCCGAGCGTGCCGGTGTACAAGGCACAGCCTTGTGGCGCCTCGGCATGGAGGACCCATCCATCTGGTCGATCTGGGATGCGACCCATGCCGACGATGCCACGCGGGCCAAACTGGAAGATGTGCCACCAGGCTACGACCTGATTCGCGAGGGCGATGGGGACATCTGGAAAATCACGTCGACGCCGCAGAGCGGGCGCCGCTCTTTCGAATACGACGTCGACTCTGACACCTTCGACGACGAAAGCTTCCAGACCTATCCGCTCTCCTGGCGCATCCAGCAGATGGGTGCCGCCCGGCACAAAATCGCGCTGAGCTTTGATGATGGGCCCGATCCCTTCTGGACGCCGAAGGTTCTGGACATTTTGCGCCAGAAGCAAGTGCCGGCCGCCTTCTTCGTGATCGGTGAGGCGGCCAACCAATATACGGACATCGTCAAGCGCGAATACGCCCAGGGCGACGAGGTCGGCAACCACACGTTCACCCATCCGGAATTCGATCTCGAGCGGCTCAGCCGGACCGAGCTTCAGGTGCAGCTCAATCTCACCGAACTACTGCTGGAAAGCTATCTGGGCGTGAAGACCACGCTGTTTCGCCCGCCCTACGGGATCGATCATCAGCCGGAAAACGCCGCGGAGGTCCAACTCCTGCCGATTCCTCAATCGATGGGATACATGATCGTCGGTGCCCGAATCGATCCGCACGATTGGGGCGAGCCGAATGGCAAACCACCCGCCCCGGTGAGTACGATTGTCGCACGCGTTCTTGCCGACGCCGAGGCCAATAAGGGCAACATCATCCTGCTGCACGATGGCGGTGGAGATCGCAGCCACACGATTGCGGCCCTGCCAGAAATCATCGACGGTTTGCGTGCGAAGGGCTATCAGTTCGTGTCCGTCGCCGACCTGCTCGGGCAACAGCGCGCTCAAGTCATGGTGCCGCTGAGCCACCGGGAGTGGCTGCTGGCGCGGGCCGACGCGTTCATTTTCGAAGTCTTCCGTTGGCTGCGCTCGAGCATCGCCTTCATTTTTGCCGCCGGCATTTTGTTGGTCAGCGGCCGCGCGCTGGTGATCGGTATCTTAGCGCTGTTAGAAAAGATACGGCCTGCTCCCGAAGCCCATCCCGAATATCGGCCAGAGGTCAGCATTCTGATCCCCGCCTACAACGAAGAAGGGGTCATCGTGAACACGGTCCGCGCGGCACTGAACTCGAATTATCCGAAACTCGAGGTGCTCGTTGTGAACGACGGCTCGATTGACCACACCGCAGAGCTCGTGCGCGCGAATTTCGGACGTGAACGGAGGGTGCGCCTGCTGATGCAGACGAACCACGGCAAACCGTCAGCGCTCAACCACGGGCTGGCGGAGGCAGCCGGCGAAATTGTCGTCTCGATTGACGCGGATACGATTGTCGATCCCGAAGCGGTACCACGGCTCATCCGCCACTTCGCAGACCCGCAAGTCGGAGCCGTAGCTGGCAATGTGAAGGTAATAAACCGCAACCGTTGGATCACGCGTTGGCAGGCTCTCGAATACATCACCAGCCAGAATCTCGAAAAGAGGGCCTTCGACCTGCTCAACTGTATACCCGTGGTTCCCGGTGCCGTGGGTGCATGGCGCACAGACGTGCTTCGGAGCAACGGTGGTTTTTCCGGCGATACGGTCGCTGAGGATACCGACCTGACGCTGACCATCCGGCGCAACGGCTGGAAAATCCTCTATGACGAAGATGCAATCGGCCGCACCGAAGCCCCCGAGAATGTGGACACCCTGGTGCGGCAGCGATTCCGTTGGACGTTCGGGACGCTGCAGGCGGTCTGGAAGCATCGCGACACAGCGGGCAATCCGCGCTACGGCACACTCGGCTGGATCGCGATCCCGAATATTTTCCTCTTTCAGATTCTGTTGCCGCTCGTTTCGCCTGTGATTGATCTGTTGTTCTTGATGTCGCTTGGTCTCTGGGCTCTGGCGCAACTTCGCATCGCACGCTTGCCACAGCTATGGACCTCTCAGGACGTGGAGCGCTCGCTGATTTTCTTTGCGATCTTCATGGTGATCGACCTTTTCACCTGCGTTGTGGCGTTCGCACTGGAAAAAAACGAGGACTGGACTCTGCTCGCGCCGTTGATCCTTCAGCGCTTCTACTATCGCCAGATGATGTACGTGGTGTTGTTCAGCGCGCTTAAGGAGGCCGTGCGCGGCCGACCCGTCGGCTGGCGTGGGGTCGAACCGCAATTACCCGCCACGCCGTCACCGCCTTCTACTACCGTCGCGCGGGCCTAGGTCCGCCAGGCAGGATCCGTTTGTGGACGGGGCGATCATTCTGCTAACATAGCCCTGTGGCTGGGCTGCACCTCGAAGCTTGGGGGCGGCACCGGAGGATGGCATGAGTGTCCGACTGCACGCGGGCAACGGGGAAATCACTGTGCCCGACATCGTTTCCCGTAAGTGTCGTTTGCTCTCCGAACTTCCCGAAAACCGCATCACCTGTGTCACCGCGTATGACTATCCCACGGCGCGCATCTTGGACCAGACGGGTGTAGATATTCTGCTCGTCGGTGATTCGCTTGGCATGGTGGTGCTGGGCTATGACAGCACGCTACCCGTCACCGTCGAGGACATGATTCATCACACGCGCGCGGTAAGCCGCGGCGCGCGTCGTGCGCTCGTCGTAGCGGACATGCCCTACGGCAGCTTTCACGTCTCGCTCGACGAATCGGTCAGGAATGCGGTGCGACTTGTGAAGGAGGGTGGCGCCGAGGCGGTGAAAGTGGAAGGTGGCGAACGGCGCATCGAGCTGATCGCACGGCTTGTCCAGGCCGAAATTCCTGTGATGGGCCATGTGGGCTTGACCCCGCAATCGCTCCATGCCCTTGGCGGATTTCATGTGCAGGGCAAGACCGCCGAGGCAGCTCGGCAGGTCGAGCGAGATGCCCGTGCCGTGGAGGCCGCGGGCGCCTTTGCCGTGGTGCTCGAATCGATGCCACGCGAGCTGGCCGCGCGCATCACGGAAAAGCTGTCCATACCCACGATCGGCATTGGCGCCGGACCGGACTGCGACGGGCAGGTGCTCGTGTTTCACGATTTGGTTGGATATGCGGTCGAGCACAAGCCGAAGTTCGTGCGGCCTTATGCAGACCTCTCGGCGGAAATTTCACGTGCCGTGGTCAAATATTGTGAGGATGTCCGCAGCGGTCGCTTTCCTTCTGATGCGGAGTCTTATCACTCGGCAACTGAGGTTCGCGAACGGCCTTCGGCGCGCCAAGCGACCGAATCCAGGTAAAATCGCACTGCTTTGACACGTCGTAGGAGGGACTATGAACATCGAAGACGTTCGCACTCTCTATGACTACAATTCCTGGGCCAATCATCGCGCTGTTGAAGCCTGTGCGGCGGTAGCACCAGAACAGTTTACGCGGGATCTTGGCTCGAGCTTCCGCTCGTTGCGGGACACGCTCGCGCATATCTACGGTGCCGAGTGGATTTGGCTCGAACGCTGGCATGGACGTAACCCCACCGGGCTTCCCTCCTCCACCGATTTTCCGGATTTTGAAACGACGCGCCGCCGATTCGTCGAAATCGATCGTAACCTGGTGGACTACGTCGCTTCGCTCACCGCCGGTGATCTTCAGCGCGTGATCGAAATCAAAACAACAGCGGGTGCCTCGCACGCGCAGCCACTCTGGCAAATGCTCCAGCACCTGGTCAATCACGGCACCTATCATCGTGGCCAGGTCACCACGTTGCTTAGACAGCTCGGGGCTAAGGCTGTGAGCACCGATCTGATTGGGTTCTATCGCGAGCGCGCTGCGCAGGCCAAGGCATGATGCCTCTGGCTCTACCACGCCAGCACCAGGAAAAAATTCCCTAAACCGCCGCCTGCCGTCGCCTCACCTCATGGAGACTATTCACACGGTCGCATGGATGAAGCAAGTTGTGGCTCAGGCGTGCCGAGAGGATCGCGTGATCGGACTGGTTCCGACGATGGGTGCGCTCCATGAGGGGCATTTTTCTCTTGTCCGCGCCGCACAACAGCAGTGCTCGCCCGTGATTGTCTCCATCTTTGTAAACCCCAAGCAATTTGGGCCTGCCGAAGATTTCAAGAAATACCCCCGCACGCTCGAAGCGGACCGCGTGGCTCTTGCAAAACATGCCGTGGATTATCTGTTCACTCCTTCGCCGGAGGAAATGTACCCGAAGGGATTTCGTACGGCGGTCTACGTCGAGGGGCTGAGCGAGCGCCTGGAAGGGCGTTTGCGCCCTGGCCATTTCCGCGGCGTTACAACCATCGTTTTGAAGCTGCTGGAAATCGCGCGGCCCCGGCTCGCGTTTTTTGGTCGCAAAGACGCGCAGCAGGCTCGCCTCATCCGACAGATGGCCAGGGACTTGAACCTAGATTCAGAGATTGTGGTCTGCCCTATCGTGCGCGAACCCGATGGCCTGGCGCTTTCGTCCAGAAACACTTATCTACGGGGCGCCGAACGCCAGGCGGCGACGGTCCTCTATCGGGCACTGCACGCCGTGGGCCAAGCGGTTGCCGCGGGAGAACGCGACCCGGCACACCTACTGGTGGCTCTGCGCCAGGTGGTTGATTCCGAGCCAGCCGTGACGCTCGATTATGCCGAGATTGTGGATGCGGATACGTTCGAGCCGGCCCTCCACCTGCGAAAGGTGTGTTACGTGCTGATCGCCGCGCGTGTCGGCGGAACGCACTTGATCGATAACGCCCTCATCGAGCCGACGGCCGAATCTTGGAACGTAACCTTGTAAACTCCCCCGTCGACTCCCACTGAACGGTCTCGACTCAGCTTTCCCGGATGGCAGCGAGCACCTCAGCGGCGTGGCCCTTGGGCGTAACTTTCTCCCACACCCTTCGAATGATCCCGTCTGGCCCGATCCAGAAGGTCATCCGCACAATCCCCAAAAACGATTTTCCGAAAAAAGTCTTCATGCGGCGCGCGCCGAATGCCTCGATCACGCCGAATTCCGTATCCGCCAGCAGCGGGAACTTGATTTTGTAGCGTGTCTTGAACTTGGTCTGCGCCTCGACGGAATCGCCGCTGCAGCCCACGACGGCGGCGTTGACAGCCTTGAATTGCTCGAGCGCGCTGCTGAATTCGACCGCCTCATGCGTACATCCGGTCGTATTGGCCTTGGGATAAAAATAGAGGACGAGGTTTTTCCCTTTGTAATCGGCCAGTGAAATCTTTTCACCGTCGTCGGCCGTGCTGTGGAATGCCGGCGCTCGTTCGCCTTCCTTGAGCATGGGATTCTCCCCTTCTCCGTCACCGTTATTCCGTGAGCAGTCGCCTAAGAATTTCGTTGACGGCCTGTGGGTTGGCCTGGCCGCGCGTCTCGCGCATCACTTGGCCGACGAAAAACTTGAACACGCCTTCGTTGCCGGAGCGGTATTTGGCAACGTTCTCGGGATTTCTTCGGATGAGGTCCCGAGCGATTTGTTCGATCGCGCTGGCATCCATGATTTGCTGAAGCCCTTCGGCGGCGATTATCTCGGTCGAGCGCTTGCCGGTGTCAAACATCGTCTGAAAGACCTTCTTCCCGCTTGCGGCCGTGATCTCGCCCTTCTCGATCGTCCGAAGCAGTTCGGCCAGCGCCGAGGGCGTGACCGGGCAGTCGGAAATGTTCGCGGCATCCTTCAATCGTCGAAGCAGCTCGACAGAAATCCAGTTTGCGGCGGCCTTCGGTGGAGCACCCGAGCGAACCACAGCCTCGAAATAATCGGCCAAGGCGCGGGTCGCGGTCAGCACGCCTGCGTCGTACGGTGTGATGCCATACTCGCTCAGAAAGCGCGCGGTCTTTCGGTCCGGCAATTCCGGCATGAGCCGGCGCACTTGCTCTCGCATGGCGGCTCCCACGGAAACGGGAAGCAGATCGGGATCGGGGAAATAACGATAGTCGTGGGCGAACTCCTTCGAGCGCATCGGTTCGGTGCGTCCTAGGGCCACGCTCCACAGCCTCGTCTCCTGCACGACCGCCCCGCCCGACTCCAGCACGCCGATATGCCGCTCGATTTCATATTCGAGCGCGTGCGCTAGGTAGCGGAAGGAGTTCAGATTCTTTACCTCCACCTTGGTGCCAAAGGTCGTCGCTCCACGGAGCCGCACACTGACGTTCGCGTCGCAACGCAGCGACCCTTCCTCCATGTTGCAGTCGCTCACCTCGGTGTACTCCAGAATCTGCTTCAGTGTCGTCAGATACGCATAGGCCTCGGCGGGCGTACGCAGATCAGGCTCGGAGACGATTTCGATGAGCGGAACTCCGCACCGGTTAAAATCGATATGGCTCCAGCGGTCTGAATCTGGGAATCCCTCGTGCAGGCTTTTCCCCGCGTCGTCCTCCATGTGGAGACGAGTGATGCCAATGCGCTTCTTTTCGCCGGCCACTTCGATCATCCCGCCAGTCGCCAGCGGCAGCTCGTACATCGAGATTTGATAGCCCTTGGGCAGATCCGGATAAAAGTAGTTCTTGCGTGCAAAGCGGGAGCGCTCCTGAATCTTGCAGCCCAGCGCGAGTGAAGCCCGCATCGCCAGCTCGAGCGCCCGCTTGTTGAGCACCGGCAGAGCCCCAGGCAACCCCAGGCACACAGGGCAGGTGTTCGAGTTCGGCGCGGCACCGAATTTCGTCGAACAGCCGCAGAATGCCTTGGTCACGGTCTGAAGCTGCGCGTGCACCTCCAGCCCGATGACAGCCTCGTAGCGAGCCGTTACGTCGGACCCAAGGTGTGGCGTTTCTGTCGTCGTGCGAGCCATCGCGGATCGGAAATTATAACATCTACCCCGTTTTGCGCTCAGCTCCCGACGATCACCCTTCCTTCGGAACGAGAAGACGCGCGCAGGTCATCGCCCACCGGATTCCCCGCCCCACGTATATTTCACCCCCACGCGGTAGTTGTAGCCGAGGGCCGGATAGCCAACGGCGTCCTGGTAGTGTTTGTCGAAGAGATTTCCGATGTGGGCGATGGTCGAAAAACCGTGGCCCCAATCGACGCTGTTGGCGAAATCCCAGCGCACATAACCAGGATTGCTCGTGATACACGGACTGAAGGGAGGATCGTACTGACAGACCCCGTTCACGTAGGTGCTGATGAAATCGCTGTCCGCCCTCCGCCCCACGTAATGCCCCGAGAGATTCCAGTTCATTCGCAGAAAATGTGCATTGGCGATCAGGTTGGCTGAATTGAGCGGCCGTCGGAACAGTCGGTTCCCCACCTGAAAGGACGGATCGAACTGGGGTCCGGCCACCAGCACCTTGGAATCGTCGTAGGAGTAGTTTCCCAGGATATTCAGCCAGTGCGTGACCCGCGCCTCAAACGACGAATTGACGCCCAATGCCCGCGCTTTTTCTGTGTTGAAAAAGCTTCCGTCAAACGCTGGACAGTTCGGATTCGGAACACCGGATGCGAAACTGACGATATTGCGAAACTGGTTGTAGAAGGGAGTCACGGAAAGGCGCACGCGATCCCCTGAGAAATATTGATCGATCCCACCATTGATGGTACGGCTTTGCTCTGGCTCGAGCTGGGGACTGCAATCGGGAGGCAAAATGGCAGGCTCCTTGATTCCCTGGCCGTAGGCTGCGCGCAGGCGCGTAGCACCCCAGAAACCCTGGCCATCGCGCAGCGCATACGATGCGCCCAGTCGCGGCACCGTGCGCGTGCCGAAGAAGCTGTTGGCTTCCACCCGTGCTCCGGCAATCGCGGTGAGACGGCCGAACTGGCGGCGCGCTTCGAGATAGCCGGCCTGATTGTGGCGGGTCGCCGTGGGGCCAATTTCGACTTCGTATTGATAACCCGCCGTGACCTCGCCAGAACGGAAGGAATAGGTGGACTGTTCGTTGAATCCAGCAGTGTTGTATTTGCTCACAAAGGCCGGCGGAAACAGCGGTGAATAACTCACATCCTGAAAGTGCCACTCGAAACCGTAAATCTGATTCTGCCAGTGGTCGTTGATCGAAGCGTTCCACGAAAGGTTGGCCGAGAAATCGTGGATGTTACTGTACTGGCCGATGACCGCTTGATCGGGAAGCAACGTCTGTCCCGGCTGGCCAGCGCCGCTGGCATTGTTGCGCACGCTCAAGCGAAGCGAGTCTGTATCGGAAAACTTCCAGCCGAAATTGCCCGACAGTGTGGTGTCGCGGAAGTAGTCGCCCGGCCCCTGCCCTCCGGTCGAGAAATAGGCGCCGACGAGCGAATAATCGAACGCGCCAAGCAGCAGACCGCTGAGTTGTCCGCTCCCGTGGCCCGTGTCGAACGTACCGCCATCGCCTTGGACAGTGATTTCTGGCAGTGTCGATGTACCGCGATGCGTGAAAATCTGGACGACGCCATCCATGGCGTCTTCGCCATGGAGCTCACTCGACGCGCCGTGCACGATTTCGATCTTGTCCACGCCTTCCAGCGTAAGGTTCGACAAATCGACGGCGCCACCCGGCTCGTTGCTGGGCGTGCCGTCCACCAGAAATTGTGTGTAATTGGAGTTGCTGCCATCCAGAAAACAACTGGTGATCCCACCGAACGGTCCGAGGCGACCGTAGGCCACTCCTTGCTGAGACGCCAGGATGTCGGTAAGCCAAATCTCCTGCTGCTCGTTGATCTGATCCCGGGTGATGACGTCGACCAGATCTGGCGCTGTTTGCGCGCTTTCGGGAGTGGCCGTGTCCGTTACGATCACACGCGAGGACAGTGTTGCCAGCGTCAGTTGCAAATCCCACTGGCGGACCTCACCGCTCGAAAAACTGAATTCCTGTTGCACCCGGGCAAACGACGGACGGGCCACGCTCACTCGGTAGCGGCCGGGCGCGAGGGTAAGCGTAAACGCGCCTTCTCGATCGCTCTGTGTGTGCAGGATCGGTGCTGGAAAGTCCAGCGCCTGCGCCTCAATCGTGGCGTCGGCGACAGCCGCGCCGCTCAGATCGGTGACCTTGCCTTGCAGCGTGGCATTGGTTTGTGCGTGAGTCAGGGAGGGGGGAACCGTCACCCTCAGAAATAGAACCAACAACAAGAACCGGGAAACACGTGGCAGTCTCATTTTTCCTCCTCCCCCTCGCGCGCGGGAGCTGAAGGTAGCTCCGCTTCCCTAGGGCAAGCATGGGAAGCAGAGTCGAGACTCCGTCGGTCTCCTGGCTTGGCGGATTCCCGATCGATCGGGTTGCGTTGCGGCCTTCCCAGCGACCAATGAATCGCTTGCGATTCCTGGCCGAACAGTGGCGCGCACCGAAACACTTTCCGCCTTACAGTCGCGCGGCGGCGACGGCTTTGCACCGTCTTCCCGTACACGGAGTCTTCAGGTGATTTTGGACGGCGCGCCGCGAATAGCGGAGTCGCCGCTTGCGAAGGGCTTGCCTTCGCCAGGGTTGATGAAAAACAGTCAGCTTCCTTGCAAAATGACGCGCGGTCGCCCATTGGGGCGCATTTCGACTTCAAGCGGCGCTTCGAAAACCTCTTCCAGCAACGCACGCTCGTACACTTCGGCGGGCGTTCCCACGCGCAAACAGCGACCCTTGTGCAACAACACCACCCGATCGCAGAACTCCGAAGCCAAATCCAGCTCGTGCGTGACGACCATCACCGCGTAGCGATGGCCGTCCGCCAATCGTCTGAGGCGCCGGAGCAGCTCTACCTTGCCGCCGATATCAAGGTGCTGGGTCGGCTCGTCCAGCAGGAGTAGCGAGGGTTGCTGTGCCAGAGCACGCGCCAAAATGACGCGTTGCTTTTCACCTCCGGAAAGCTGGTCCATCCATCGATCGCGCAACTGATCCGCGCCGACCTGCGCCAGTGCGTTCCCGGCGAAAAGGCAATCTTCATTCGATTCAAACCGGAGTCGTCGCCGGTAGGGATAGCGACCCTGCAGAACGTATTCCCACACACGCAACGGGAACAGCAGCTCACTTTCCTGCTGCACCAACGCAATTCGCTGCGCGCGCGCGCGTAGTTCGAGCTGACTGACCTCGTTTCCATCCACCTCGATGCGCCCTGAGAGCGGCTTGTGCAACCCAGCCAGCAGGGTCAGCAACGTCGATTTTCCGCTGGCATTCGGACCGAGAATCGCCACCAATTCCTGCCCTTGCGCCTCGAAACTCACCGGACCAAGCGTGAAGGTGGGTGTGGAGCGATCCGTCGCCAGATGAGCGTAGCTGGCCTGCTCGACCTTCAAGTGCACCCTGGCAGTGTCGGATGCCGCCGCGCGCCTCGGCGCCGCGCCGCTTCCCGCCGAGCTCATCGCACCCTCCGCCGCATCAGATAAATGAACACCGGTGCGCCGACGAGCGCGGTCATTGCACCGACGGGCAATTCCGTAGGAGCGACGACGGTGCGCGCCAGTAGGTCAGCCAGGACGATCAAGATGGCGCCGCCGAGCGCCGAAGTCGGAATCAGCAGGCGGTAATCGCTCCCGAACATCATCCGCATGAGGTGAGGCACCAGCAGTCCCACATACCCGATGGCGCCGCTCACCGAAACAGCGAGTCCGGTCAGCAAGGAAGCCGCCACATACACCACGATTTTCACGCGATTCACGTTCACGCCGAGATGCCGCGCTTC
>Ga0187783_10001873_pt1 | contig 15566 bp, 13 predicted proteins | sample 1015_SJ02_MP02_2_FD_132471 | JGI IMG/M metagenome (GOLD analysis project Ga0187783, IMG submission 132471) | Tropical peat soil microbial communities from peatlands in Department of Meta, Colombia - 1015_SJ02_MP02_20_MG | ecosystem: Environmental > Terrestrial > Soil > Wetlands > Peat | place... | reverse complement strand
GCATGTTTACCCACTTCTAAGCTACCCAATTCATCTTCAGCCCTAATCGCTCGCGCACCTTCGATTGTAGCAAAGTCGAGTACCATCTGTGCGTTGAGAATGGTCGAGTCCCAACGGTATGCTTTGTGGATTAGAGCACACATTTTCATGGTGTCGAACATGTCCAGGCTATTGTTGCTCGCAGCGCCGTCGGTGCCAAGACCAATTGCTATTCTAGACTCAAACATTTCAGGTAGTGGAGCGACTCCGCCACTTGCAAGTTTCATGTTAGAGACTGGGCAATGAGCAATGCTTACCTCCGCGTTAGCTAGCAACTGGATTTCTCTTTTCGTCAGCCAAACGCAGTGGGCTGCGAGCATATTTCTAGATAGCGCGCCAATTTTGTCCAAGTATTCGACCACGCGCATTCCGTTTTGCTTCATCATATCTGCTTGTTCCCTTCTGGTTTCAGCAACGTGAGTGTGCAATATCGTATGCTGACTCTCCGCGTATTCCTTGGCCCACTGCAACAGTTCAGCAGAACAAGTATACGGTGCATGTGGGCCGACGACAAATTTTATTCTCGGGCACGCAAGTCTCTGAACATAGTCATGAGATTTGATTACCCGTCCCTTTTCTAACTCGCATCTTGCAGGATCAAAGAGGTCGAACGGCGCATACGACAGAAAGCCCCTCAGCCCAGCTTCGTTGACTGCGTCTGCGACTCTCTCCATATGAAAATACATGTCAACGAACGAAGTTGTCCCAGACCGAATCATTTCAGCGCAACCGAGAAGAGCGCCATAGTAGCAGTCGTCGCCAGTTAGTTTTACTTCCTGAGGCCAAATCTTCTTCTGCAGCCAGTCCTGCAGGACCATGTCGTCAGCAAATCCGCGAAACAGAGTCATAGAAAGATGCGTATGAGCGTTAATTAAGCCCGGCAGGGCGATCTTTCCTTTAGCGTCAATTGTTTTATCTGCCGAAGACCCGATGCTCCCGACTTCTCTAATTGTCCCGTTCTCGATAAGCAATGATGCGCCCCTCATCACTTCTCTAGTTTCGTTCTGTGTAACGATCCAATCGCAGTTTTTGATGAGTAGCGTTGACAAGTCAGTCGTAGGAAGAGTTCGCTGTTGAACTAAAAAGCAAAGCGATTGAATACTGGATTAATCTGAAATGAAAGACATCCTACTGAGGTTATGGTCATGGGTTTCGCAAACGAAGCGTTAGCTACGGAGCATTTGGTGAAGAACGAAAACTAGCTCCGAAAGTGCAGGATATTGAAGGGGATTGATTGTGACGAGACTATGGCTCGAGAGTGACGGTGCGTCTATGAATCATTTGACGAAAGGGCAGAGTGATTGCCTTGCTTCGTGGAGTTAAGCAAGTTTGGTCTGTTTAGAAGCTTTCTGTTTGTAGTCCGCTCGTATCAAATCGAAGACCTTTCGAGCTCTGGATTCACCTATTCCTCCTTTAACTGCTAATTCGATGCGCGACGCTGCGAATATGTTATGTAGGCTTCCGAATGATCGGAGCAATTTCTCACCCAAAATGGGTCCTATTGTGGGGAGGCTACTCACCACTAAGCTTTGCCATTCATTATTTGAGCTCATGCGAGGTTTCTTGGCGATCAACGGTCTGTCGCCTGATCCGCTTGCCATTCCTCTGCGGGCTATCAGCGTTAGCAAATCCACTGTCTCGTCGATGGAGAAGGTGTAAAATACTTTGAAATCATATTTTATGGCGAGCGTCAATAAAGCCCCCCAATACACTCGAGGGTTTTTGAGTTCAATTAATGCATCTTGAAAGTCTCCTTCAACAATCAGTAGAAACTTCGAGTATGTCTGAGTAATTCTTTGGGCTTGCTCAAATAGGCGCCCGCTGTAGAGGGAAGAAATGAAATCGTGCACTGTCTTCCGCTCTATTGCGTACCGTCCGACGACATAGTCCGCGACATCTAGCAATTTTTTTTGAACGTAGATGCCGCGCTCTTCAAGTTGTTCTGGTATGCCTGATGCTGATTCACGTGAGTCAATAACAATACGGGGGAGTCTCATTCGCCTATCGCAACCTACTAGGGGAGATGCGGTGTTTTGAATGGAATCATGAGGTTTGGCAGAGGAAGATAGAGGTAGACGTAAATCGCGCATATGACACCTAGTAATGTTGCGGCCATAGCTGCGTAATCTGACGTGTGAAGTTTCAGAGTTGTTATGCTTGTCCTGTTTTCGTTGGCTCCGAACGCTCGTGATTCTAACGCTTCGGCTAATTCAACGCTTCTACGAATTGCCGATATGATCAAGGGAATCAGGATGGGAATATAGTTACGAACGCGTTTCATGAAATTGCCCTTATCCAATTCTAATCCTCGAGAACGCTGAGCGTCCACCACTGTCTGGGCATCAAGAGCCATTGTTGGCACAAGCCGAACTGCCGTAGTAAATATGAATGAAATCAGGTACGGGACGTGTATCTGATCTAGAGCCAGCCCTAAATCGTCGGCCGATGTTGTCATGAAAAAGAAGGAGAACGCTGACATTATGATGAAAAAACGAAGCGTGAACGCGATTGACAGAATTAGTGATGTGCCAAAGACGAAATTCATAGCTAAGATAAGGCCTCCAAGGAAGAGTCCGCCACGCATGGATTGCAACCATCTCCGCCAGGCCTTGGCCAGAATTATCAGAGGCGTCTGAGCGAGGAAAATTAACAGGAGTGCATAGACGTTGGTAAACATCAAAGAGGTAGCGAAGAACCCTAATGTAACTGTGAATTTTGCTCGTGGGTCCATTCGGTGGATTGGGCTATCAATGCGAGTAAATTTGAACCCTTCAACAAATTTCAGAGACAAATCCCGATCACTTCTGTCGCCCTTTTGTACGTTCTCGTAACGCTCTGAGAATGAATCCTAGAGCGCTGTATACGTCGATGATATGGCGAGGGGCATGCAACTCCGCAATACTCCTCATGAGTTGAGTCATTTGTGGGAGAACAAGTGAAGCTTCTTCGACTATTCTTTGGTCGGTTAAAATTGACTCGGCTGGACCGTCTGCTATAATCCTTCCTTTGGACATTAATACTACTCTTGGCTTACATTCTGCGATGAATTCAATGTCGTGAGTAACGACAATGACGGTTTTCTTCTGTGAAATTAGCTGGGTGATGAAATTTCTTAATCTGTCTTTCTGTGTATAGTCTTGGCCTATTGTGGGTTCGTCCATTATCACGTGCTTAGGATCCCACACTAGTATTGATGCAAGCGCGACTCGTTTCCGTTCTCCGCCGCTTAGCAAAAAGGGGGACGTGTTCACGTACTGTTCTATGCCCAGAGCTGTAAGCATCGATGTTATGCGGTTCTGAATCATCGATTCCTTGAATCCGAAATTCTTCAAGGAGAATCTCAGTTCCTCTTCAACCGTCTCAGCGAACAATTGATGATCCGGGTTTTGGAATATGAGGCCAACTTGCCTAGATAACTCGGCAACGGACGCATCGCGGCTATTCACGTTGTCGATGAGTATTGATCCAGAGTCCGGCTTGAGTAAGCCATTAAATAATTTCACAAGTGTTGTTTTGCCTGCACCGTTTTCCCCCATTATTGCGACGAATTCGCCGTCGTCAATCTTCAGGCTGACGTTGTGCAATACGTCTAAGCTTCCCGGATAATGGAAGTTTACGTTTTCTACACATATCAAATTCCGAAAATCCTTCGTAGGGCTTCTGAAGCCTGGGTTACGGTTATCGGATTAATCGGCACGTGGATTCCGTCTCTCTTAAGCAGATGGAACAAGGTTGTAATTTTAGGGAGTCCTATTCCAAATAACCGAGCCGGTTCATCGTAGACGATCTCCGGCGGACCATCTAGAACAATTTTCCCCTTATCCATCACGATTACTCGATTGGCGTAGGCGGATACGATGTCGAGTCGATGTTCGACGAGCAGTATAGTTAATCCAAATTCATGATTGAGGTGCGATATTACGCTCAGGATTTCTTCTGCGGTCTTCGGATCCAAAAATGAGGTTGGCTCATCTAGGATAATTATATGTGGTCGCATTGCGAGAACGCCTGCAATCGCGACTCGCTGTTGCTGTCCGCCAGATAATTCGTAAGGCGCTTTGTTTTTGAGTTGGGATATGCCTGTGACTTCCATTGCCCAATTTACTCGTTCGATGGCAAGTTCCCTTTCGATCCCTAGATTTTCCAACCCGAACGCCACGTCTCTCTCTACTGAAAGCGAGAAGAGCTGGTTCTCAGGGCTTTGGAAAACGAATCCGACATGAGTTGCAAGTTCGGCAGTAGATTTTCCCTTAACGTCTACGTCATTAACCTTGAGATCTCCATACAATCTGCCGGCGTAAAAGTTCGGAATAAGACCGTTCAAGCACCGACAAAGAGTTGTTTTTCCGCATCCACTTACTCCGGTGAGAACTACGAAATCATTCCCTGCGATTGATAGATTAATTCCGTCAATTGACGGTTTCTCAACACCAGAATATGTGAACGAAAGGTTCTGTGCTGAAATTGCTGGCAGTAAGATCCACCATCGTTTTTGTCGTTACTCAGTCGTTGCTCAATTATTTGTCATCGGTTTACTCTTTTCTGGTCGTGTAAGAAATTCACGTAACAATTTCAGCGCTTGGCTTAAGGCCTCCCCAACTTCACCTTTTGCGTTAGTTCCTGCTGCTGTCGCGTGACCTCCCCCCATCCCTCCTAATAGTTGCCCTAGAGGACATGCGAGATTCGTTCCGAGATGGAGATCAGTTCGCTGATAGAATTCGTCAGTTGAACGCATACTCACAGTTAACTGATCGTTCCTTTTTCCAGCAACAATTGCGACATGTGCACCCAGCGAGATCAGGGAACGAGCAGCGGACGCATGGTACGAACCAATGTCTGAGAGCGCGATAATCCATTTATCAATCTTCTCCAGCTGCAACCGTTGGGCGGATTTAATTCTTGCAATCCGCTCTGACTCATCCATTACTTGCTTCGTTGACGCGAGAGCCGAAACAGGGTCGGCGCCACGCTCGATAAGTTTGCAGGCAGATTTTATGGTTCGTTTCGTGGCGATTGAGAAGTGGCCTGTTTCAACAATAAGACCAGTCAACAGAACTTGGCTTACCGCTCGATTGATAGGTATCTGAAGGGACAAGTACATATCAAGGATAATCTCGCACGTTGAAGTTGCCTTTTCGTCGCAAAGAATATGCTTAGCTATCTTTGCGTTCTCAGGATGAAGTGCGTGATGATCGATCATAATCAAAGGTTTCTGCGATTGGATTATTGGCCCCTGTAATTTTCCCAATTGCTGGAGTGTGTTTGTGTCAACAGTAACGATTAGGTCCTGCTGCAACACATCAAACTCTTGGATGGCTTTCATCGGGATTGTTCGGAGCAACTGCTTTGACAGCTTGCTTACGCCGCCGGGAGAAGCGAAAATGACTTTGGCGTTGCGATTTACTGCGGTAATTAGTTTAGCGAATCCGTAAGCCGAGCAAACTGCGTCCGGGTCAGCGTTTTGGTGGGCGATTATGAGAATCGTCCGCGCCTTGCGAATTAGTTTGACTAGGGTTGAGTGTTTACGCAAAGATTCAGCTCCCTTGCCTTGCCCTCGGCTGCTTTGAAGGCCGCGTTCGTCGCATGCGTTACCAGTTGTTCCAAGTCTTCATCACCGATTGTTACGTCGACGGCGATATCTACGTGCAATACGAGCGGTTTGCTTCCATTCGCTTCGACTGTAACATCGAAGTCGCTTATTCTCTTCAAAGGAACTGTTGAGAGGATCCGTTTTTTGGCTGCCTCTTCCGCAGCTACGCATATTTGTTCTACCTCGCCGTCAGTCAAATCCCTTTTCAATTCAATACTCATAGTATCCTATTCGGCTCCCTAGGAGAGTGGAATTAGAGGAGTGGTTTCTACTGAGCAGCGGATGGTTTCGGGCTCCTCAACCTCTCCTGGAGTTTCTCCTGAATTTCCTTCAGTTTCTCTCTCGTTCGTTCTTCTTGCTTCCCAAGCACGGTCGAACGTGTTGTTAAAATTTCTTTGCGCTCTTTTAGCTCAGTGAGGAGGGTTTGTCGGCCTGACTTGACGAGTATACTGCCGACGCTCTTATAGACGGGTGTGTCGTCGGTTGATTTTTCAAGCTCAGCGATAGCTTTGTCAGTTTCATTTAGTTCGAGGTCTATCTGCTGCTTCTGGGTGCTCACGGATTGAAGTGTTTGTTGGAATTGTTGAAGTCGCATCAATTGTTCTTGAAGCTGCGGTGGTAGTTCAACCTCTTCACCCAAAACAGTCGCCTTAGGAACTTGAAATCCGTGTAGCCATAAGATGGCGGATAATTAAGGATTTCAGAGTTTGGTGATCTGTCTTACGAAGGTTTTCCTTTAATTTTCAGAACGCGGATGTCGTGATGACTCAATTTGACTGAACTGAGTAAGAAGGATATTGAAACTGACGATAAGTCTGGTGTGCTGACTGGTTATTTGAGCTACGGAAACGCGAAGGTTCCTGTTCCGAATAAATTTGCTACTACAACGGAGTTGAATGCGACCAAATTGGTGGGGTTGAAGCATGAATTTCCAACTGAGGTCATAATTGCGGCTAAGCTTGTGTATCCGGAAACACTGAAACGCATACTGAAGGAAGATGAGTACCTGAAAGACTTTGCTAGACGACTGACCAGGGAGACTTCAGTTCACGAAAAATCGTTGAGTATGCTTTTTCTCATCTTGAAGGGCGAGGCGAGGATTGAGTCTGATGATCTAAGAACAGTTCTTGATCTCCAATATTTTGCGGACATGGACGTCATGACTGTCCAACAAACTCCAGGAGTTTCTCCGAAAAATTTCATTTCGAATTTGAAATTCGCTGAGCGATGGATGGATCATAGAGGGATCGACAAACCCTTGATGCCCGTCCTAACTCCGACCGGAAGTAAAGATGAATTTGAGAAGATGTTAGTTCTAATGACCAAACGTGGGGTCAAGCAATTGGGTTTTGACATGAGAGGCGGTTTCTATTATCATGAGTTGCGAATATTGGAGGGAGCAAAAGATAAAGACCCCACGTTGTGGATTCACGCGTTTCAGGTTCCCCCTAAGATACGTTTTGCTAAAGCGTTCTTGCGCTGTTCCGAGGGTATGATGCTTCCAATGTTTGGGGTTGATAGTTTCAATAGATGGGTTGTTCCTCCCCCGCCTGTCCCTCTCACAAAAGATAAAATCAACATGTTCGACTGTACGAACTGGGGGGTTTTTAAAAGGAAGGAGTGGACAAGAGAATATGGCGGAAGGTTGCAGTGCACATGTCCAATGTGCAACAAGCATCGATTGCCGACGTTCTTCCTAGGAGAGGTTTTGACAGTACTTGGACGAAGCAAGGTTCATGACCATTATGCACAACGCGAGCAACTTCTTGAGTTGGCCAAGCACGTGAAACGAGGCAACGTTAAGACTTTCGTGTCAGCGAAGAAGTACCCGCGGGACTTTCTTGAAAGATCTGAGAATCCCAAGTCTGAAGGTTAGGATTTCACTTCAGCCAATTTTGTCATAAGTGCTCGCAGGTCTATTTCAGATCTCGTTCGCCAACCGAGAGCAAGCACGCCTGCGTCATCTTCCTCTATGTATCCAGACCTGAGAAAAGTGTCCACGAGTGTAAGTGCCTTCCAGTGACCATACTTCATTCCGAGGAGTTTTTCCACTTCTGCTCGCGGAGCTTTTCCTTGCTTAGAAAGAAGATAGGCTATGGCTGCTCCCAGTCCGGCCAAGTTATCAATTCTCCAACCGATCAACTTTGCTTCCTTCAGTCCGAGGGTTCCTTTGAGTGTTATTAGATAGCGGGTCTGCTCCGTTGAACGGTTTTCCCCGGGTGCCATTTCGCTTGGCGTTTGGTCAGCCGCTTTCTTAATTTCAAGGTCAAGTTCAGAGAGGAGTTGGTTGAGTTGTTCTAGTACTTGTTCAAAGTTCTTTCCAATTTTCTCCCTAAGCTCCCATTCTCTTGTGCCTGGAAGCTTGCCTCTTTTGAATATCAGCAAGTGCATTGCGCGTTTGAGTTTATCGGAGTAGAATGTCTGCGCGTGTCGTGATTTGTCGGTTTCCATTTTTATCACCGTGTGATTGCAATGGGAAAGCTTACGCCCGCGGCTGCTTTTCCCGTCGGATGATCGAATGGTATCAGCAATAATTTTTCTGGTTCACCTAACAGTTTCGCATAGCCATATGTGATGAGAAAGCTAACGTGATATGCTCTTTGAACCGTTTCATTATAGTTAGTCTTTCGGACAAACTGCCAATAATCCACTGGTCGTTGAGTTGATTCGAACAATTTATGCAACTCGTTCCAGAGTTCGATAAGGTGATCGTCAAACTCTTCACTGCTGATGCCTAAATCTTTCAAAGTGTTAGAGTCCGCTGAATTAGGTTTCGTGCTTTCTTGCTGTGGCTTACGTAACCATCTCTCATTAATCGGTAGTAGAGCATTCCAATAAGTTAGAGAATCATTGACCGTTTCGTCTGTTAATTGCTCTAGCTCTGCGATAGGGTGCCAGCTTTGGAGAAAGACCTCTGCAAGTCGTTTTTCGCTCATGCGCTCTAATTTGTGGGTTAGGAATTCCGGGTCAGAATACAAAGTGCTAGATTGAAATTTGAGTTGAGTGTTTTGCAGCCTAACCACCTCTGAGAGTCGGTTGAGTGTATGTGCGTCCAGACAATGATCGTTGAAACTTTCCCACTTGGGGTAATACTTTCTCAGAGTTTCTATTCCTAATTCGACGTCGAGGAAGAATGGGTTGAATCGGCGTTCTGAGATGGCGTCGCAGGTATCGATGATTTCCTTTAACTCACGCCTTCCCGCTGCGACCGTCGTTCGTTCTGTTTTCGGTTTTCCGCTCATTAGCCTTTCAGCTCGCTGATGGTTGAGGCTCCTCCTACGTTCTGGACGACCACGATGTGAGTGTCATCGGCGACGCTAACTTGACCAGGAGTTATGGCCAAGTATTGGCCTTGATTCATGGTTGCTGAACTAGCAACTATTAGTTGAGTCACTAGGGTACGGTTCCTAGGATCCATGTGGACGTCGAATTCGTCTATCGCTCTGAATGGGGAAGTGATATGCTGTTGGAGCGCCAGGAGGAATGCCATCATAGCGATGCTACGCTCTCCGCCACTCTGAGTAAACGCGTCGAGCGGCGTCGGGTTGTTCCCCTTAAATCCGACGAGAATCTCCAATCCACATTTCTCAATTTCACGCGACGTGAGTAGTCGTATGGATCCAGTGGCACCTACAGCGGTTAAGATCGAGTTGTATTTACTCGTCACCTCGTCTAGAAATGTAGTTAGGACTTCGCGCCATCTTGCTAGTCGTTTATCAAGTTCGGTTATTACTTCTTCACGGTTTTTCGCAACGCGGACTATCTTCTGTCGTAGATCTTCGTAAACTTGGGTATATGAGGAGTACATTTTCTCGACATCTTCAGAGATTGCGCTGAGAGGTTTCATTTGCTCTTCGACGACACTTATCTCGAGCATAACTTCGATTATTTTTCGCGGGGTTTCGATTAGTTGTCCGGCTTTTAGAGCGGATTCAACCATGGGATCGAGTTCTTCGCGCGCCAGGCGTACTTGCGCCTGGAGATCCGCTATCTCCTCTGTCAACAGCTTTCGTTTGTAGCCCGAGACCTCGTATTCGACATTAGTATCGATTAATCGTGATAACGCGTCCTCGAGTCTTCCGCTCGCATCAGCTATCCTTTCAGCTAGCATAATCATTTTTTCTTTAGTTTTTGCTAGATTTCGTTGCGAGTCTTCAGCTTTTTCCTTCCATGACGTCTTAAGTTTATCGAGGGCTTGCAGTTGTGGGATGTTATCCGTTTCGTGATCGTTGCTAAGTGACTGAACATCTCGTAGGAGATTCGTTGACCATTCAAGATTAAGTTCGTGCGTCGTCGTTTCCCTTACGAGCTCAATTCGTTTATCTTCCAGTTCGATCCGATTTAGGTTCAATTCATCAAATTTTAATTGCCGTCTCTTCTTAGATTCAGCTAACTCTTCTATTTTAATTTCAATTGCCTGCAACATGCGGGTCCTTGAATCCATCCTGGTTTGCAAGTGATTCAACGATTCTTTTCGTTTTTGGATTCTAGACCAGAGAAGTTCCCGCCTTAGTATGTGCAGTTTAGTTTCTAGCGTTTTCTTCTGTTGAAATCGATCGTGTTCACGTTTCCAGTAGTCATGTGTTTCTTTGGTCGATTCTAAAACCTGCGCTAGTGATTGCTCTTCACTCGCAACACTATCCAGCCTAAGCCGCGCGTCAAGTACCTCTTCGCGGTAGGTTTGGAAGCTGACTGCTTCTTCTAGCATTTTGAGTTTCTCTTGTGCCGATACAGCTGCGAACCGTCCAACCATGAACTGGTGCATGATTACGAGGATGTTGTCGGGATTTAGTCCGAGCACTTTGAAAACGTCAGTTGCGGCGGATTTAGCAGTCGGCTTATTCTGAAGTAAGTAGTAATATGTTCCGTTATGCCTGAGCACTCGCGTGACCGTGATTTGGTCCGAGTGGAATTGAGGGAACGGTCGTTTTTCCCCTGAGTTATCGATGATCAATGTCACTCTCGCTTCTGTTGTCCCCCATTTTATCAGATCACTAAGTTTCTTCGATCGTTCAGTGTATGCTTGTCCGAGGACAACGGATATTGCGAGTAGGATGGATGATTTTCCGGCTCCGTTCGGTCCGCAAATTATGTTAAGCCCAGAGGCTAAGGGAACATATGCGTTATCATAAGACATGAAGTTAGTTAGCACTACGCCTTTGATCATCTGAGCCGAACTGCGAACGGAACGATTGGTTTGTTTGTAAAAAACGTTCAGGGGAAATAGATCTGAAAGTTTTGATTGACAAAGTTGAGAAATTTTGTCTTGAACGATGTGCGAGCAGAAAAACCCAAGATCTAAGTTTATATAAGGAATTAGCGTTTCGGACATAACTCACGGCGGGAGTGAAGAAGCGAGTTTGCGAAGGCTCGGCAAAATTCTCCATTTTTCAACAAGCCGAAGCCTCATAGTAAAGTGCGAAGAAGCAGGCTTTGTTAAGATAGGCACTAAAATCTGTGACAGTAAACTGAAGGAAATCGGAAAGGTACAAGAAATGTTTGGGCTTGTAACCTCGCCTTACTTAGCAGTTAGACCAATCGTCTCTTCACCCGCCAAGTACGTCGGACGAATCGTATACTCGCTAAATTAAAACAAGGATGAGAATGTGGCCGAAGAATCAGACATTGAAGTAGGCGAAGCGCTGCAGTCGCCAAGTAAAATTCGTGTTTGTCCAGAGTGCGGCGGACCCAAGTTGATGCGGGACTACGAGGCTGCCGAAGTAGTCTGTATGGCTTGCGGATTCGTCATCGATGAAAAACTTGCTGACACACGGCCGGAGTGGCGCGCATTTGATGATGAGCAGAAATCGAAGAGAACTCGAGTGGGTGCTCCACTAACCTACACAATTCACGACAAGGGATTATCTACTATCATTGATTGGCGCGATCGGCGGGCTTTGGGAAAACGAGCAACGGCCGCGCAGCGCCTAGACCTGTATAAGCTCAGAAAATGGCAGAGCAGAGTTCGTGTTTCCGATGCAACTGAACGTAACCTCGCGGTTGCACTGGCAGAATTAAGCAAGCTCGCCTCGTCGCTCAATCTTCCGAAGAACATCCTTGAGACTGCTTCTGTCATCTACCGTCGAGCAATCAAAAAACGGCTAATTCGTGGTCGATCGATTCATAACGTGACCGCCGCGGCCATATACATGGGATGTAGGCAGTGCGGTGTACCTCGAACCTTGGACGAGATTGCTGCGTCGTCTAGCTTGAACAAGAAGGACATTGGACGAAGCTACAGATTCATGGTTCGTGAGTTGGAAGCATTCGTGCCGCCATCCACTAGTAGGAACTATGCCGCACGATTTAGCAACAAGCTTGTCATATCAGGCAAGGCTGAGGCCATAGCGATCCGAATCTTGGAGATTGCGAAAGAAATGAAGCTAACCAGTGGTAGAGGTCCAACAGGAATTGCAGCAGCCGCAACCTACATAGCTACTGTACTGACGAACGAGAGGAAGACTCAACGGGAGATTGCTGAAATCGCGAATGTTACCGAGGTTACGATTAGAAACAGGTACAAGGAGCTTTTAGAGCGTCTATTCATCGAAGTGCCTCTCTAGAATGCTATCTGTTCGTCTTTCTTCTTTTTTGTGTGGACATTTCACGTATGATAAGCTCGTAGTTCTCCTTGTTTATTTCCCACTTCTTTGAAAAGCCTCCTGCGCGAGCGTCTCTCATCTCAGCTGAAATTATGAGTCGTTTAGCTCTCGTCTCGCGAGCCATGTAACGCCGTTTAGTCTTCAAGAGTTTTTCCATTGATTGTGGTACTACAACATTTGCTTCGATAAATGAATCGACTTTCAGGTCCATTTCTTTCCGCATCTGCTGAATTCTTCTGACGATGTCCCGCGCCAACCCTTCTGCGATCATTTCTGCTGTAAGCTTCAGGTCTATGTAGACGGTTCCGTCCGGGAAACTTGATTTAGCAAACTGTCTAGGCCTCAGAGTCTGGTCGTATTTGAAACGTTTTGCATTGCCAATGCATGATAGTGCATGCGTGTTTAGCTGCTCGAGCAATAGGTCGGAGTAGGTCCTCAGCGCATTGCGCGCAATTACTGAGTCAGATGCCACGATTATTCGCTTAACTGGTTGTCGTTGTTTAAGTGCTTCCTCACTTCGTATAAGCGCCACTGTAGAGGTGATAGTTTTGACTGCATCCATCTCTGCTTCGAGTTCCTCAGAGATCATCTTCTCTTCGTAAACTGGCCAGGTTAGGAGATGAACCGTCTCCGGATTTCCTGATTCCGCGTTTCGGAACATGTTTTGGTATACGGCTTCTGTTATAAATGGAAGAATTGGGGTCATCATTACTAAGGCTGATTTGAGAGCGAAGTAGAGCGTTGCGTAAGCTGAATGCTTAGTTGCTGTCTCCCTTTCAATCCAGGTTCGACGACGTATGCAGCGTACGTAAGTGTGACTCAAGTCTTCGACTAGAAATGTCTTAAGCTTTCGAACAGCTTCATGAATTTTGTAACCATCCATCGCAGCAGTTACTTCTTTGATAGTATGATGGGTCCTGCTGAGCAACCATTTATCCTCTGGACGTAGGCTTCTTGCCAATCTTTTCAGCGGCCATCTTTGCGGTGGGAATTTGTCTAGGTTCATGTACGTACTCGCGAAGACGTAAGTGTTCCAGAAGGTGCTAAGGTCTCCACTGTATTGTTTAATCGCATCCCACGAGAAATTCAAATCTTCCCAGATCGTCGTCTGCAGTACGTAGTAACGGAAGATATCTCGACCAAATTTTTGAATGACTTCTTGGGCAGTAACGTAGTTTCCGAGTGACTTGTGCATCTCTCGCCCCTTGTCGTCTAATACGAAACCATGCATGAGTACTGTTTTGTATGGAGAAGTTCCCATTGTCACAACTCCAGCTTTTAGCAGTGAGAAGAACCACCCCGAGATTTGGTCGCGGCCTTCAACTATGAAGTCAGCTGGCCACCAGTACTTAGTGAGTTCAGGGTGTTTAGGTTGTCCGAGAGAAGCATAGGACGCCGCTCCAGAGTCGTACCATCCTACCATGACATCCGGTATTCTCGTCATCTCGCCCCCGCATTTGCATCTAAGCTTGACTTTGTCAACCCACGGAACATGAAGGTTCGGAACGTTAACCGAAGTAGTTGATCCATTTAGTAGCTCTTCCTTTGATCCTACTACCTGCACTTCGTTGCAGACACGACAAGTCCAAACTGGAAGTGGAGTCCCCCAAAATCTTTGTCTCGATACAACCCAATCCTTTAGATTGGCCAACCAATTTGTAAATTGGCTTGCGCCAGCCCAATCGGGTACCCACTTGGTCTCGTCAACTTCCTTGATCAAGGTATCTTTGAGGTGAGCGACGCGCACAATCCATTGGTCTGTTGCTCTAATTATGAGCGGCGTTTTGCAGCGCCAACATACTGGACTTCGGTGCTCGATTTCTTCTGAATAAAGCAACGTTCCGTTGGTCTTGAGGTCTTCTATAATTTCCGGATTTGCTTCCCTCACTGATTTGCCTGAATATTTGCCGGCATCCTCCACAAGCTTGCCCTGATCATTGACGAGCATCACAATCGGGAGATGATACCTTACGCCTACTTCGTAGTCCTCTTCTCCATGGCCAGGCGCAGAGTGTACGCATCCGGTGCCTTCGTCCAAAGTCACGTATTCCTCGCTGAGAACGACACGATGACCGTTCTCTAGTTGTTTTTGCGCGAGTACAAGGTTTTCCAACGGAGAACGGTATCTTAATCCTTCGAGTTTAGATCCGGGAAACGTCTCTACGATTTCAAGTTTGGAATGGATTTTGTCCTCGATAGATTTCACACGTGCTCTCGCAAGTATGAGTAATTCATTTCCATGTCGCGCTTTAACGTACTCTGCCGTTGGATTCACCATAACCGCTACGTTTGAGGGTAGCGTCCATGGAGTCGTTGTCCAGATGAGAACAAATTCGTTATCTTTGGCCTCTAGCTGGAATTTAACGTAGATCGATGGGTCTCTGAGTACCTTATACTCTAGAACAACCTCATAGTCCGATAGCACCGTTTCGTCACGAGGACACCAGTGGACGACTCTGAGTCCGTGTTCGAATAGCCGGTTCTTCCATGCCTGCTTTAAACTCCACCAGTCGCTCTCAATGTAACTGTCATCGTGAGTCATGTAAGGACTGGCCCAATCCATCCACACCCCTAGTTCCTGAAAAGTTCGTGTCATCGATATGGAATTGTTCGTCGCGAATTCTCTGCATTCGGTGACGAACTTCTCTAATCCAATTTGTTCTATGTCCTTCTTAGTTTTGACGCCGAATTTCTGCTCAACTGCAAGCTCTATTGGTAAGCCGTGACAATCATAGCCGGGTTGATCGTGAACGTTGAATCCTTTAGTTCTATGATATCTGATTACACTATCCTTCAGCACCTTGTTCCAACACGTCCCAATATGAGGAGTATCAGAACTCGGGAAAGGTGGGCCATCAAGAAAGTAGAATTTGGGGCATGGAAGTTTTTCTTTTTTAACCAACTGGTAAATATCAGATTGAGCCCAGAAGTTCCTCACGTAGTCTTCTATTGTTTTCGCGACGTATAGCTTGGGTAGCGGTCCAACGTATTTAGTCATTGATAACTCATATCCTTGCTAAGTGATTTGGACTTTGAATGGAAATCGAGCAAAGATTATCAGCTGAAGCAATCAGTTGCGATTTTTCGTCTGCCTTTGAATTTCGCCACTTCAGGCTATCCTTGAGCTGCAACAGATTCCTATATGAGCTTAGCTACGCACGTCAAGGGTTTCTGCGCGGTTGCAGTCTTTAGATATTGTTTACTAGTTTGAGCACCAAATGGTTTTCAGCATAAGAATCCGGAATGGATCGATTTGTCTTGTCTCGGCATTGAATCAACTGCCCACACGTTCGGGGTAAGTATTGTCTCAGGGGATGGAGAGATTCTTTCCGATG
>Ga0187783_10001872_pt1 | contig 15576 bp, 12 predicted proteins | sample 1015_SJ02_MP02_2_FD_132471 | JGI IMG/M metagenome (GOLD analysis project Ga0187783, IMG submission 132471) | Tropical peat soil microbial communities from peatlands in Department of Meta, Colombia - 1015_SJ02_MP02_20_MG | ecosystem: Environmental > Terrestrial > Soil > Wetlands > Peat | place... | reverse complement strand
TTCGCCATGCCAGGAATCGCGCGGGGTTCCGGTCGCAGCGTAAGCTGCGGCTCTTTGGCCGGCACGGGCGGTGCCGCCGGGGGAGGTGGTGGTGTTTTGTCAGGCAGCGGCTTGCCCTCGACGAGGAGCTTAAGCTCGGCTGCATCGAGCACTTCCCGATCCAGCAGCGCCTGGGCGATGCGCTCGAGTATCTCGCGGTGGGTCTCAAGAATATTGCGCGCCTTCTGATAGCCCGTGCTGACGATGGTACGTACCTCGCCGTCAATCTTGATGGCTGTGTCCTCAGAATAGTCACGGTGCTGCGCAATTTCCCGACCGAGGAAGATCTGCTCTTCCTTCTTGCCGAACGTGAGCGGGCCGAGCGGACTCATGCCCCACTCGCAGACCATCTGCCGCGCAATTTCGGTGGCACGCTCGATATCGTTGCCCGCACCGGTGGTAATGTGGTGCAGGAAGATCTCTTCGGCCGCGCGGCCGCCCATCAGCACAGCCAGCTGCGCCTCGAGAAAGTCCTTGGTGTAGGTGTGCTTGTCGTCGATCGGTAGCTGCATGGTAACGCCCAGCGCCATGCCGCGCGGGATGATGGTGACTTTGTGCAACGGATCTGCGCCCGGCGTCATCGCAGCCACCAGTGCATGCCCAGCCTCGTGATAGGCCGTGTTCTTTTTTTCCTCGTCGGACAAAATCATGGATTTGCGCTCGGCACCCATGAGCACTTTGTCCTTCGACATCTCGAAATCGGCCATGGCCACGAACTTTCGGTTCTGCCGTGCGGCCCACAAAGCCGCTTCGTTCACCAGATTGGCCATGTCGGCGCCCGAAAATCCCGGCGTGCCCCGCGCAATAACGGATAGATCTACATCCTCCGCGAGAGGGACTTTGCGCGTATGCACACGCAGGATTTCCTCGCGGCCTCTCACGTCGGGTCGCGGCACGACGACGCGCCGATCAAATCTGCCGGGTCGCAACAGCGCTGGATCGAGCACATCGGGCCGGTTGGTCGCCGCGATAAGGATCACGCCCTCGTTGGACTCAAACCCGTCCATTTCGACAAGCAGCGCGTTCAGCGTCTGTTCGCGCTCATCGTGACCGCCGCCCAAGCCGGCTCCGCGATGCCGGCCGACCGCATCGATTTCATCGATGAAGATGATGCAAGGCGCGTTCTTTTTCCCCTGTTCGAAAAGGTCGCGAACACGGCTTGCGCCAACGCCGACGAACATTTCGACAAAGTCCGATCCGGAAATAGAGAAAAACGGCACGTTGGCCTCTCCGGCAATCGCCCGTGCCAGCAAGGTCTTGCCCGTGCCCGGGGGTCCCACGAGCAGCACCCCCTTCGGAATGCGCCCGCCGAGCTTTTGAAACTTCTGGGGATCCTTCAAGAAGTCGATGATTTCGTAAAGCTCTTCTTTGGCTTCATCGATGCCCGCCACATCTTTGAACGTGGCTTTCTTCTGCTGCGCCGTCAACAGGCGCGCGCGCGACTTTCCAAAGCTTAGAGCCTTGTTACCGCCTGCTTGCATCTGGCGCATCATGAAAATCCAGAAGCCCAGAATGAGCAGAATCGGAGCAAGCGTCATGACCAGGCTCAGCCAGTTCGCCTCTTTGACTTCCTTATAATTGAAGGGGACTTTTTCATCCTGCAAGGTCTTGGTGACGTCGGGAATCGCCGCGTTGGCGACGGTCACACCGTGAAAGCGTGTGCCGTCTTTGTAATCGCCCTGCAGCTCCGCACTATTGGGTGAGAGCATAACGGTGACGTCTTTGACGCTTCCGGCATTTACCTTGTCAAGGAAACTGGAATAATTGGTCTCCTCTTCGTGCGGCGCTGGCCCGCCTTTCGAGGCCATCTGCCAGAGTACGGCCGCCAGTGCGATCATCATGACCCAAAACAGAATCGTGCGTACTGTCGAATTCACTTTACCTCACCGTCCATTCACCGTCTTCTGAGCCCTGTTGCGTACACCCGGTCTACGCCGGCCCGTGCCTTTGGCCGCAACGTAGGGCAGGTTGCGGTAAAGCCCCCGCCCGTCGCCGAGACCATAACCCACCCAATGTTTAGATGCGGCATCGAACCCTGTGTATTCAGCACTGACGTTTACCCTACGCGATGCGAGTTTATCGAACAGCACTGCCAAGCGCAGCGACCGAGGTTGACCTTCCTCCAACCTCTTCAGCAAGAAATCCTGCGTGACTCCAGTGTTCAGAACCGCATCCACGACCAAGACGTCTCGGCCTCGCAGGGCCGGCGGAGGGCTGAAGAAGATCTCCCTGTAATCGTGGCCGGCCAGGCGAACGTCTCTCATTTCCGATCGCACAAAATGACAGGCAACGGGACTGGAAATTTCACGAACCAGATCTGCCGCAAAAAGAAAGGCATTCTCCAAAACCACGACAACATCCAGTGTCCGGCCGGCGTAATCGTGCGAAATCCTCCGCCCCATCTGCTCGACCCGAGCCGCAAGCCGCTTGCGAGTGACCGCTACCTTTAGTTCGCCTCTCAAAGGCGCTCTTCCTCGATCACGACACCGACCCGCGTACCTTCTCCGGCGGAAAACTCCTCTGCCGGTGGCATCCCGCGTACCCACGCCAAGCGGCCGGCGCTCTCCAGCACCGGCCAGTTGGCCCGATCGCGTCTCGGAACATGTCGCGCCAAAAACATCCGCTTCAGCTTCTGCACCTCTCTATGCCCTCTAGCGCGGTAAGCGTCTCCGTGTCGCCAGTTACGCAGCACCAGGGGCGCCGCCAGTCGGTCTCGGTCGAGCGCTGCACTCTCTTGGGTAGTGTCGCGCTCCGCCCCAGACCAGTCAATCACTTTCAGGCAGAAGCGTCGTTTCAGTTCAGGAACCGAAACCGTCGCTTCGCCGCGATCCGGCAAGGTCACCAGATGCTGGTATGCACCTGGTTGCGGCTTCGTTTCGCTCGGCTCGCGGATGGAGCCCGCGCTGGGCCGTGAGAAAGTCAATTCGTTGAAGACGCGGTCCACCACAACCCCGCCGGGCCATTCCACCTGGTGCCCGCTGGAGGATTCCGCAGCGAGGTGAATCACCTGTCGAACGTGCCTCGCCGTCAGCCCCAGCCGGCTTCCGGAGATCTCTTGATATAGACGCCGGACCAGGCGTTCGGTTACCGCGCGCAACGGGCTCGGTTCAGTCTGTGGAATGCTGCGTCGGCTCGGGGCCGGCTGGCGAGCGAGGTCCATCGGCAAGAGCAAGTCGCAAAGGGCAATGCTGAGCGTCTCGCCGCGTTTGGTGACGAGCTGGCGAAATCGATCCTCAACCAGCGCCTCCCAGAACGCTTCTTCCTCTCGTGCGAGTTCGGCCAATCCCGCCAGGTGCGTTGTGACATGCGGAGAAAAATCTCGTTCAAGCAGAGGAAGGAGCCGGCTACGCATCCGGGCGCGCAGCCGCCGCATATCCAGATTGGTCGAATCCTCACGCCATGTCTGGCCGAGGACGCGCAGGTATTCGCGAAGGTCTTCGCGCCGCTCGGCAAGCAGCGGCCGGATGATCGAGCCAACCCTCGGATAGATTCCCGCCAGCCCCGTCAGCCCAGTTCCTCGAAGCAGATGCGCGAGAACCGTTTCGGCCTGATCGTCCTTGGTATGTGCCACGGCGATGCGTGTCACGCGGCCTTGTTGGACGAGACGATCAAAAAAAGAGTAGCGAAGACGCCGCGCCGCATCCTCGAGATTCCATTTGTGCTTCTGGGCAGCGGATCGAACCGACCCGTGCTCACAAATAAAATCGAGCCCACGTGCGTGCGCCAGGACTTCGGTAAACTGTCGGTCAGCTTCCGATTCCTCTCCCCGCAGCCCATGGTCGAAATGAACCACACGGAGCGTGATGCCAAGTTCACCATGGAGGTTCTCCAGCAGCCGCAGCAACGCCACCGAATCGGCCCCGCCCGAGACGGCGAGCCCCACACGGTCCCCTGCCACGAGCAACCGCGCGCGGCGAATCGTTTCAAGGACGCGCTGTTCCAGTCGAGCTGCAACGGCTCGGTCCCACACCGGATCTCCCCCGTGGTCCCATCCTAGCAGCGGCCGGGGAGCAGGTCGAGCCAACGGAGGCGAGCACGGATGACATTGTTCGCACCAGCAGGAAAGCGGCAAAGTGAGATGGGCCAGAAAGACTCGGGTCGGGTCGGCCAGCTCAATCCAGATACTTTACGAAAACGACCTCGTTATGCTTCTCGTTATAAAGCAACTCGTCTACGCTCGCCCTCACCATCATGAGTCCGAATCCACCCGGTCGCAGCCCCTTCTCGACGCGAATGTCGCCATGTTTCATGGGCTCGCCTCCATAGGCGATGGCCGCGTGATCGAGTTCGGCCAGATCAAATCCAGGACCAGGATCCGCGATGCGATACATCACCATACGCTTGGCTCGGAGATAGGAGATGCGAACCTGGCGTCGTGGGTTCAGTTTGCCGCCCCACTCGACCGCGTTCATCAGTAACTCGTGAAACGCTTGCCCCACGGCGATGCGCACATCCTCGGGCAGCCCGGCCTCCAGATGCGTCATGAACCCTTCCAGGCGTTCGGCCGCTTCGAGCGAGCAAGGAACAGCCAGCTCGACCCAGTCCGGGCGGGCCGAGATCACTTCGATCGTTTGTGGGCGGGCCTTCTTGCCCAGCGTCTGCCTCACCAAAACCATCAGGGCGTCTCGATCGATCGGTTTGGCGATGTACTGGTGAGCGTTTTCGCGGATGGCTGCCAAAACCGTTGCCGGCGAATCGTCCGAAGTGATCACGATGACTTTGGGCGAATGCTTCTTGCCGCGTAGCGCCGCCAAAACATCCAGGCCGCTCATCCGCGGCATTCGGACGTCCAGCAGAACCAGGTCAAATCTTCCGCCGCGCAGCTTCTTCAGGGTCGCAGCTCCATCGGCTGCGGTCGATACACTAAATCGTTCGGCCCGCAAAATGCCGGCGAGCCATTCGCGAACGGTCCGGTCGTCGTCGGCCACGAGAATACGTTTCACTATTTCTCCTCCGCAGTGTCGGCTAGGCGGCATCCTACACCAATTTGGTTCGCAGGGTTGCGCGCTAGAGGCGAAGCAGGAGGCCTGTTGCCATTCTCCGTTCGGCGCGGCACAATGTCGTCCTTCGAGAACCCATGCGAAGCCCTCGGTGAGACGCACTCGATTGATTGTTCTAACGGTGATGTTCGCGCTCCTCAGAGCGCTGCCGAGCTATTCTCAGACAAGGGCTTCGACCCGCGGGAACGCACCGGCAGAACGTTCAGCTTTGTGGAGGTTCGCCGCATCGGGCGACTCACGCAATTGCGGCGATGTGGTGATGCCGGCAGTTGCAGTGGCGGCGAAGAAAAGCGGCGCTGCTTTTTATTGGCATCTGGGAGATTTCCGGAAAATGTCAGATGTCGATGAGGACATCCAGCACGAACCGGAACATCTCGGCAAACCGTTGACGATTCCCGCGTACCGCGCCTTGGCTTGGCAGGACTTTGTCCTGAGCCAGCTGGCATCATTCGGATCCTTCCCTGTCTATCTGGCCCGGGGAAACCACGAAATGATCTCGCTCATCCATCCTGACTCCGACTACCTCGCCACCTTCGCCCCATGGATCGACCGGCCCAATCTCCGCTCCCAGCGCCTGGCCGACAACCCGGCCGATCTCAACCCCCACATCTATTACCACTGGAATGAAAACGGCGTGGACTTCATCAGTTTAGACAACGCGTCATTCGACTTTGATCCTGCTCAGATGGCGTGGTTTGAAAAAACCCTGGCGAAAGACACCGCCGATCCCGCCATTGTGACAATTGTCGCCGGGATGCATGAGGCTCTTCCCGAGAGCATTTCGAGGGGGCACAGTATGAACCAAACCGAGCGCGGAACCGAAAGCGGACGGCGGGCGTACAGCGATCTCTTGAACTTTCAGAATCAGGCCCACAAGCGAGTCTATGTCCTAGCCAGTCATTCTCACTACTTCATGGATGGTATTTTCAATACCACGTACTGGCGAGAGCATGGTGGAGTTCTTCCCGGCTGGATTGTCGGAACGGCCGGTGCCCAGCGATACCCATTGCCACCGGAGAAATCGTCGGCCAAGGCGGCTAAGACCCACGTTTACGGATTTCTTCTCGGCACTGTGAGACCCTCGGGAGAGATCCGCTTTAACTTCAAGCAGCTGGACGAGCGCGACGTGCCGGCCGCGGTGAAAGCGCGATACACCTCGCCATTCGTTCACTGGTGCTTCGCCGAGAACGCACTGTCGATACAAAATTCGGGCGATCCAAACTGACATGGCTAGCAAACCCGCCGCCGCTGAGCCCAACCCCAATTTGGTGTATGAGACGCTCAACGCCTATCAAAACACAGCTGCACTGAAGGCGGCGATTGAACTCGACCTGTTCACAAAGATTGGCCAGGGTTTTGACACCGTGGCCGCCCTGGCCGAGCGTTGCCGGGCGACCGAGCGCGGGGTTCGGATCCTTTGCGACTATCTCACGATTCTCGGCTTTTTATCGAAAACCGGGCCCCACTACGCGCTTAGTTTGGATTCCGCCACGTTTCTCGACCGCCGATCCCCCGCCTATCAGGGCTCCTCGTCAGGCTTCCTCGCTCTGCCCGAGACGGTGAGCGCATTCATGCACCTCGGCGAGACCATTCGCACGGGCCGGCCGCCGATGGGCGCCGGGGAAGGTTCGGTGTCGCACGAAAATCCAATCTGGGTGGATTTCGCGCGCTCGATGGCCCCGTTAACCATTCCCGTCGCGGAGGAGATTGCACGTGCGCTCGATGCCGATCGGGGGCGGAAATGGAAGGTTTTGGATATCGCCGCCGGGCACGGCTTGTTCGGCATCACCATCGCCAAACACAATCCGAACGCCGAGATTTTTGCGCAAGATTGGCCGCACGTTCTCGATGTGGCCGAAGAGAATGCGCGTGCTTACGGTGTGGCGGGTCGCTTCCATCGTCTGCCCGGTAGCGCATTTGAAGTTGACCTTGGTACCGGCTACGACATCGTGCTGGTCACAAATTTCCTCCACCACTTCGATCCGCCGACCAATGAAGAGCTTCTTGGCACGATAGCGGAGTCGATCGCGCCCGACGGCACGGTCGTGACCATGGATTTGGTTCCCAACCCCGATCGCATCTCGCCGCCGCGAGCCGCCAGTTTTAGCATGATGATGCTGGGCATGACGCCGGCGGGCGATGCCTACACGTTTGCCGAATACGAGCAGATGTTCCGCAACGCAGGCTTCCGATCCAACGTTCTCCATGCGGTGACCGTAAGGGGGCACAGCCTGATTTTCTCGCGTCTATGCGCGAGTAATGCGTCAGATTCCGTACGCTAGCGCGAGCAGCGTCTTTTGTTCCATCTCGTGCGCTTTGAAGGATCCCGTCGATGGGCTGGCGCTCTCGGAGCGATTCACCGACAGTACGGCGCGGCCACGCGCCAACCGCTCAAGTTGGGGAACCATGAAGGCGCGCGCGCCCATGTTGCCGGGCTCTTCCTGCACCCAGACGAACTCGCGCGCGCGTGTGTGGCGGTCCATCTCCGCTGCCAATTCCGCTTCCGGAAAGGGGTAGAGCTGATCGACGAAGACGATGGCGGTCGAAATGGCTTGTCGGCGCCTTCGCTCCGCTTCGAGTTCGTTACCAATCTTGCCTGTTGAAAACAGGACGCGCTCGGCAGAGCCATCGCCGCTATCCGGAATGACCGTTCGGAACCGCCCACGCGTGAAATCAGCCAGTTGCGACGATGCGGCTGGGTGCCGCAGCATGCTCTTGGGCGTGAATACGACCAGCGGCTTGCGCCAGATTCGCAGAGCCTGCCTGCGCAGCAGGTGGAAATATTGCGCTGCGTTGGAAGGTTGACAGATCTGCATGTTGTCGCGCGCCGCGAGCTGAAGGAAGCGTTCGATGCGCGCACTGGAATGCTCCGGCCCCTGCCCCTCATAGCCATGAGGTAGCAGCAAAACGATGCCGGAGAGCAGATTCCATTTGTCCTCGCTCGCCGCAATGAACTGGTCGATGATGATCTGGGCGCCGTTGGCGAAATCGCCGAACTGGGCCTCCCAGAGCACCAGGGCCTCCGGAAAATCACGGCTGAAGCCGTACTCGAAGCCCAGCACCGCCGCCTCGGAAAGCGGTGAATTGTAGATTTCGCACCAGGCCTGATCCGGCGCCATGTGCTCGAGGGGCACGAATTCTTCTTCCGTTTCGGTGTCGATCAGCGCGGCATGCCGCTGATTGAAGGTGCCCCGGCGGCTGTCCTGCCCCGAGAGCCTCACCGGCACTCCCTGCAAGACCAGCGAGCCGAATGCCAGCGCTTCGGCCGTCCCAAAATCGATCGCGCGTTTGCCCTGCGCCATTTCCAGGCGCTGTTCGAGCAGTTTTTTCACCTTCGCGTGAATGTGAAATCCATCAGGATAGGTCACCAGAGACTCGCCGATGGCGGCGATTGTTTCCTCCGGAGCTGCTGTATCGACTTCGTAGGACACGTCATAGCGCCCACCTTTGAAACCACCCCAGTAGCGAGGCAACCGCCGCATTACCGGGCGTCCCTCGATTTCCTGCGCTTCCTTCTGTGCCGCGTCGAGTTCTTGCTGCACGCGCTTGACGATGGGGCCAGCATCGGCGCCGATTCTGTCGGCGTAAATTTGCCACATCGGCCGATGGCCTTCGATCTTCCGATAACGCAGCGGCTGCGTGATGGTGGGATCGTCCACTTCGCTGTGCCCATGCCTTCGGTATCCGATCAAATCGATAACCACGGGCGATCCGAAGCGATAGCGATAGTCCAGCGCGATACGGCCCACTCGCACGACCGCATCCGCATCCTCGGCGTTCACGTGAAAGATGGGCACTTCCATTCGTTTGGCCAGGTCCGAGGAAAACCGGGAGGACACACTGTCCCGCGGCACGGTCGTAAATCCGATCAGATTGTTGATGATGATGTGGACCGATCCGCCGACCGTGAAGCCCGCCAAGCCGCACAGATTCAGTGTCTCGGCACAAATGCCCTGCCCCGCAAAGGCCGCATCGCCATGCAGGCTAATAGCAAGGACTTGCTTGCGCCCGTCGGCGGCGCGGCGCATTTGCTTTGCGCGCGTCCGCCCCAACAGGACCGGGTCAACCGCTTCCAAGTGGCTCGGGTTAGAGACCAGATGGATGCTGATGTCTTGGCCGTTGCGAGCGCGAAAGGTGCCGGTCGCGCCGATATGATACTTCACGTCCCCGCTGCCCATCGTGCTTCGCGGGTCCACGTCTTCGAACCGCGCGAACACCTCCGCGGCGGACCGCCCCACAATGTGAACCATGACGTTGAGCCGTCCGCGATGGCTCATGGCCAGCATGCCCTTCGTCGCACCCTGATCGGCTGCTGCACTTAAAATGGAATCCAGCAACGGCAACAGGACCGATTCCCCTTCCAGTGAGTAGCGCTTGGTGCCGAGATAGCGCGTCTGAAGCACTTGTTCGAACACTTCCGCGCGAACCAGTAGATCGAGGATGCGTCGACGATCCGGCTCCGGTGCTTCCGCCTCCATGCGCTCCTGTACCCATAGCCTCCGCTCGCGATCAGCAATGTGCATGAACTCAGCGCCGATGCTTCCACAGTAGACCCGTCGAGCCGCGTCCGCCTCCGGACCGCTCCCTTCCAGTTCCGGCATCGCCACCGGCCGAAGATCGCCAAGTGGATCCAGATTGGCTTGCAGGTATCCCCAACGGCGGAACGAATCCCACACGCGTTCTTGTGCCTCGATCGACGCAACCGATTCGGCCACCGCATGTTCCCGGATCATGGTATGTTCCTCAATTCCCTGCCAGTGACACCTGTGGAGCTATCCTAACCGATGGCTACAGCCGCGGGAGCTCGAACGCAGCTAGGTTTCCGGCCAGCAACCCAAGAGGCGTCGCACCTGCACCAGCTGGCCTAGATGGTAGGCATTGTGATCGGCGATCAGCAAGGCCTCGCGCAAAATCGTCTGGCCCGAACCGGACGGTAGGGGCGCCAACAGATCAACCTTCGGATCATTCACCAGCTGGCGCATTTCTCCCAGATCGTGCTCCAGCGCCTTGACGCTTTTCTGCCACGCGGCTGCGTTGGGTGGCGCCGGCTTCGCCGGCCAGTATCCTGCGGGCCATTGCGGCGAAACGTGCTTCGGATCGCGGCTGAACTCGAGAATGTCCCACGTCGCAAGACGCATGTGTTCGAGCAGTTCCCAGGGCGAATGGGGAGCTCCCCTCGGCCGCCTTCCGAGGTCCTTCGACGGTATGCCCCGGACAGCCGTTTTCCAGTCGACATGGGCTTCCTGCCAGCTTAAGGCGCGACCCAAATACTCTCGCAATATCTTTTCATCCATGTGTGCGCGCCGCTCGGCCCGCTAGCAATCATCTTAGGTCTCGACTTCGGCCCGGGTCAACCCGCGCAACTCGGTCCGAGCCGCCTTTGCTGACTGCACATACAAAAGCCTTTCAGGCTTCGTTCGCTTGCTGAAAGGAAGGGTCCGGGGATTCGCTGAGAGGCGCGAAGGAACAGTTTCCGCGAAGGGCGATTCCTCGCTGCGACGCGACCGAGTGGGAGCCAGCGACTACGCGGTGGTGCTTTGTGCGCCCATCCCGCGCCGTTGCTGAAAGCATTCGCGGCAGTACACCGGGCGTCCCTGCGTTGGCCGGAACGGAACGGTGGTCTCTTTACCGCACTGCGAGCAGACCGTCTTGGTTTCCACACGCTGAGCGCTTCCGGTAGCGCTCGAGCCGTTGGTACCCTGAACGCGATTGGCTTTGCACGCCTTGCACCGCTTTGGTTCGTTCTTGAACCCTTTATCGGCAAAGAACATCTGTTCGCCGGCGGTAAAAACGAATTCGGCCCCACATTCGGCGCACTTCAGGACCTTGTCATGGTATTCCATACGCTGCTCCGGGTGCGTCTTCGCACAGGACAGGCAGCGGCACGGACCCGACCGAACGGTGTGCCGTGTACCCGCCTCGACCCGCCGAGGTCACGGCCCCGCTGGCCCGAAGTTGCCTGGAACGATCCGACTGGTAAGGTTCCCTAGTCTTGCTCACGCCGCTGCTTTTTTCGGAGGCGCTTACGCGAGAGAGCTTCCTTGGCGCGACGCTTTTCGCCGGGCTTCATGTAGTAGCTGTGCTTCTTGATCTCTTTGATGATGTCTTCCGACTGCACCTTCCTCTTGAAGCGGCGAAGAGCGTTTTCCAGGGACTCGCCCTCTTGAATAACCACTTCGGCCACGCGTATTCACCCCCGTCTCTTTCTGGAATTTGGATTGATGGACTGAAATCGTGTAGCCGGCATCCTCTTTCGCCGGCCGTTGTCCACCTCTTCTATCGGAGGCTATCCTGTAAGTCAAGGTTTAAATTATATAAGGGAGAGGCTTCAACTCGTACTTAACCTTTCAGTACACTTCTCCCTGTTTAGCTTGGGCCGGGAACTGCTGGCCTACGCTGGAGGCCATGCTGCTAGAATGTCTGCCGGTAGTTATGACTTCGATGCGCAATGCCATTGGCGTACTACTGGCCGGCGGCCAGGGAGAGCGGCTTTGGCCGCTCACGCGTGACCGGGCCAAGCCTGCGGTTCCGTTCGGCGCTGTCTTTCGCATTGTGGATATGACGCTGTCCAATTGCCTCAACAGCGACCTGCGCCGCGTGTTTGTACTGACCCAATACAAGGCTCTCAGCCTCAATCGTCATGTTCGCCGGGGCTGGTCTTCTCTGATGGGCTTGGGCGATTTCATCGAGGTTCTGCCTCCTCAGATGCGCGTCTCGCAGCACTGGTATCAAGGCACTGCCGATGCCGTTTATCAGAACATTTATTCGATCGGTAGTGAGCAATCGAATTTCGTGTTTATTCTTTCCGGCGATCACATCTACAAGATGAACTACCAGAAGATGCTCGAGCAGCATGTCGATTCCGGCGCCGACGTCACCGTCGCCACCATTGAGATGGACGCTGCTGCTGCGGCCGGAAAGTTCGGCGTTTTGGAAACCGACCCGCATTGGCGCATCGTCGGCTTTGAAGAAAAACCGCTCCATCCCAAAACCTCGCCCGTTCATCGGGGAAAATGCAATGCCTCGATGGGCGTCTATCTGTTCAATACCCAGCTTCTTGTGCCCATTCTGATCGACGATGCTGAAAACACCGCTTCGGCGCACGATTTCGGCAAGGACATCATTCCTCGCATCATCGCCAAGTACCGCGTCTTCGCCTATAACTTCCGCGATGAAAACAAAAAGGAGACTTCCTACTGGCGCGATGTCGGCACCATCGATGCCTACCACGAAGCCAACATGGATCTGGTTGCCGTCACGCCCATTTTCAACCTCTACGACAAGAGCTGGCCGCTGCATAGCTGGCTGCAGCAGTATCCGCCGGCAAAATTTGTTTTCGCCGATCCGCAGCGTATGGGTGTCGCGCTCGATTCCATTGTGGCGGGCGGCTCGATCATTTCGGGGGGACGAGTGTCGAAATCCGTTATCGGCTACGACGTTCGTGTGAACAGCTACGCGGAGGTGGAGGAATCGATCATTTTCAATCACGTGAACATCGGGAGACATTCTCGCATCCGCCGCGCCATTATCGATCGCCACGTGGAACTGCCGGAAGGCACCGTCATCGGCCACGATCTGGAAGCCGATCGCGCCCGCTACTCCATCTCGGACAACGGCATCGTTGTGGTTGTTCGCCCCGAATCGATGATCGAGGAGCCCGAATAGCCTCCGCCGCGGGGCGCCCCGGCCTGTGCCGGGCTTGGTCCGAGGAGGAGATTTCAGAACGGAGGAGCCAAGATGTCGGTGAAAATTGTCGCGGTTCAGGGCCGGCAAATTCTCGATTCACGGGGCAACCCCACGGTCGAAGCCGACGTCCGCCTCGAAGACGGTGCGCTCGGCCGCGCGGCTGTGCCGTCGGGCGCTTCGACGGGCGAGCATGAAGCCATCGAGCTGCGCGACAACGACAAACATCACTATCTGGGCAAGGGAGTCCTCCAAGCCGTCGCGCATATCAACACCGCCATCGCCCAAGCCGTCACGGGGATGGACGCAACCGATCAACGTGCGCTCGATCGCCGGATGATCGAAGTCGACGGCACACCCAACAAATCGAAACTGGGCGCGAATGCAATCCTGGCCGTCTCCATGGCCGCCGCCCGCGCGGCAGCTACCGCAGTCGGCCAACCTCTGTACCGATACCTGGCACCGTACGCCGGTGGCGGCGTGCCCCGCACGCTCCCGGTTCCCATGATGAACATCTTGAATGGTGGCGCGCATGCCGACAACTCTGTCGATGTCCAGGAATTCATGGTGATGCCGATTGGAGCTCGGAGTTTTCACGAAGCTCTCCGGTGGGGCGTCGAAGTTTTCCACCAACTGAAAGCCGTGCTCAAAAAGACGGGCTATGCGACCGCCGTTGGTGATGAAGGAGGCTTCGCTCCCAACCTGAAATCAAACGAAGAGGCGCTCGACCGTCTCCTCGAGGCGATTACCGCAGCCGGATACAAACCCGGTGAGCAAATCGCCATTGCGCTGGATCCTGCCTCGAGCGAGTTCTACGACCGCACCCGGAAGAAATATGTCTTCCAGAAATCGGACAAGTCGCAGCGCACCTCCGCGCAGATGGCTGAATTCTGGGCCCACTGGGTTCGTCAGTATCCCATCGTTTCCATCGAGGACGGCTTCGCCGAGGACGATTGGGATGGGTGGAAGCTGTTTACCCAGCAAGTCGGGCGCACCCTTCAACTGGTCGGTGATGATGTCTTTGTCACGAATCCCACAATTTTTGCGCGTGGCATTTCCGAAGGGATCGCGAACGCGATTCTAATTAAGCTCAACCAAATCGGCACGGTGACGGAAACAATCGAGGCCGTCGAAATGGCCCGCAAGGCAAAATACGCCGCGGTGATCTCGCATCGGTCCGGTGAAACCGAAGACGCGTTTATTGCCGACTTCGCCGTGGCCATGGGCACGGGACAGATCAAGACCGGCTCCGCGTCCCGCACCGACCGCATCGCCAAATACAATCAGCTGCTTCGCATCGAGGAAGAGCTCGGGTCGGCCGCGCGCTTTCTGGGCCGCGCTGCCCTGGCGGGCCCTTAGCGCTCGCCCCGGAATTCTTACTTGATCAGAGTGATCTCGAATCCCACCGGGGCATCGCCAATCTCGAATTTCGGAAAGCCGCTCGTTCCGATGAACCGCTCGAAATCCTCTCTTGTGTACGCCCGCTTCAGCAGCATCAGCCGGAACGTCACTTTAATGAACGCCGCATTGAGTTTCCCAACATGCATGTGATCGACGTGCGCATCGATCTCTCGTCTGGATGCGTCTTTGCGAAGGTCGAGGATGACCGCCTTACCGCCCCGCTTGAGCACGCGATACATTTCCCGTAGCGCTCCGACCGGGTCCGTGAAATTCTTGAACGCCGCCCGGCACAGGATCAAATCAAACGAGCAGTCCGCAAACGGCATGCTCGACGCATTCCCGCGCCGAAAATCGATGTCCACGCCCTCTTGCTGCGCATTCTGCCGCGCGACCTCTACGAATGTCGCGCTGATATCGAGTCCCGTGATTCTGTACCCTCCTTGCTTGGCGAGTTCGATCGCGAAGTACCCGGGACCCGGTGCCACTTCGAGCACGCTCGCTCCGTGTGCCAGCCCTTCCGCCATGCGCCTGGCCAGTGCCTGAAACTCGGGTTTGTCGTTATGCGTGACGCGCGCGTACCACCTGGCGAGGGCTCCTTCCATTCCGATACCCTTGTAAGCCTTCGTTTCCATGCGACGTCCCCCTTTGTTCTCCATTGGCCTTCGATCCGTTCTCACCTATCTCTACGGCTCGGGCGTCGTGAAATTACGGCTGTCGTTACCCTTTGGCGAAAGTCCCATTGTTGTTGTCGATGGTTGCAGCCATTTTGGAACCGAGAGGACAGCACACCGATGGTTTCGACGATCAAACCCTTACCGGCCATGGCTGCCGATCCCCAAGGTCACCCGGTCCTGGCCAATCACCGCGCCCGGAGCATCACCCCAATCCAGGGGTGGGGCTCGGCACTTTTCGGAATTCCTTTCATGGCCGCCGGGCTGTTGATGGGCTTATTGGCGCTCGATCGGTTCCCAGCACACAAGCATGCGTCCTGTTGGCTCATCGCTCTGGTGGCAGGAATGTTTTTCTGCGGTGGTGCCCTTTTCGCGGTTCACGGTCTCCGCGACGTGATACGCCAGGCCGCCTACCGCCGCCAAGCCGCGCAACGGCCGAGCGAACCCTGGCTTTACGATTTCCCCTGGCGGCGCGACGGCATCGCCTTTGGCGCCTTCGATGACATGCTCGGGCGCCTGCTCGCCGCAATGGTCTGGACAACGTTCCTGCTCCCGTTCGCATGGGTGGGAATGAAGGTTCGGGGAGCATGGCCCTTTCTAGCAGCTGTGGCCTTGGTCGGATTGTTGGGGCTGATCTTTTGGTTCCGCTGGGCCCAGATACTTTTCGAGGTTCTGCTCTATGGCCACAGCTTCCTCACCTACGAATCGCTTCCCTTTGCTCTCGGCGGAACGCTTCGCGCTCGGCTACGGTCGCCGCACCGCCTCTGCGCGATCGATCAGCT
>Ga0187783_10001871_pt1 | contig 15583 bp, 13 predicted proteins | sample 1015_SJ02_MP02_2_FD_132471 | JGI IMG/M metagenome (GOLD analysis project Ga0187783, IMG submission 132471) | Tropical peat soil microbial communities from peatlands in Department of Meta, Colombia - 1015_SJ02_MP02_20_MG | ecosystem: Environmental > Terrestrial > Soil > Wetlands > Peat | place... | reverse complement strand
GGGGCGCGCCGGACGCCAGGGCGATCCGGGTTCCTCGCGATTCTTTCTTTCCCTGGAAGATGTTCTGCTGAGGATTTTTGGAGGAGAGCGCGTAAAGGGATTGATGTACGCCCTGGGGATGAAAGAAGGCATTCCCATCGAATCGCGCATGATCAGCAAGCGGATCGAGCACGCCCAAAAGAGCGTCGAGGCACAAAACTTCGAGGCTCGCAAACACCTGCTCGAGTACGACGACGTCATGAACAAGCAGCGGGAGACCATCTACTCGCTGAGGCGGTCGTTCCTCGAGGGCCGCGATCAAAAGGAGTTCGTGCTCGAACGCGCGGCCGCGATTGCCGATGAGCTTGTAGAAATGTACTGCCCGCGCGAGCAGCACCCGGATCAATGGAACGTAACGCAGTTCGCCAATGAAGTGCTCAACCAGTTTGGCATCGACTTAAAGACGGCGGGGATGGATGTCGGCCAGATGAATCATGATGAACTGGCGGCTGCATTGCACCGAAAAGTCGAAGAACGGTATCAAGGGAAAGAGACGCTTTTCACGCCTCCGACGCTGCGCTGGCTCGAGCGGCATATCCTGCTCGATATCGTCGACGCGCAGTGGAAGGATCACCTGTTGACCCTCGATCACTTAAAAGAAGGCATTGGACTTCGGGGCTACGGGCAGAAGGATCCACTTGTCGAGTTTAAGAAGGAGGCTTTTACGCTTTTTGATGACCTTATGAACCGGATTGACACCGAAGCGGTGCGGTTCCTGTTCCTGATGCAGCCGGCGAAGCCGCAGGAGGAGGCTAAGCAAATTGAGCAGCGCCAACAGCGCCAGACGCGAAATCTGCAATTCCAGGCCGGTCCGGCACAGGCGGAACCGCCCAAACCGGTGCGTTCGGGAGCAAAGGTCGGCAGAAACGACCCTTGTCCGTGCGGATCAGGCAAGAAATACAAGAAATGCCACGGCGCGGCAGCCTGAGTCTAACTCGCCAATCGCCGCACTGCTTTTTACCGTCACGCCCACACCTTGCTGGATACTTCCGCACACTCGGAAAAACTGTGATACGCTCAGCGCCACGTGCCTCGATGATTACGATTCTCGAGGCAATTTGGGGTGTGGCCATGGCTTCTGGCGTCTTGCGGCATTGCCGAAAGGGCCCGTGTGCAAAGTCGATCCCGGCTGCGCTGGCAAGCGAGCAGCTCTGCCTTGATCACTTTCTTGACGAGGCGTTCGTCCGCACCAATCACACCTTTTCGCGCTGCCGCGAACAGAGCGCCCTGACTTCCGCCGATCTGGAATGGTTGCTGACGGACGCGCTCTTAATTGTCAAGAATCTCGAGGAAGAAGTGGGTGACCCCGTTCCCGAGCAGCGCGAGCGGATGCTGGATCTGTTGTTGATGTTGGCGAACCTGCACGAATATGTCGCGCATCATTCCGTGCGTTTGGACCGTTCCGCCTGACTCGACCGGGCAACCGCTCATGCCAAAGCGTAAACAAGCAACCGCATTGCCTTCTTGCATTTCCAGCCTTGACCATTCAATCTGAAGATGATTCTAGATGGTCAGCATGCCCGACGATCACAGAATGGACCCGTTCAAGCCTCGCCAGCCGAGCATTCCTGGGATCGAGGATGTCACGGCACGGAAGACGCCCGCCGACACAGCGCCGGCGGCTGCGGGTTCGCCAACTCGCGCGAACGCTCCGCAACACTTGACCTGGATCGTGGCCGGCGTCCTGGCACTAGGTATCGGCGCGGGCGCCTTTCTTTGGCAACGAGGTTCATCCTCCCAGGCAGACCGACCGGTTGCTGAACCGACCCCAGCCGCAGCGCCGGTCGCGGCGCAGCCTGTGAAGCCCGTTCCCAATTGGCCCGTCGGGCCAGGACCGGTGGCCACAGTCGAGGAGCTGGCAAAACCGTGGGCGGGCAAAAGGTTCCTATTCCCCGATCCAGTTACCTCCGAGCCGATACCAGCGATGATCGTGCATCTGCCCGATGGCAGTTACTGGGCTTTTTCCTTGCGCGAGCCTTTCGGCACCTGCGATCTGGACTACGTGACCGATCTTGAGAAATTACGCACCGGCTATAACTTTCGCGCCTCCCATCCGATGGTCGTCGACACCTGCAATCGCACCGTCTACGATCTTCTGCGTTATGGCGGTTCTTCCGATGGCGGCCTGGTGCGCGGCGATGTCGTCGAGGGATCGGGCATTCGCCCCCCGATCGCCATCGAAGTGCGTGTCGAGGGTAAACACCTCATAGCGGTTCGCACGGAATAGCGGAATATCTCCCTTCAAGGTCTTTCGGACGCTCCAGCAGCGTAAGCAAGGCACCGCCGTCCCGCTTCCCCAACGAAGCCGGACGGCGGCGTTCCTGTGGTGTACAGAGGCCTGTAACTAGTCGGTGACCTGTTCGACTGTGCGTGCGACCATGACTGGACTGTTTGTCGCGGAGTCCATGAAGATAAAGCCGACCACACGAAGGGGGATCGGCTGCGACCCGGCGAGAGCCGATAGACCGCTAAGGTTGATGAAGTTCGTCGCATCCGTCGTGTACACCGTGAGTGGGTTCGGAAGCAACACTCCCGCCGTCCAGTTATCGGTGAACTGGAAGCTGCCGTTGTTCCCGTTCTGGACGGAGGTGGAGCCGGGCACCCACGGTCCGGCTTGGCCCTGGCGGCGCAGGACTACGCGATGAACGGTCAGCATGGGGACGCCGTTGTTGGTAACGAGGGATCCGCCGATTCCGACCGACTGCCCCGCCGCAAGCAGGGAGTTATTGAACAGCAGCGTGGTGATGGGGCTGTTGATGTTGGCGATTTTGTATGTTTCGCTGCCATTCAGGGAAAGTGTGGTGATCTGGCCGTCCTGGATGCCGTTGATGTCAGGAAGCTCGGCTCGAACGTATAGATCGGCCTGCGTCGCGGGACCCGATGGCGGGCGAATGCTCGTGAATAACCCTGCCAGGAAGAAGCTATCGTTCGACAAGACTTCGATTTCAGACGCATCGATGTCCTTGCTCACCGGATCGATCTGGCCTGAAATCTGAACGATTGTGTTCGTTGTGAACGAGCTGATCGGCTCGCTCGGGTCGTCGAAGACGGTGCTGCTGTTTGTCTGCACCGTCCACTGGCGGCCCTTGGGCCCCTGGACGATAAAGGACGAGTCACCGGTCACGCCGACAACGCCAGCCGGGAAATCATCGATGGAGGCATCCGGGTCGGTGGCCTCGAGCAGCTCCATGTGAAACACCGGGTTTACGGTTCCCGTAATCTGCCCGTTCGCGTCGGTGGCAAGCGACTGGGCCAAATCGAACTCCATGCGCAGTCCGACGAGATCGGCCGCACTGAGCACGAAGGGATTGGCAAGGTTTACCGTGACGGTCGACTGGCTGAGCGTGCCGTTGACCGTATTGATCGCCGGCGGATTTTGAGTTGTGTCGATGAACGCGATGACTGGGTTCGCTAAAGTGACTGTCGCGGAGGTATAGGTTCCCGTCGGAACCGCGTTCAAGTCCAGAAGCTGGTGGAGGCCGCTCAGTTGAGCAAAATCGACGACTTGAGGGTTCGTAAGCACTGGCACGTTCGTCGTGCCGTTGTTTAGCGTCACCCCACTCACCAGGATCTGGCAGGAAATCACGCTCGGCAGAGGCGCGTCGGTGCCAACTGTGAACACACTTGCTTCGTTGGAACCTCCCGGATTGCTGTTATTAGAGGCGGATCCTGCGCAGCTGGAAAGTCCCAGCGCGGCCAAAATCGTCAAGAACACACCCGTAGCTTTATGATTCCGCATACCCTTTCTCCTTATCGCTATGACATGACTGCTAAGGTCGAAACACCCACTTTGACTGCCCCTGGTAGAACACCTCGCCGTGGGAAAAGTTGTGGCCCAGGCGACCCGCGGGGGAGACGACCGTTTCGCGATTCGGTTATGTCATACGCGATGAGCGGTTAACTGGCTCAGCCTTCGTAGTAGACTGAACGCACGAACTCCGGGCGAGGTCGCGATCAAAAGCCCGGAGCCTGCGAGCCGAATAAAAGGAGAAGGCGCAATGCCCGAGAGATCGATCCTCTCGATCGTGGCGCTCGCCCTCGCATGCGCGGCGGGTTGCGCGAAAAAATCGGATGATGCGGCAATTGTCACCAGCATTCAGTCGCAGATGTTCTCCGACCCGCAGCTAAAAGACGCGAGTCTCCTAGTCAGGTCAAGCAAAGGCGAGGTCACTCTCAGTGGAGCCGTTCCCAGTGATTCCGCGCACCTCGACGCCTACAAGATCGCTTCCCAGACCCTCGGAGTGGTCAAAGTCGACGACCAGATCGTCGTCGAAACAACCCGCCTCGAGCGACCCCCAGCGTCTCCGCCGGAAAGGCCTGAACCACAGCCATCGCATGAACCGCAGGCAAAGAAAGCAAAAACACTGCGAGAAGTAGAGACGAACTCAGCCGACAACCTGCCGCCGCCCACTCCGGAGCCATCGCCCGAGGCGGCGCCCGTACCGCAGCCGGCTCCGGCTCCTGCACCCAGTCCCACGCCGCCACCACCGGAACCCAAGCAAGTGGAAGTTGCATCCGGCACCACGCTCACGGTTCGCATGATCGACGGTGTGGACTCTTCGGTGAATCATCCAGGCGAAATTTTTCATGCCTCGCTGGAAAGTCCGATTGTCGTGGGCGACGAAGTCGTCGTCCCCGAAGGAGCGGACGTCTACGTCCGGTTGGCCACCGCGAGCTCTGCGGGGAAGTTCGCTGGCAAAAGTGAACTGCATCTGGAATTGATCAAGCTTGAATCGCGCGGAAGATCCTATTCCCTGGTCAGCAGCACGTATTCGCTCAGCGGCGCCTCGCGGGGAAAGGACACGGCTGAGAAAGTAGGCGGCGGCGCCGCGCTGGGAGCGATCATCGGAGCGCTCGCTGGCGGCGGCAAGGGGGCCGCGGTCGGCGCGACGGTAGGCGGTGCCGGCGGCGGCGTCTATCAGGCCGCGACGCATGGCAAACAAGTGCGGATTCCGTCAGAAACGGTGCTGGATTTCGAACTCGAGCAGCCTGTAACGGTCACGGTGATGGCCCGTTCGCCTTCCGACGTTCCCTCGCGGTAAGCGATTTTGCGAAAAATCGACTGGATGGGTGTGGCCGCTGATGCTACGCTTACGCCGCGTGGGCGGAGTTCTTGTAGCGATGTTCCTTCCGTCTCACCGAGCAAACCGCTGAACGTCCGAATGTCGGTAAGATGGCCCGCGCGGCTCCCGGCTGCGCCGGTCTAGGGGCTTGCCGCATGAAAATCCTGGGATTCTTGCTGCTGGTGTCGGGCTGGGCAATCGTTCTGACGGCAGTGGCCCTGCTGACAGAGAACGTGCCGCGCGCGGCTTTTGTCCTGGCCGGCATCGGTGTGGAAATGGTCGGACTCGTGCTGCTGATCCGTGCGCATCCAGTCGGCCGAGGCGAGCACGAGTAATGTCTGGCTCCGCTTTTGAGCTCTCCGATACAACTGCGACTTTCATTCTCCTCGTACCCCTCGCTGGCGCGGGACTCGCACTGATCAGCACGGGCCTCGGACGCTCGCGCGGCGCGGCGCAGTTAATGATGTCGTCGTTGTGTGTGGTTTCGATTGCGGCTCTCGCATACTTTGTCTGCGGCTTTGCTTTCCAGGGTCTGCCGGACCAGCCGGCGCACTGGTTGACGATCGGTGGCAAGCCCTGGAGCTGGCTCGCGGATGGTCATCTGTTTCTGCATCATGTGGCGCTGGACGGCTCACCCGCGTCGTTGGCTGCACTGCTCGGGATGGCTGGCGCCGGATTGGCAGCCCTGATACCGCTTGGAGCGGGGGCAGACCGCTGGCGGCTGGGAGCCTGTTCGCTCTCGACCGTCGTGCTCGCGGGATGGACATACCCGTTGTTCGCGCATTGGGCCTGGGGCGGAGGCTGGCTCGCTCAGCTCGGATCGAACTACGGGCTTGGGCATGGGTTCATCGACTCAGGCGGCGCGAGCACGATTCAGGCCATGGGCGGTTTGACGGCGCTCGCCATCGCTTGGATCCTCGGTCCCCGCCAGGGAAAGTACACTCGCGATGGAATGCCTAGCGCGCTTCCCGGCCACAATGCCGTGTTCGTCTTGTTCGGCTGTCTCCTAGCCCTGGCGGGATGGTGGGGACTCAACTCGTCCGGCGCGATTCTATTCAACAGCGCCCCAGCGGGCATCGTGGTACGGGTTGCCATCAACACGGTTTTGTCAGCAGCGTCGGCAGCTCTGGCAGCCGCGCTGGTTACCAACACGCGGTTTGGTAAGCCGGATGCTTCGCTCACCGCAAACGGCTGGATTGGGGGGCTTGCAGCAAGCAGCGGCGCCTGCGCCTTCGTCGAACCGCTCGAGGCGGCGCTCATCGGCGCGATCGCAGGGATTTTGGTCACGTTTGCGGTCGAGTGGGTCGAGTTGCGCATGTCGGTGGATGATCCAGGCGGATCGATCTCAGCGCACGCCATGGGCGGATTGTGGGGCGTGCTCTCGGTGGGGATTTTTACAGGGTTGCCTGCGTCGGGCCGTGAGACGCCGCCTCACCCGGGCCAATGGCTTGCACAGCTAGTGGGAATTGCCACCCTGATCGGCTTCGTCTTGCCGCTCACGTATTGCTTGAATTGGCTGCTCAACCGTGCCTATCCGCAGCGTGTGAGCCCGGAAGGCGAGCGGCAGGGCCTGGACCTCCACGAGCTGGGCGCGGGCGCCTATCCGGAATTCATCACGCACAGCGACGAGTTCACCGAACGATAGCCTTCGGACGAACACGAGGGCGCTGGATCCGGCCGATAGTAAGCGAGCCATGTAACGCGCTCTGGCGGCATCGCGTCGTACAAGGGGTTTTATTCGCAGGGGTGATTCGGTGAAGAGAAGAACGTTGTTGTCGCTGCTCGGAATGTCGCCGGCGCTGCTGGCGACAGCACCGACGCGCGCCGACCAAACAGCGAGGGAGACAGCAAAGAACGCGAAGGGCAGCGCTCCTGCAGCGGAAGGCAAGATCACAGCGGTTAATCCCAAGGGAACTCCTCCTCCGATCCAACTGATTCCCATGGCTCCCCGCCTCGACTCCCTGCACGGCAAGACGGTGTATCTGGTCGACACGGGTTTTCACGGCTCGGACGTGCTTCTCCACCAGATCCAGGCCTGGTTTAGCGCCAACCTACCGGACACCACGACGGTCTTCAAGCGCAAGGCCGGGCCCTACGCCGAAGACGATCCGGCCCTGTGGAAGGAAATCAAATCCCAAGGCAACGCGGTGATCATGGCCGTCGGTCATTGAAGCACCTGCACGCCAGCGACCGTCGGTCACTGCATCACAACGGAAAAAATGGGCATCCCGAGCGCGCCGCTCGTGACCAAGGCGTTTAAAGACCTCGCCATTTTAAACGCCGCCAAGCGAGGTATGCCCCACGAGCGGATCTGCTTTACGCCTCATCCGATATGGGGCAAGACTCCAGAGGAGGTCCGCGCGTACGTCGAAGGCCCTGACCCGGTGACAGGCAAACCGCTGATGAAGGAAGTCGTCGACGCGCTGACCGTTCCGCTCAGCGAGGAGGACAAGAAATCCGGAACCGTGAGCGTCTCGACTGGCCCAGCCACGTTTACGGACACGGCCGACAACTTACAGGAGTTTTATCTCAACAACGGATACACAGATTTTCTACCCATCATCTTGCCCACGGAAGAAAGAGTGGATCGGATGATGAGAGCGACGAGTCACAAGCCAGACGAAGTGGTGGGCAAGATGGCTGCGGGTGCCTATCCGCCGTGGAGTTACAGCGTTCGACAGGTGGCTGCGAGCGCGGTGATGGCGGGGTGCAGGCCAGAATACTTCCCCATCGTCCTGGCGATCGCTTCGTCGGGGATGGCGTCGCTGTTCAGTTCGACAAACTCGTTCGCTTTCGCGATGGTGATCAACGGGCCGATTCGCGACAAGCTTGAATTCAATTACGGAATCGGTGCGCTCGGTCCGTTCGCGCAGCCCAACGCAACGATTGGGCGAGCCTGGACTCTGCTGTCGAAGAATCTCGGCAACGGCGGCATCCCGGGAGACACCTACCTGGGTTCGCTCGGAAACAATCTGAATTACAACAATGTCGTGATCGCCGAGCACGAAGACGCAAGCCCTTGGGTTCCCCTCCACGTGCAGAAGGGATTCAAGAGGGAAGAGAATGTCGTCAGCCTGTTCCGCGGATTAGGCGTGGTTCCGGGGCAGGTGGCTCGCGGGAGCAGCGCGAACGAAAACGTGCAGTTCGACTCCCAGATGAGCGATCTGTTCAGCACCTTTACGGGTTTTTTCGGGGCGCTGATCATCGCCGATCCGCTCGTGGCGGCGCGGCTCAAAGAGCAGGGCTACGACACCAAGGAAAAGCTGATCGACTGGCTGTACAAGAACACGACTCAAACCGTGAAGGACTACAAGAGCAGAAACTACGCCTATCTGTTTGACTATCCTCGGGCGCTGCGCGGCGACGAGCCCTGGGCGACGTGGTACAAGCTGCCGGACGACGCTGTGGTCCCGCATTTCCCACACGCCTCCGATTTCAACATCGTCGTCGCAGGCGGGCAGACGAACGCCTACCCGCAGGCCGGTAACCTCAGTTACGGTGTGAGCGTGTCAATCGACAAATGGATGTGAGCTGGATTTTTCCGACGAACACACTTGGGGCATAATAGGCTGGGGGTGGAGTGATGAACAGAAGGAATTTGTTGGGACTGTTAGGGATGTCTCCGGTCGCGCTGGCCGGCATGCCGGCGCTGGCGGCAACCGACAAGAAAACCGATACGAAGAAGGGCGCGGCGCCAGCGGGTCCTATTCTCGAAGTCCTCAATCCCCGGGGTACACCACCACCGATCACTCTGATTCCCATGGCCAAGCGCCTGGACACGCTCAATGGTAAGACCATCTACCTGGTCTCGGATGGCTTTCCCGGCGCGGACGCTTTTCTGAATCAGATTTCGATCTGGTTCAAAAAGAATATGCCCTCGGTCACGACGGTGTACCGGCTAAAGGCCGGTGGCTTCGCCGATGATGATCCCAAGTTGATGGCGGAGATCAAGGACAAAGGCAACGCCGTCATCATGGCCATTGGCCATTGAAGCACCTGCACACCAGCGACCGTCGGTCACTGCATGCAAATCGAAAAGATGGGAATTCCCACGGCGCCCATGGTGACAATCGCCTTTAAGGATTTGGCGCTCACCAACGCCGCCAAACGTGGAATGCCGCACGAACGCATCTGCTTCACTCCGCATCCGGTGTGGGGCAAGACGGACGAACAGATGTACGCCTATCTGGAAGGGAACGATCCCGTCAGCGGCAAGCCGCTGATGAAGGAAGTGATCGGTGCGCTGACCGATCCGCTTACAGCCGATGAATCGAAATCCGGCACGATCACTCCTCCCACGGGCGAACCGATATTCACCGGTACGGCGGACAACTTGCAGCAGCAGTTCCTTGACAACGGGATGACGGACTTCATGCCGATCCTCCTGCCCACACGAGAAAAAGTGGACGCGATGCTGAAGGCCACGAGCCACAAGCCGGACGAAATCGTCGGGAAGATGACACCGGCACAGGGCGCGTTTCCAGCCTGGTCGTTCACCGTCCAACAGGTGGCCGTGAATGCCGTGATGGCCGGCGCTTTGCCCGAGTATTTCCCGGTCCTTTTGGCGATCGGATCCACGGGAATTTCCGCTCTATTTAGCTCCACAAACTCCCTTGTTTCGGCGGCTGTGATTAATGGACCGATTCGCGACAAGCTCCAGATGAATTACGGAATCGGCGCCATGGGCCCGTTCAATCAGGCCAACGCTGTCATCGGCCGCGCTTGGACGCTGATGTCGAAAAACCTGGATGGCGGCGGAGTTGCCGGTGAAACCTACATGGGTTCGCAAGGCAACGTCATCAACTACAACAACCTGATCATTCCCGAGAACGAAAAGGACAGTCCCTGGACTCCCTTTCACGTCCAAAAGGGATTTAAGCCGGAGGAGAACGTGATCAGCTTCTTCTTCGGGTTTGATATCACCCAAGGGCAGGGTGGCAAGGGTCTCGGCATGAAACCGATTCCGCACTACCACGAGGCCATGTCGGCCAATGTTGCGCCCTTTGCCTCGCTTTTCGGCGCCCTGTTCATCGTGGACCCCCTCGTAGCCCATGGGCTGGGGGATCTGGGTTTTAAGACAAAGGAAGCTATCGCCGACTGGCTGCAGAAAAACACGACGGTCACTGTCAAAGATGTCAAGACGATGCTCTTTAGCGGGCTGCCGAGAGGTCCTGAGGCGGCCAATCTTACCGACGACTCGGTGATCCCGAAGTGGCAAAAGGCCGACGCTTTCAACCTTGTTGTTTGCGGCGGACAAACGAACCCGTATCATCAGCTCGCGAACATGAGCTATCGCCTGAGCGTTTCGATCGACAAGTGGACGTAGTCGGTTGCCGCGATGGGTCCTCTGTCAACGCCGATTGAAAAACCTACCGACGAGACGGTTCGGCGGTTCGAGAAACCGCTCCTTGCGACCAATCGATCGGATCGATCCGTGGAAGTGATCAGTCGCCTTTTGCCCAAAGATAGATGAGCGCGAAAGTGGTTCCTGTGCCATACGGCTCGATGGCGACAATGTGCTGTTTTTCTTTCGTCCCCGATTTGAAAAGCCTTCCGTCCTTGTCCGGTTTGTCGTTGCCGCAACTCAGAACCCGTGCGTCGTTCTTTTCGTCCGCGTCTGTCCCGCCATGGGTACAGTCCAGCACTTTCCCGTATTTTGCGAGAGCCTTCTGATAGAAATCGTCCACTTGGGCCGGCGCGTCTTTTGACTCCATCTTCAACACCGTCAACTTGAATCCAGACCCACCTCCCCACAGGGCCAGACGCGCAGCATCGGAGTCGTTATTGCTGTCCCTGTGGGGCCTTGCTCCGGGATAAATGGGCAGACCTACATCTTTACCCGTCGCCTGACCGCTCACCACCAGACCCGCCCCGCCTTCCTCTTGCGCGAGAACGCGACGAGGCGCTCGAGCCAAGACCGCTAAAAAAACCGCTGGCACGATCACAGCGGGGAGCCAACCATACACGAAGCGGTGCCCTGGTATCATGGAACCCTCCTGTTGTAGGGAGATACGTTGCGATCGGGGCAGAAGTTTCCCTTCCTACTTCGGGAGAGAGGTCAAGTTTAGGGGCGGCCGAGCTGGCTAGGGAAGCGTGAATGCGATATACGCGTTGCCCGCCGTGACAAAGATGTACTGCTTGCCATCCAAGGAGTAACTGATGGGATTGGATCGAGCCGCGTGGCCCATCTGGATATCCCAAAGCGGTTTGCCGGTCTCGGCGTCCAGCGCAAAGAAATTGCCTTCATCGCTGCCGCTAAACACCAAGCCTCCGGCCGTGGAAAGGACGGGGACCCAGGCTGGTGCCAAGAGTTTGAACTGCCACTTCAGCTTTCCGGTGGTGGCTTCGAGTGCGCGAATCGCACCGTAGGACTGCTCACCGGCGAGCGCCCGAATTCCTCCACCGCCCACGATCCCCTTCGGGGGTCCTGACTCAATCTTGCCCGTGCCCTTTATGAAATACGCTCCCGTTTCATGGGCGCTCACGTAGAACAGTCCAGTCTGCGGACTGTAGGACGGGCTGGTCCAGTCTACGCCACCGGTAATACTGGGATACACCAAGGTCCCAGCCCCCAGCGTGGGTTCCTGGTTGGGCGCGGGCATGGGGCGGCCATTGGCATCGAGTCCCTTCGCCCACGTTTGCTTCACAAACGGAACACCGGTGATGAACTTTCCCGTGGCGCGGTCAAGCACGTAGTAAAAGCCGTTACGGTTGGCAAAACCAACCAGTCTTTGCAACTTCCCGTCGATCGTGGCATTGAACAGAACAGGAGGTTCGTCGGAATCCCAATCGTGGTCCTCGTGCGGTGAGAATTGAAAATACCACTTCAATTTTCCCGTGTCGCCATCCACGGCCAAAAGCGCGCAGGTGTAGAGGTTGTCTCCTGGCCGATCGTCATCATTGAAATCCGGCGCTGGGTTTCCCGTGCCCCAATAGATTAGGTTCAGATCCGCATCGTAGGAGCCATTGTTCCAAGTGGTCGCGCCGGCGCTTTGGGCCGCGCCGTTACCCCAGGTTTCGGCCCCCGGGTCTCCCACTCGCGGCGTAGTCCACAAGCGCCAAAGCCGCCTGCCGGTCCTCGCATCGTAGGCGTCGAGAAAGCCGCGTACGGCCGCTTCGCTTCCGGCAATGCCCACGACAATCTTGTCTTTGAGTGCCAGGGGCGGGCCTGTCATCGCATAGCCCATGATGTTGTCCGCGACGTGTACGTTCCAGCGCACCGCTCCCGTCTTGACGTCGAGCGCGATCAGGTGTGCATCGGCCGTGCCGATGTAAACCATGTCGTCGAGAATGGCCACGCCGCGGCTGGTCGCATAGAGACCGATCGAGACGATATGTTCGGGCAGAGTCGGCGTGTAGCTCCATATCTTCAGTCCGGAGTGAGCATCGAGAGCGGTCACCGTGCTCGGAGGCTCGGTGATGTACATGATTCCATCCACCACAATCGGAGAAGATTCAAGATTGGCGACGGGCCGAGACGGCTGATACATCCACGCGATCTTTAAGCTCCCTACGTTTTGTCGGTTAACCTGTTTCAGTAGCGAATACTGCTGCGAGAAATAGCTGCCGCCGTACGTCAGCCAGCTCTGCGGTTCACTTTGGGAACGCAAAATGCGCTCGTACGGAACGTTTTGGCTAGGCGAACGAACGGGAGTCCCCAAAAAGACGAGCGCCATGAGACAGATATAGCGGGCCATTCTCATGGTGTCCCCTTCAAGCCGGCAAGGTATGCGACCAGGTCGTTCACCTGTGTCTCGGAGAGTTTGCCTTTCATGCTGGGCATGGTGCTTTGGCCTGGTTCCTTGTCGAGTTCACGCACCTGGTCCTTGCGGAAGGAGTGGAAATTACCCTGGGCGTCCTCGAGCACGATGTGAAAGGAGTCTTCCGCCACCCGCGTGCCATCTACCGTGCGCCCGTCTTTGGTGATGACCCGCACGAACAGAAATTGCAGCTGTCCCCCGGTTTCCAGAAATATTCTTGCCTGTGGCAGATCCGTGCCTGGGAACAGAATCGTGGTGCGCAAATAATTGGGGCCCCGCGATTGACCGACCGTCGTCAACTCGGGCCCGATGTCACCGCCTTCGCCGGAGATGGTGTGGCAGCTGGCGCAGTGGCTCGAGTCATACACCTGCTTTCCCGCCACCGCGTCGCCCGTCACCTTTCCCTCGTCCTTGCGCGTAAGCGTCAGAAGATAGCCGACGACCTGCTGGATTTCGTTCGCGTCGAGCTGTCCGGAAAATGGGGGCATTCCGCCAGGCATTCCGTTCTTGTTAACATTCGCCACACGGTCCACGCCCAAGCGAAACGGAACGCCCTGAATGTTCGGACCCATCGCGCCGCCGCCGTCCAGTCCATGGCAGGTTGAACAGTTCGCCTCGAAAGTCTGTTTGCCGTGCTGCAACTGATCCGGAGCCAGTTGCACCGCTTTGCCGTCCTGCGGCGGACCCGCAAAACAGGGCAGCGAATTCCCCGCAAGAATCAAAAGCAGAGCCAAGATCTGCACGCACCAAGCGCACGGCCAGCCTTGCGACGAAACCACGCGACCCCCCGGTTCAAGCGGCGCATAGCATACTACCGGAATTGCGAAGATATAAGAAACCGTAAGCAAAAATCGTGCGTCAGGTTTAGTATGTGTGGTTTGTGCGCCACCGGAGGTGGGGAGCCGGGACGCTATTTAAGACGGGGGAAATTACGAAAAATGGGGATGCGCATAAAAAGCAAGGTGTGTTGGTTTGCCCTGGTGATGGCGTGGGGGGCTGGGACCGCCGTGGCCCAGCAGGCCGGCCTGGTGGACGACAATGCGTTGGTAAATGCCGGCAAGAATGCGAACGAATGGCTTATGAACGGCCGTGATTATAACGAGCAGCGCTACAGTCCGCTGAATCAAATCGACGCGTCGAATGTCAGCAAGCTCGGTCTCGTGTGGTACTACGACACGGGATCGGACCGCGGAACCGTCGAAACCACTCCTATCGTTTCGAACGGCGTGATGTACGCGACGCTGCCTTGGAGCGTTGTCATCGCCCTGGACGCGCGCACCGGCAAGGAAAAGTGGCGTTGGGATCCGAAAATCCCCCACATGAATTTTCCTCCCGGATCGGCAGGAAACCCCAATAAAGTTCGGCAAGGTCCTAGCGTCTGCTGCGGCCCCGCCAACCGCGGCGTCGCCGTCTACGACGGCAAAGTCTACGTGGGCACGCTCGACTCGCGCCTCGTCGCGCTCGATCAAGAAACCGGCAACGTCGTGTGGGAAGTTCAGACCGTAGACAAGAATGCCGACTACAGCATTACCGGGGCCCCCCGAATCGCCCGGGGCAAGGTCCTCATCGGCAACGCGGGCGGCGAGTACGGCGTTCGCGGCTTTGTGACGGCTTACGATGCCAAGACGGGCAAGCAGCTCTGGCGCTTCTACACCGTACCGGGTGATCCCTCGAAGCCTTTTGAGAACAAGGCCATGGAAGCTGCCGCGAAGACGTGGGCCGGTGAGTGGTGGAAACTCGGTGGGGGCGGAAACGTTTGGGATGGAATCACCTACGATCCCGAGCTCAACCTGGTCTACATCGGGATCGGGCAGGGGGGGCCGTGGGTCCAGGGTTTTCGCGATCCCATGACGAAGGACAATCTGTATCTCTGCTCCATCGTTGCTCTGAAAGCCGATACCGGGGAATACGTCTGGCATTTCCAGACCACGCCGGCCGACGAGTGGGACTACGATGCCGTGCAACAGATGACGCTCGCCGATATCAAGATTGATGGAAAGATGCGACACGTGATCATGCAGGCCCCCAAGAATGGTTACTTCTACGTGCTCGACCGCAAGACCGGAAAATTCATCTCCGGTGCGCCGTATGTGAAGGTCACCTGGTCCACCGGCCTGGATCCGAAAACCGGCCGTCCGCACGAGGCGCCCGGCATGCGCTATGAAAAGGCGCCCATCGAAGCCTCGCCGGGTCCCGCGGGAGGTCATGCCTGGCAAGCAATGTCCTACAACCCGAACACCGGTCTTGTTTACCTTCCTGCGCTCGACAGCACCTTCCAATACATCGCTACGACAGAATTCAAGCCCGAGCTCGGTGTTTACAACTGGGGGATCGTTTTCCGGCCGCCCCCACCCCCGCCCGGTGGCGCTCCGGGCGATTTGCCGGCGCCGCCTGCGAATCAGGCTTTCTTGACGGCCTGGAATCCGGTCACGCAAAAGGAGGTCTGGCGGGCTGTGGGAATGAACGGCGGCGGCACCGTGACGACTGCTGGCAACCTTGTCTTCGGAGCATCTGGCAACGGAGAATTTGTCGCCTTCAGTGCGGACAAGGGCGAGAAGCTCTGGTCGGCGAAGTTGATGCCCGGACTCGCGAATCCCGCGACGTACATGATCGACGGAAAACAGTATGTTTCCGTTCTCTCGGGCCGAGGCGGCAAGGCTCGGATCTATACGTTCGCGCTGGATGGGACCGTGCCTATCCCAGGCCCGGCGTCGATGCCGG
>Ga0187783_10001870_pt1 | contig 15593 bp, 11 predicted proteins | sample 1015_SJ02_MP02_2_FD_132471 | JGI IMG/M metagenome (GOLD analysis project Ga0187783, IMG submission 132471) | Tropical peat soil microbial communities from peatlands in Department of Meta, Colombia - 1015_SJ02_MP02_20_MG | ecosystem: Environmental > Terrestrial > Soil > Wetlands > Peat | place... | reverse complement strand
TCGCAGCCAAGGTGTGTCCCTGTCAGGCCGAGATCCTGGCGCAGGAAATCCCCGAGATGCCGACGCGGCTCGACCGAGTGCTCGATGGGGGTGCCGTTGATGTTAAGTCGAATGTACCGCTGCATTGGGCCCCTCCTGGGCACTTGGCTGCGCCCGCGCTGCGGCCAATTTGAGTGCGCGCTCAGTGAGCACCGCCGCCAGGTGTTGACGGTATTCGGCCGAGACGTGAGCGTCGGCGAGGCAGACAAGCTTGCGTGCTTCATTGGCTGCGGCCCTGAAGCTCTGGTCGCGCGCCGGCTCGCCGATAAGGGCCATCTCCGCAGAACTCAGTCTCACTGGCGCTGTTGCGATCCCAATGAGCGCAATGGCGGCACGCATGATCTTGCCGTCGGCAAGCGCTAGCAGACAACTAACGCCGACGATCGCAAAGTCCCCGTGGCGGCGTGCGAATTCAAGAAAAGCGTGGCCGTGGGGCTGGGGCCAGATTGGCATGCTGAGGCCAGTCAGAATCTCATCGCCCGCAAGCGCTGGCATCATATAGCCGAGGCTCCACTCGCTCATGACGATGTCACGCCGTCCCTGCGGTCCCGCGATGCGCAGGGTTGCATCATAGAGTGAGGCAATGCCGACGAGTTCGGCGGCCGGATCCAGATGACACAGGCTTCCGCCGATCGTGCCGCGGCTGCGCGTCTGCAGGTGACCGACGTGCCGCAGTGCATCCTGCATGATCGGCATCTCTCGGGCGATCAGTGGGTCGCGTTCGAGCTGGTGTTGCGCCGTCATGGCGCCGATTTCGATCCGGTCATCAGCCGACCTTACAAAACGCAGTTCCGGCACGCGATTGAGATCGATGATATGGTCGGCGAGAACGAACCGCATATTGAGCATGGGCACCAGCGACTGTCCGCCGGCAAGCAGCTTGCTGTTTTGGCAAGTGGCGAGCAGGCCGATTGCCTCATCAAGTGTCCGGGGATCGTGGTAGGCGAAGGGTGCGGATTTCATGGGAATCGTAACATTGCCAATGACCGTTACGTCGGCTCTCGTCGGGCAAATTTTCGCTTGAGAGCGGCGGTCATCGCTCCGCCGATAAGACGAAGCCCTGCGATCGGCTTGCCAGCTGCCGGAACAGCAAGTCCGGCTTCTCCGGCGGCAAGCCGGATGACATCCTCCAGGTTGCGCGCGAATTGACCGACCAGTTGGTTGGCGATGTCCCGGATCAGGCCAGCCGCGCGGCCATACTGGGCAATGGCACCAACCAAACTCAGGTCGGTCACGACGGTGACCTTGGAGCCAGCCGGATCGGAGGCGAGCGAGAAGTCCACAACCGCCGTGGCGTTGCCGCGCCCCTTCTTTTCGCGGCCCCGAGCGATGACGCGCGCCGTCATCGCCGTGTCGTCGATCGCCGTGATCTCCGCGTCGCCCTCAAAGGCAAGCTGGATCGGTCCAATTGCGACATTGGCGCGACCCCGAAATCGTCGCGCGTCAATCGCTTCGGTGATTTCCGCGCCTGGCAAGCAAGGCGCAAGGGTGGGCACGTCGAGCAGGAGCGACCACGCTTCTGCCGGGGGTACCGGCACCAGGAAGCTGCACTCGACCTTCATGAGGACCTGACGATGCGACAGTCGCTGAACCGAGGCTAGTCTTACGAACGCGACAAGCGGGGCGCAAGATCTCGCCGGACCGCGGTTCAGGTCGCTCGCGATGGATACTTGGGGGCCTCAGGCACCGGGCCCGACTCGCCCACCAGGCAGCGCGCGGAAGGAACGGTACACGCTCGTCCCTGACGGCTAATGACTGAGGACGATGAAATCAGTGTCCTCGCCGGTCTCCGAACCCAGACCATGGTCGGAAATGATCAGGGATGATCCCGGCGTCATCATCTCGGATATCCGGTCGGTGACATCCTTGGGTATCTCGATGCGATCCAGGGCGGCGGCAGCCGTCACGGGCGCGGGCTCTTCCTCGACTTCCGATTTGCGGCGATCGTCTGCAGCCACATGTCTGCCGTGCCGGTGGGCCGGCTCACTACGGCGCGTTTCGGTCGGGAGCGAGACGTTGTACCAATGAAAGCTGCGCCCGTCATCCTGCAACTCGCCAGCGGTGAGAACGTGGGTGCCCAACGGCAGGTCCGGCTCCCTGATCACGACCGGCACCTCGAACAGCGGGGCGAAACCCCGCCGGACAAAGAGCTTGGCTTCCTTGCGGCTGATAAACACTGAGATCGGTTCGCCCTTTTTCTGATCGTTGACCGGCGCATCGGAAGAGACCGCAAGGGGGCGCTTGTCGCTGAGGCTGGGTCTCAGTGCGTTCGTGATCTTGGTCGGCTCGGTGGCATCGTCGGCGGTCGAAGTGGTGTCGCCGGCTGTTTGGTTCTCGACCGTCGAGATGGCGGCCGTCGGCAGGGACGGATCGGTGGTACCGGCGCCGTCCGGTTCGTGGGCTGCCTGTTCGGGTTGCGGCGACACTGGTGTTTCCGGCTTCGGCACAAACAAGCTCGCATGGGAAAACTCGACCGGAGCGACCTCGCGGTGGACGACGAATACGCGGGCATGCAGCTTGGTCGTGCGCCACAGCAGTTTGGCGAAATCGTAGGTCAGACGAATGCAGCCGTGCGAGGCCGGGTAGCCAGGTAGTACGCCAGCATGGAGCGCAACGCCCGACCAAGTGATCCGCTGCATGTAGGGCATCGGGGCCGCGCTATAGATATTCGAGCGATGCCACTTATGCTTCTGCAGAACACTGAAGACGCCAAGTGGCGTCGGATGACCAGGCATACCGGTCGACACCGACGACCGCGCCACCATGTCGTTACCCGAATAGAGCGTCACGCGTTGGTCACCAATCGACACGACGATTTCCAACGGCCCTTTGATCGCCACTGGGGCCTCTTGCTTGGCCTCGAGTGGATGATGACGGTGCGGCAGGGCCGCGGCGGCCTCATGGCCGGTGCCGATGATCAGCGTTGCGAGGCTCGCAAGCACTGTGGCGCCGATCCCGATGACCCGCGCGTGGTCGGGATGACCGATATGAACCGGCATGCCGGCCGCAATGCGCATGCGAGGCAAGCGCACGCCAGGGATGCGCGCAAGGATGCAACGACGGCGTTGCTCTCGCGTGCCGTGCGAAAATCCGCCGACAGTCCTCAAGGTCACCCTCACGTTCGTCGATGAATGAACTGGATTGCGTCGAAGATCAAACCCAAGCCGCCAATGCCGGTCGGGCTCATCGACGCAAACCAACGGTTGTGATTTATCATATCAGTGAAGAAATGAACACTCCGTAGCGACGGATCCGTGGCATGATGTTTTTTTAGTCTCGGAACAAATAATGCTTCATCGGTGTTGTTGAGTTCAGCTTGTTCGTAAGTATTTTGCTGATCGAATGCATTAATCAGCGCCTCAACGCCGCGAGGCGGCGTATCTCGACATCGATGAGTTCGCGGATCCTGCGGAGCGCCGCCCGTTGGACCTCCGCGAACCCGGCATGGGGGGAATGCCGGACGATGCAGCGGCATCGAATGCTGTCATCCGAATCCGCCAGGCCGCCGGCCAGCACCACGTCGACATGTGATTCTCGATCGGAAATTGCCCGCACGGTGGTCGCCTGAATCTGCACGGCCGCTGCTACCCCTTGATAAGAGCTCGATTAGCCGGTTCCAGACGCCACACGGTTCACGGAGGCGACAATGAACCGTCCGACCCACCTGTCCTGAGCCTTATTCGGGCGCGGATCAATGCTCGGGCGCGACAGGCCCTGATTACGTCCTGGCAGCCGCAGCGGTAGGTGGGGTGGTCGAACTCTGTCTGGCGCAGCTTCTGACCAGCCGGCGAGGCGCAGTCAGACTTTAAGCATTCATTCGGGCTGACGCTCCATCGCTGATAGGTCAACCTCCCTCCAGCTGAGCGCTGAGGATGGGTGAGCATCCGGATAGCCGCCAATGCCGATCTCGGTGACCCCGAACCGCTGCAGGATGCCACTCGCGATCACGTCCTGAGCCTTTGAAAAAGGTCCTGATGCGACATCGCAGTCTCCGCCAATGATAAGGGCGGTGTGCACCGCGGCCTTGTCGGCGAGCGCGTCGAGGCAGGCTTCGAGGGCGGCTTGCGTCTGATAATGGCGCGCCGCGATATGCGGGACCGGCTCGAGGCCCGCCGCCCGCGCGCTGCAGGCGCTAACGACGAGGCGCTCATGCGGTTGGTTGGCGACCGCGCTGAGATAAAGTCGAGTGCCCCACGGCACTAGCGCCCGCAGCTCCATGACGTCCGCGGCGGTCGGATAGGTCGCCTCCAAGCTCCAACTACGCATGAAATCCACGGTGTCGGAGGGCAGGGCATCCACGACTGCCGCACCGCGGCTCAGAAGGCGCGTCGCAACTCGTCGACGAGATCGCTCTTTTCCCAGGAAAAGCCGCCGTCGGCCTCGGGTTCGCGGCCGAAATGTCCATAGGCCGAGGTACGCCGGTAAATCGGCCGATTGAGTTTGAGATGTTCGCGGATCCCGCGCGGACTGAGATTGACAAGTTCCTGGAGAATGGTCGACAGCCGGTCCTCGGACACTTGGCCGGTCCCCTGGGTGTCCACATACACCGAGAGCGGACGGGCAACGCCGATCGCGTAGGACAACTGGATCGTGCAACGCTCTGCAAGTCCAGCCGCCACCACGTTCTTGGCAAGATAGCGTGCCGCATAGGCGGCCGAGCGATCGACCTTGCTCGGATCTTTTCCAGAGAAAGCGCCGCCTCCGTGGGGTGCCGCGCCCCCATAGGTGTCGACGATGATCTTGCGGCCGGTGAGACCCGTGTCACCGTCCGGTCCGCCGATCACAAAGCGTCCGGTCGGGTTCACGTAGAAGTAGGGCTCATCGCACATCCACCCTTCGGGAAGCGTCTTGAGCACGTAGGGGCGCACGATCTTCCTGATATCGTCGGAATCGATGGTGCGCCCGTCCACGTCGGTTGCAGCATGCTGGGTCGATACCACGATGGCGTTGGCGGTGACCGGCTTGCCGTCGACGTATTGAAGCGTGACCTGGCTCTTGGCGTCGGGACCAAGCAGCGGTTCACTACCGGAATGGCGCGCTTCGGCGAGGGCGCGCAGAATATTGTGCGCAAACTGGATCGGAGCTGGCATCAATTCCGGTGTTTCGTCGCACGCATAACCGAACATGATGCCCTGATCGCCCGCACCCTCATCCTTGTTGTCGGCGGCATCGACGCCTCGGGCAATGTCAGCCGACTGACCGTGCAGGAGCACGGACACCTCGGCGTGCTTCCAGTGAAAGCCCGCCTGCTCATAGCCGATCTCATGCACGACTTCGCGAGCGAGTTGCTCGATCCGGTCTTTGTTGATTTCGGCGCGCTCATTCATCAGGCCCTGCGGCCCGCAGGCGCTGCGGTCGAGCCGGCACTCGCCGGCGACGATGATGCGGTTGGTCGTGACCAGTGTCTCGCACGCAACCCGAGCGATGGGATCAGCGGCAAGGAACGCATCGACCACGGCATCCGAAATGCGATCGCAGACCTTGTCCGGGTGGCCCTCCGAGACCGATTCACTCGTGAAAAAATAACTTCCGCGCATGATTCTCCTCGTGTGACGTGTCTCGTCGGGTTGGACTATCGGGGGGCGTCGGTCAAGTCTAGTCGCGGCGGCGTGAGATCACGTAGGACTCATCATAGAACCACAGCCCGGCATGTTTGCGCAGGACCTCACGGGTGGCATCGAGATAGCGACCACCGGCCACGACGTCCGCCAGCCGATCGTCCTCGACCTGGGCCACATAGATTGCGGCGTTCCAGGCCGCGAACAAGGTTGACGTACCGATCGATTCGGATATTTCCGAGGGGAGGGTATGCATATCGTAGCGAAATAGCGAGCGGTTGTCTGCGTAGGCGTTGAAATTGAGGTCGCGGCCGGCACTGCCGAGATCCTGCTTCACGGCTTTGAGGACTTGGTGGCGGTCGGTTGTAAACGGATTGTCGCCGAGCCAAATGCGCTGGATGATCTCAAGGCCTGGATCGTGGCCATACGAGTGGATTGCGATCAATCGCCCGCCCGGACCAATGGCGCGTGCCAGCGGTCCGATAACACGCCTGGCCTTGAACTCGAGCGAGGCCCGGGCCCGGTACGGCTGAGAGGCGATGACCAGATCGTAATTGGCGATAGTGCCGCCGCGGTAGGGAATGATCGGATCGAGCAGGAAGCGGTGGTCGTCGCGGTAGATTACGAGCACGACCGGACGATCGTAAACCGGATTGCCGGTGTTGGGACTGACGCGGGCCTTCCAGTTCTCAGCCAGGAACGGCTCGAGATTGCTGATCTGCTGTTCGAAGGCGAAGGACGAATTGCCGGTCAGCGCCAGCTCGTGCCACACCAAAGTGGAGGCCGCATTGAGTGATTTGACGGTCAACCACGGGGCATCTGCATAGGCGAGATTGGTCAGCACCAGCACGGTGCCCGGATGTTCGAAGAAGCGGTCGGCCATTTTCTGGAGTGCGAGACGGACATCCTCGAGGCTGATCTCCTTGCCCACGATGTAGAACGGCATGGTGGGAAAGCGATCGTGCATCGCTCGCATCACCCGCGCCAGCACGGTGCCGTCGCCGACGCCCGCGTCGAACACGCGAACCGCGGGCGGACGGGGATGAATATTGGCGAGTTCCAGCGAGACACGGTGCGCGATCACCCACTTTTCGCTGCAGGTGTTCACGAACAGCAGATATTTCTGTCGATTGTCGAAGAAGCGGAAGTTGCGCTGGGGGTCCTGGCGATGGTCTGGGGCCGGGGGCGCCGGCGCTGCAGGTGTGGGCGTGGACGGTGCTGATGGGATAGCCCCCGAGTGCGCCGCGGAAAACGACAAGGTCGGCGGCGCGCTCATTGAGGGCAGCGGGGAAAAATCGGTCCGCTCGTGAACCCGACCGGTGAAGATCGACGAGAAGTTCGTGGGCGCGGCGGAATTTTGCGCCATGAAGGCGCGAATGCGATCGAGCGTTTCGGTGGTGATGCGGCCCCCGTTGCGCAGGCGGCTGGCGAGCTTACCGTCGTTGACGGCCCGCCGCCCGAAGGTGGATTCCGCTAAGCCGGTACGCCGGCAGAACTCAGAAATCTCGCGGAGAATGATATCGTTCATGGGACAACTTGGGTTTGTCGTTTCCTCTCAGGTCCGTTGCGGCCCTGTCGACTCTTGGGTTCGGCCGGGGCGTGGCGCGCCGACGTTAAGCCAACCAAGCCGCAGGCGATGCGTCAACCAAAAACGCGCCCACTCCAATTGTGGGCTGAATAATGGGAAACTGCCCAACATTCATGGCGAACTAACATATTGATATATTACCTCAATCGGCCCCAAAAGGCCGGTCTGTCAAATTTTCCCGTTCTGAGATTGGGATAGGGCCCCGCCCGGCGGAATCGCCTGTTCGGTCGATTTCCGAAGCCGCCGGGCGATTCAGCAGATCGGCTGACGTTTCGCGATCTGTCGGTGCGCGGCTCCGTCACACTGGCCGTAATTGGCCCATGTCTCGCCAATTGCAAGGTAGCGATTGCCGCAGCCGTCCGCCAGTCGATCAGGTCTGCGGCATGCCATCGGATCGCTCACTCGCAGGCGCCGCGGTGCAGCAGAGAGGCTCAGATGCCGGCTCACCCTGCAATGCCGCGACTGCTCAAAACAGAACCGGTTTCTTTGTTGTACGCAGCGTTTCATGCGCCGGTGAGGAACTCAGTCCGGCTCAGCGGACTTTCACCGTGCGAGTTTTTAGGTGGGACTGATCTCACATTGTGAGATCCGGCGTGGCGGACGCCCATCGAATTAAACGTAACGCCGATTTTTCTTGCCGGCACGCGGCCACATACCGCACATTTCGCTTCAGAATAATTGGCAGGGCGGTCGCTGTCGCCCGAAGGATTCCGTGCGAGGGAGAATTTCATGATATCGAAACTCGTCATGTCCATAGCCGCCGCCGTGACCGCCATTTATCTGGCGATCGTTCCGACACGTGCCCAGCAACCGTCTGATCCGACAATCCGCGTTGGCGATAACGACATCGGTGGCGTCGTGGCTGGACCGAATGGACCTGAGGCCGGTGTTTGGGTGATCGCGGAGACGACCGACCTGCCGACCAAATATACAAAGGTCGTGGTCACGGATGATAAGGGTCGATATTTGATCCCCGATCTGCCGAAGGCCAACTACAGCCTGTGGGCGCGCGGGTATGGTCTCGTCGACTCGCTGAAGGTCGAGAGCGCACCCGGCAAACTCGTCGACCTGAAGGCGGTTATCGCGCCCAATCAGGCTGCAGCCGCCGAATATTATCCGGGTGTCTATTGGTATTCGATGCTCAAAATTCCCGCTGAGAGTGAATTCCCTGGCACCGGCGAAAAAGGCAACGGCATTCCTGAGGTCATGAAGACCCAGCACTACTGGATCGATACCATCAAGAACGCCTGTCAGTCGTGCCACGCCCTCGGCACCACCGGGGTGCGCCGGATTTCGCCGAAGCTCGGACATTTCAAAGACTCACTTGAGGCCTGGGAGCGGCGCATTCAATCCGGGCAGGCCCAAGCCAACATGGCGATCGTCGCGGCCCGAATCGGTCCGGAAAAGGGCTTGTCTCTGTTTGCTGATTGGACTGATCGCATTGCGGCCGGCGAACTGCCTTTCGACAAGCCCCAACGTCCGCAAGGTGTCGAGCGCAACGTCGTCATTACCATGTGGAATTGGTCGTCGAACAAGATCTATCTCCACGACGCAATCTCGACCGACAAACGCAATCCGACGGTCAACGCCAATGGCCCGATCTACGGGTCGCCCGAGGAAAGCTCCGATCTGGTCCCCATCCTCGATCCAGTCGCTAATAAAGCCACACAGATCAGGCATCCGTATCGCGACCCGGAGACGCCGTCCTCCGCCGACAACTCTCGCGGAGAGTCGGTCTATTGGGGTGATGAGGCGATCTGGGACGGCCATACCAGCATCCACAACCCGATCATGGACGAAAAGGGTCGGGTATGGTTCACGGCCAGGATCCGGCCGCCCGAAAATCCCGATTTCTGTAAACAGGGGTCGGAGCAACCCTCGGCCAAGGTCGCGCCTTTGAAGGAATCCGCGCGGCAGCTTTCAATGTTCGATCCGAAAACCGGCAAGTGGTCGCTGATCAACACCTGCTTCACGACGCACCATGCGTATTTCGCCCACGATGCCAATAACACGCTCTGGCTCAGTGCCGGGCCGCCGCAGAGCGGCGTGGTCGGCTGGCTCAACACGAAGGCGTATGAGGAGACCGGCGATGAGGTGAAGTCGCAGGGCTGGACCCCGATCGTCCTCGACACCAACGGCAACGGCAAACGCGACGACTATGTCGAGGCCAATCAGCCGCTCGACCCGTCGAAGGACAAGCGGGTGACCGCCGCCTTCTACGGCGTCCAGCCAAGCCCGATCGACGATTCGATCTGGGGTCAGTCGATGGACGTCGGGTTCTCGCGCATGGATCAGCCCGGCTACATCATCCATCTGACGCCGGGAGCCGACCCGACCAAAACCGCCCTCTCGGAAATCTTTCTACCACCCGACGAAGGCTACGGGTCGCGCGGCGTCGACGTGGACCTCAACGGCGTGGTCTGGACCGTGCTCTCGAGCGGCCACATGGCGAGCTTCGATCGCCGCAAGTGCAAGGGCCCGCTCAACGGTGCAAGCGCCGCGACCGGAAAGCAATGTCCTGAAGGCTGGACGCTCTACAAATTTCCAGGTCCGCAATTCAAGGGTGTGACCGATCAGGGCAGCGCCGAGCACGCCTATTACATTTGGGTCGATCGCTACAACACGCTGGGTCTAGGGTCGAACGTGCCAATCGCCACGACCAATGGCGGCGAGGCGCTGACCGCACTGGTGGACGGTAAGTTCGTCACGATGCGCATCCCATATCCGATGGGCTTTTTCAGCAAGAACGTCGACGGCCGAATCGATGATCCAAATGGTGGCTGGAAAGGTCGCGGATTGTGGACGACCACCGGGACGCGCGCCTTCTTCCATGGCGAGGGTGGCACTGAGGCACAGCCTAAAGTGTTCAAGTTACAAGTGCGCCCAGACCCGCTTGCCAATTGAGCGAGCAGCACATCGCCTGGTGCCGCCGGACGGCACCGGGCCCCTTCGTGAGGCGGCGGCCGCACGCATCGCGAACCGGCTGTAGGGGGCCGTGCTGGGGCAGCAATCGATGCGGGGCCGAAGGGTAGGCAGGCAACCTGAAGTGACCAGGCGGCTTGCTCGGACGATCAAGGATCCTGCCGTTATCTGAAGGTCATCGATGCCACGTCTTGCAGCCAACCTTGGCCTGCTGTTTGGCGAATATCCGCTGATTGAACGGTTTGCGGCAGCTGCAGCAGCGGGTTTTGCGGCGGTCGAACTGCAGTTCCCCTATGATGTCCCGCCCGCAACGGTCAGAGCAGAGATTGATCGGCTCAACCTCGTCATGCTGGGCCTCAACACCCGACCAGGCCCGCGCGGGGAACCCGGCTTGGCGGCGGTCCCGGGTCAGGAAGCGGCGTTCGACGTGGCATTTGGTGAGGCGCTCGATTACGCCAAGCGGATTGGTGCAAGTGCTATCCACTGCATGGCCGGAACCGCGCCGCCAGATGAGTTGGCGCGCGCCCAGGCAACCTTTGTGAAAAATTTGCGCCGCGCCGCCGATCGGGCGGCCCGGAGTCCCATCACGCTGCTCATTGAGCCGCTCAATCTGCGGGACCGACCAAACTATTTCCTTTCACGGGTTGAGGTTGCCGGTGAGGTGATTGCCGAGGTCGATCGACCAAATGTCAAGATCCAGTTTGATTGCTATCATGTGCAGATCATGCAGGGTGATCTGATCAGGCGTATAGAGCGGCACTTACCGTTGATCGGCCATGTACAGATTGCCGCCGTGCCCTCGCGCGCCGAGCCCGACGAAGGCGAGGTGAATTATCCGGAGGTTATCGCCGCGCTCGACGCAATGGGTTATACCGGTTGGGTCGCGGCCGAGTACCGTCCCCGCGCGGGGACCGAGACCGGGCTCAACTGGACGCACCGCTACGGCGTTGCGCCCAGAAGTCCGGCTGCATGACCGGACCGGCCGCTGTCAGGGAGGGCGGATTGCGTCTCGCCGACAAGGTTGCGCTGGTGACGGGCGGCGCGTCCGGATTCGGGCGCGGCATTGCAGAAACCTTTGCGCGCGAAGGCGCGCGGGTCGCGATCGTTGACATCAATCGGGATGGCGCCCGGCAGGTAGCCGCCGGCATCGGGCCACGGGCGGTCGCGCTGGTCGCGGACGTGGCGAAGGCAGCCGAAGTCGACTCGGCAGTGAGTTCAACGCTGTCGGCATTCGGATCATTGGACATTTTGATCAACAACGCCGGGACCACCCATCGAAATCGCCCCATGCTCGAGGTTGATGAGGCCGAGTTCGATCGTATCTTTGCAGTCAACGTCAAATCGATCTATTTGTTTGCACACGCGGTGGTACCGGTGTTCCGGCGACAGCAACACGGTGTCATCATTAACATTGGGTCCACCGGCGGCATCCGGCCGCGACCGGGTCTGGTCTGGTACAACGCTTCAAAGGGCGCAGTGAACGTGCTCACCAAAGCGATGGCGGCTGAACTCGCCGGCGACCGCATCCGGGTGTGCGGGCTCGCTCCCGTTGCAGGCGAAACCCCCTTGCTTGCCAGCTTCATGGGTGGGGACACGGCGGAGCTTCGCGCTAAGTTCATTGCCTCCATTCCGCTCGGACGTCTGTCGTTGCCCCAGGACGTCGCCAATGCGGCGCTGTTCCTGGCTTCTGATGATGCCGCGCTGTTGACCGGAGTCGTGCTGGAGGTCGACGGCGGACGCTGCATCTAATATGGGACGTGCTGGTCCCGCCGCATCGATCGCCCGGTGAGTGCTGTTCGACGGTGACGGATACAAATCAGCTCGTTCGCGGCCCATCCGGTGTCGGATGCCTGCGGCGATGTGGAGAATCAGATCCAGAACGTCGTGGTGCTACCCTTGCGTCGATGTTCGCTCCGATGGTCGAGCGCCCCGACCTCGCACGCCGGCGATTTACCCAGGGCCAGTCCGTGCCACTGTTCCGCAGCTATGCCGAGTCGAGTGTCCTCACCGATGAGGTAATCCGGTTCTATCTGCAGCCGCTATTCTCCTCACCCCAGCGTATTGAGGCCTTCCAGCGCTGCTGGCTTGGCTTTGACAATACGCACATCGTCGCCATACATCACGCCTTGACGACGCTCCAGGTTCCGACGTTGATCGTGTGGGGTCTGCAAGATTTCTTCTTCGATAAGAAGTGGGCCTACTGGCTACGAGACACCATTTCGGGAGCACGTGAGGTGGTCGAGGTCGAAGACGCCCGACTGTTCTTCCCGGAGGATCGGCCGGACAGCCTGACAGAGCCGATGTTGCGGTTCTGGAACGAGCTGGAACGCCCTCGCGCCGCTCGTCCCGCCCTATCGCCGGATCGTCGCGTCCGCTGTAACAGACCGACCAAAACAACTCGCCTCGGTGCGCAAGCAGGAATAACCTCGCAGTTATTCAGCGAGCCTCGTACGCGCTACCGCGATCCCCATTGATAGCGCTATCATACGAGGCCCGGCACCAGCTCAGCCCCGACTTCGACTTTCATCGTCGACCCGGAGAGATCGCCTTCGAACGGCTGGCAGCGGCCACCAAGATGCTTTGCGAGAAATGCTTCGGCGACCGCGAAGAACGCCAAACGATTGACCGGCCGCACGAAGCCGTGTCCTTCGTCGCGGAAGGTGATATACGTGACCGGCGCGTTGCGGCTTTTCAGTGCGTCCACCATCTGCTGGGATTCCGCAGCCACCACGCGGACATCCTTCAAGCCTTGCGCAATCAGAATCGGCCGCGTTGCACGCTCGAGATGGTTGAGCGGCGACCGATCGACGAGAAATGCGCGTCCGCCCTCGGTGTCCGGATCGCCCAGCCGGTTCTTCCAGATGCTGAGCCACGGCTGCCAGTAGGGCGGGATCGTCGCCATAAAGGTTATGAGATTGGAGATGCCGTAAAGGTCAACGATGCAAGCAAACGTTTCGGGAGTCTTGGTGGCTGCCGTCAGCGCCGAATAGCCGCCATAGCTGCCGCCGAAGAAACCTACACGATTTGGATCGGCAATGCCTTGTTCGACGGCCCAGCCGACCGAGTCGATGAGGTCGTCGTGCATACGCCCGCCCCACTCGTGGTCGGCCGCAGTGACGAATGCTTTGCCGTAACCGGTCGACCCTCGGTAATTCACGCTGAGCACCGCGTAACCGCGATTAGCCAGCCATTGGTGCACCGAATTAAAGCTCCAGACATCACGTGCGTAGGGACCGCCGTGAATCACAAGCACTAGCGGGAGTTTGCCACTGGACTCATCGGGACGGGTCAGGTAGCCGCTCAGACGAAGTCCGTCGCGCGCGCGAAACGTCACCGGCTCGAGCGGACGCAGCGGTAGACCAGCCAGTGCCTTGCGCTGTTTGAACAGCGGTCGCACCTCGCGGGTTTCTCGGTCGAGCAGCACATATTCGCCACTCTCAACGTCGCGTTCAAAATAGGCGGTCAGCAGCCGATCGCCGTAGCTGCGGCCCGTGAAGTTGATGTCGCCGGCGCCGTAGGCTCTGAGGTCCGCAAGATCCTGCAAGGCAATGGGATCGACCGCGTGCCAGCGCGCGCGTTCCTTGTCGGCGCGCGCCGCCAGTGGCCGGTGGGCGAACAAGCTCACATGAGCGATGTCCGCCTCGTCATCGGCCGCGAGCAAGGTGGTTTTCTTCGTCGCAATGTCCATGGCGTACAACGCCGCCTTGTCGCCCCCGCGTGTGTCGAGCATGTAGAGCGTCTTGCCATCAGCACTGAAGTCGAGCAGCTCGGTGCCGTCGAGGTCGCCGAGCGGAATCGTCATGAACGGCGACCAGCTGCCGCTGGCGTGGCGCTGAAACACTTCCGCCGAGCCGTCGGCCGCCAGCCGCATGCCGAGCCGCAGCTGAAAGTCGCTGTCGGCGAGAAGTGCGGCATACTCCTTGTTCTCGTATAACAGCTCGCTAGAGCCGTTCTGCACGTTGACGCGATACAGATCAAAATAGTGCTTGTCGCGTCCATTGTGCATGAGCAGCACGTCGGTCTGAAATTTCCGGTCGATTTGCGTTACGAAGGATCTTACGCCCTCGGACGGCGAAAGCTCGACGATTGCATTATTCCGGATATTGACGCTGGAAGCACGCCAGTTCTCGTCGCCGTCGCGATCCTGGTAGAATATGATGTGGCTGTTGGTGTGCGCCCATTGATAGAACGGAGCGATATTGCGGTCGGTTATGCGGGTCACCGGCCGCGCCGAGGCAAGGTCGTCGATCCGGGCCACAAACAGGTTGCGAACGCGGTCGACCGGCGCGAGCCAGGATAGGTGCCAGCCGTCCGGGCTGACGGTCACGCTGCCGTAGTCGGGATTATCGAACAACGCGCGCCGGCTGATCAGTTCAGCGGCTGCATTGGAGTATTCGGGCCTCGCAAACGGCAAGGTCGCCGCGAACGCGGCTGTGGATTTCAGAAAGAAACGACGATCGATTGGGACGGCGAACACGTGAGACCTCCCTAGCGTCGGTGATCGCGCGACAACCGGAAACGCTACCGTCTGTAGCACTCTTTGAAGCCTGGTGCAAGCGACGACACCCGAGTGCGCGAGAAAGGCCGGATTTGGCAATTCCTGGACGGCTTAGTGGGTAAGCTGGTATGGTTTCGTGGGGAGGACTTGAAATGCTCGTTATGAGCCTTTCAGCACGTGACCCCGATTCGAACGCAGCGAATGCATGAACCACTCCATCCAATCCGCTTACGCGGCTCTGGGTGGAGTTTCGAGCCTTGCGGCCCAGGCCGGTTCCCGACCCAAGAGTTTGAGGCCGTCTGCTAGCATCGAAAGCGCCGCCGCTTGGTCTCGTGTCGCCACGAAGCCACAGCCGCAGTGATGCTCGCGTTCAGACAGGCCCTTTTTGCAGATACTCCCGCAGCAAGGACACGTCTGTGACGAACGATGTCTGCGAGCGTCCAACAAGATCACCCGGCACCCAGCCTCCCCCGCTTTGGTGCGCAGAACATTCACGAATGACCCTGGTGCCGTATCCAGGATCGCGCGGTTGAGCCCAGCCTTGGCCCTGACGTTCTTGCCGGGCTTTTCGATCGTCCCCTTGGCGGAGGCGGTCATATTTCGGATCGACAGGTCCTCGGTAACGATCAAGCTGTGCTCGCCAACCAACTTGGCCGTTGTCTGGTGGACGAGGTTCTTGCGCCGGTTGGCGACCTTGCGGTGCCGCTTGGCGAGTGCCTTCCTGGCCTTCCGCGCCCGCTTTGATCGCTTGCCTCGCAGTGCCGCGGATAACTGCCGCTGCTCGGCCTTGAGTGCCTCGGCCTCGGCGGCGAGCAGCCGATCGTTCTTAAACGCGCCATACTCCCCTGGCGCATACCCGATCGTCGCAAAGGTCTCGACCCCCCAATCCAGCCCTGCTTCGCGACTCCCGCATTCTCGATGGGGTTCGCACTCGACGACGAGCGACATGAACCACCCATCGGCCTTGTGCATGATATCGCAGTTGACG